>Ga0315281_10002523_pt1 | contig 27115 bp, 22 predicted proteins | sample YL17G07_0_MG_FD_204540 | JGI IMG/M metagenome (GOLD analysis project Ga0315281, IMG submission 204540) | Sediment microbial communities from Yellowstone Lake, YNP, Wyoming, USA - YL17G07_0 | ecosystem: Environmental > Aquatic > Freshwater > Lake > Sediment | place: USA: Wyoming | collected...
TGACCTTTCTCCTGTCGATCCTCGGGACGTTCCTGACGCGTAGCGGCGCAGTCGAGAGCGTGCACGCCTTCGCCCAGTCGCCCGTCGGCACCTGGTTCGCGGTGTTCACGATCGTTTCGACCGCCGCCACGATCTATCTCGTCTCCACCCGGCTCAGTCATCTGAAGGCGACGGCCGAACTCGAGAGTATTGTCAGCCGCGAAGCCGCGCTCCTGTTCAACAACATGGTCCTCGTTGGCATCGCGTTCGCGGTGCTGTGGGGAACGCTCTTTCCGATTCTTTCCCAGTGGGCCACCGGCGCCGAGAAGAGAATCACGGTCGGCCCGCCGTTCTTCAATTCAGTCAATATTCCGCTCGGCTTGTTACTGCTCGCGCTCACGGGCGTCGGGCCGCTCATCGCCTGGCGCCGCGCATCCACGTCGAACCTGCGCCGCCAATTTGCCTTTCCGGCGGGGCTCGGCGTTGTCGTCGGTGTGCTGCTCCTCGGGCTCGGCATGCGGTCGTGGCACGCGCTGATCGCCTTTGCCCTTTGCGGATTTGTTTCCGGGACGCTCGTGCAGGAGTTCTACAAGGGCGTTGGCGCCCGCCGCAGCATCCATGGCGAAGCGGTCGTCGCCGCATTTTTGCATCTGATTGGGCGCAACCGGCGCCGATACGGCGGCTATATCGTCCACGCCGGCATCGTGATGCTCTTCGCCGCCTTCGCGGGGCAGGCATTCAAGGTGGACCACGGCGTCACGCTCAAACTCGGCGAGTCGCACGACATCACCGATCCCTACGGGCATCGTTGGCACTTTGTCAGCCAGGGCATCTCGCTCTCCAAGCGGCGGAATTCCGAGGTGGTGTCGCTCGGGCTCGAGACCTGGCGCGACGGCAAGGTCGTCAAGGTGATGCGGCCGGAAAAGCGAACGTACTTCGACGCCCAGGGACAGCAGGTGTTGCAGCCGACGACTGAAGTCGCCTACATCACGCGTCCGGCGCTGGACACCTACGTCGTGCTCGCTGGCGTGTCGCCGAGCGAGGTGGCGGAGATCCGCATCTCGTTCAACCCGCTCGTGCTCTGGGTATGGATCGGCGGCTTCGTCATGATGGTCGGCGGTCTGATCGTCATGTGGCCGCAAGCGGCAGGCCGCCGCGCGCAGGGCGGATACGTCTCCGTGCTCGCCCCTGGCGTGGTCGGCAGCGGCATGCCGGCCGCCGTCGTGCCGATGGTTCAGGGAACGCCTACCGAGCTCGCGCGGCTCGCCGCCGCCATCCGGGAAGACGCATGATCGTTTCGGTCGTACTCGGGTCGGTTCTCGCGCTGGCGACGATCGCGTTTGTCCTGGCGCCGGTTGTATGGGGTGTCAGCCGGGCATCCCGCGCCCAGAGCAATTTCCACGGGCGCGTCCCGAACGCCGCGAGGGAACTACATCAACGTGCTTTAAGCCTCGCGATCGCCGCCCTCCGAGAGATCGAATTCGATCGGGCGACCGGCAAGCTGTCCGATGCCGACTACGCCGCGCTCCGTGACCGGTATGCCAACGAGGCGCTCTCGGCGATGCGTGTATTGGCGCAGCAGCCCACGGGCGCCGCTGACGATCCCGCCGAGGCCGCCGTGCGCGCCTATCGCGCCGCGCATCCGACCTGCGCCACCTGCGGAATTCGCCCCGTGGTCGATTCGCCTTACTGCTCCAACTGCGGCAGATTCTTGGCCGGTGTGTGCGACTGGTGCGGCGTCGCCGTTACCGCCTCCGGTGTCCGCTACTGTATCGACTGCGGGCACCGGCTGACCGCCTAGCCGTCACCGTTCGTCGCTGCAGACGGTGGTGGTTCGCAGGTAAACCGGTTCCCGTCCGGACTCAACTCTCCATCCGTTCGAGTCTGTTGAGTGCGATGCGGATCGGGATCACCGTCGACGCGACACACAGCGCCGCCGCGATTCCGAATCCGAGCACTATCTCCGTCGCGTCTTTCGGCTGGTTGAAGGCGATCGCGCTCAGGTACCCATAGACCGGCCGAGCTTCGGCGATGACCACGCCGGCGATCAGCGCGACCGACGCCATCATGAACAACAGGCCGCCGAACGACGTCGGGATCTGCGCCGCGTTCTCGGTCTCGAACTGCGGGAACAACGTCCCGAACCCCATCGCCAGTCCCGCGAGTCCGAACGTCATCAGGGTAATCGTCAGCGTCGATACCCACATCATGAACTCGCTGACCTGGAGCAGTGAGTTCGTGATTGTGACGATCGCCAGGGCAAGGACGAGCAACGGCAGCGTTCCGACCCAGAACTTCGCCCACAGCAACTGGTGCACGGACAGGGGGCTCGACCGCAACAGCCACAGCGTCCGCCCTTCGAGACTCACCGACGGAAAGATGAACCGCGCCGCGATCGACGCCAGCACGAAACCGGCCAGCACGAGATTCAGAAACGGCACCACATTAATGAGAAAGAAGGTCACCCCCTCGCCCTTGAGCGGGAGATACTTGATGTTGAATACGTAGACGACAATCAACACCGCGAGCAGAATGAGTTGCGACCACTGCGTCGTGTCGCGGAAAAACAGGCGCAGTTCCTTGAGTACCAACTCGCGACGGGTGACGCCGAACGGCGTGAGTATTCTTGAGGTCGTCCGCCCGACGATGCCAGATCGCGCCCACTTCTGGCCGCTCTCCTGCGCCTTGCTGTATCCCGTTGCGTAGTACGCCCGCTGGATCAGGGCGCCGACGACAACTGTCGCCGCCGCCGTCGTCCACAGCAGGTACGGCGGCAACGCCTCGCTCTGGCGGGTCAACCACCCCATCACCGTCCGCTGCATCCACTCGCTCGGGAGAAACGGCGACGTCGGCGTGCGCAGCACCGCGACGAAATCGACCAGCGATCGGAAGCCCTCCGGGCGCGCGAGCTGCTCGGGGCGCACGAGGCGGAAGAGCAGCACCACGCCGCCGGCCGTGAGTACGGCGATCACGCTCAGGATGTCGCGTGTCCGGTGTGCCGGAAACACGTTGACGAGAATCAATGTGATGGCGCTCCCGACGACGGCCGGAATGATCAGAAACGGCAGAAACGTCCCGAGCACGACGAGCGGAAACAGCGGACCGCCCCCGTAGACGACGCCGTACGCCGAAAACATCGGCACCGACATCAAGACCACCATCCAGCTCGAGTGGATCAGCGTTTCTATGAGCTTCGCCACGTAGAGGTTGAACCAGTCGACTGGGCCCGACACGAGCAGGTCGAGATCGCGCGCGAGAAAAAAGCTCGACAGCGCCGTGATCACGTTCGAGAGCAGCAGGATGGCGAAAAAGCCGACGAGAATCAGACCGAGCAGTTTTCCCGCGAGCAACTCTCCGATCTCCGGAACGCCCTTGAAGTAGCGGAGCAGCCGGTTGAGCACGCTGAAGATGAATACCCAGAAAATGAGTCCGAGCGTTCCGAGCAGAATCGCACGCCACGGCCCATTGCGCTGCTCCGGCCGCGGTCTGGCGCGCGCCGATTTCCACTTCGGCGACAGCAGGTGCCAGATGGACGGATTGGGCCTGGCCACGCTACCGATATCGCCGCTGGTCATCTGCGTCATCTGCGTCTGCGGTCTCTGCGTTCAGGCGTCGAGCACATCGATCAACCGCCGCGCCGCCTCATCGCCGGTCAACTTCAGAAAAATCTCCTCGAGGCCGGCCGTCGTCGTCGCACCGGCACGAAGATCGTCCATCGTGCCGGACGCGCGAATCGCACCCGTCTGCATGATGCACACCTGATCGCACATCGCCTCCGCCACCTCGAGCGTGTGCGTCGACATGACGATCGTGTGCCCGCGCCGTACGTACTCACGGAACATGTCCTTGAGAATGCGCGCCGCCTTCGGGTCCAGGCCGACCATTGGCTCGTCGACCACGATCACCTCCGGTCGATGAATGAACGCGCTCGAGATGATGAGCTTCTGCCGCATCCCGTGGCTGTAGCTCTCGACAAGCTCGTCGCGCCATTCCTCGATGTCGAACAGCGCCATCAGCTCGCGTGCCCGATGCTCGATCACCGGCCCGTCCTGGCCGAAGAGACCCGCGACGAATCGCAGGAACTCGGCGCCGGTCAACTTCTCATATATGAATGGGCGGTCGGGGATGAAGCCGAGCTTCATCTTCGCCGCGACCGGATCGTCCCACACATCAATTCCGGCAATCTGCACCCGGCCCGAAGTCGGTCGCAGAATCCCAGCGATCATTCGCAACGTCGTCGTCTTACCGGCGCCGTTGGGGCCGAGCAGACCAAGCAGTTCGCCGCGGCCGACCCTGAGATCGATTGAGTCAACCGCCGTGAACTTTCCGTATTTCTTCGTCAGCGCAGTCAGCTCGATCATGGGTTCGGCGGTCGCCCGCCACGTTGGGGGGGTGGGTCGAACGGTCTCCATCCCGGCGGTCGCATCGACGGCGGTAGCAACCGCAGCCGGCGCTCGGTGGTCGCCAGCACCCAGTTTTCGAACGCCTGCTCATACGTCATTCGATCCACATTGGACCCAAGCTCGACGGTCTTCACCACGTGGCCAGCCTCGTCGAGCCACCCGTTGAAACCACCAGGTGTCGACGTCACCTGCCATGCGTGAACTGTATCCGTTCGCGCCGCGATCCAACGTCGCGTCGTCGAGTCAAGCACCGCGCTGTCCGGAATCACAAACACGGACTCGGCTCGGATCGTCGACCGCACCAGTACCACCTCTTGCCGCGTCGGGTCGAAGACTGGGAAAGTGTACTCGCGGCCAACGGTCGGCTTTTTGGTCAGGGCAATCGCCAGCGGCACGAGTTGTGGGAGCAGTACGATCCCATCAAGCGGGATCGTCCGGACCGTTGGCGGGTTGGTGCCGCTGGTGGCTGAGAAGCGAATCGCCGTGTCGCCGAGGACGGTGCCGGTGGCACGCATGTCGACACTATTCGACAGGATGCTCGACTCGAAGGCGCGAAGTTTGAATGTTCGTGTCAGCGTGATCTTCGCGCGCGAAGTGGACCGCGGTCGTGGGCCGGAGATCTCGGTGACGAGGTAGTCGCTGATGACGATCGACGTCGTGGTCGTGTCGATCACCGACGACGCGTAGCCCACCGGGCCGCTGTCGCGGCTGACCGCGAAGAAGGTTGTTGCCTGGTTCACGCGCAAGGCCGCTTCGGCCAGTCGCTCAAGGTGCGGGCGAAAAAACTCCCGGCGTCCCAGCACACCCAGTCCCGCTGCCCAGAGCACAAACACGGCGACGGCGATCACGCGTCGGCGCGACGGCCGACGCCGACCGGCTATTCCCGGAATGCTCGTGGCCACGACCGACTACGCGAGCGCGAGCGTCGTTTCACCGGTGATCCACTCCAGATACTTCTCCGTCCCGGCTTCGACCGGGAGCGCGAGGAGCTCCGGCACCTTGTACGGGTGCAACTCGCCAAAAGCGGTCCGCAGGGCGTCGAGACAACCCGATCGGGTCTTGAGCATGATCACGACTTCACGTTCGTCGGCGGTCTTGCCCTGCCACCGGTAGAGCGACCTCGCCCCAGGCAGCAGCGTGCCGCAGGCGATGATCCTCCGGTCGAGCAGCGCGCGAACGAGACGGACGGCCTCGTCCTCCGATGCGACTGTGGTCAGAACGACGAGGGCGTCGGTATGCATTGCGTCTCGCGGATGAGGGCTGTGGCCTGCCAAAGTTAACCATAGGCTGCCGCTTGTCTGCTACGGCTCTTGGCCTCAGCTTACCCAGGCTATGGCAGAAGATGCGCTGATTGTTCGCGGGGCGCGCGAGCACAACCTCCGAAACATCGATGTCAGGATCCCCCGCGATCGCCTGACGGTGATCACGGGACTCTCTGGCTCGGGCAAATCGTCACTCGCGTTCGACACGATCTACGCCGAAGGCCAGCGTCGGTATGTCGAGTCGCTGTCGGCCTACGCCCGCCAGTTCCTCGGGCTGATGGAAAAGCCGGACGTCGATTCAATCGAGGGATTGTCGCCAGCGATTTCCATCGAACAGAAAACCGCCGGCCATAATCCCCGGTCGACAGTCGGTACGGTCACCGAGGTCTACGATTACCTGCGCCTGCTCTATGCCCGCGCCGGCACGCCCCACTGTGCGAATTGTGGGCGCCCGGTCCAGCGCCAGAGTCCCGCGCAGATCGCCGACGTGATTCTGACCTGGGAGCCCGACATCAAGATCGAGGTACGCGCACCACTCGTGCAGGAACGTAAAGGCGAGTTCCGCGAGCTGTTCGAGAGCGTCCGCAAACAGGGCTTTGTCCGCGCCTGGGTCGACGGCGAACTGATCGAGGTCGCTGATCCGCCAAAGATGAATCGACGGCAGAACCACAGCATTTCCGTGGTCGTCGATCGCCTGAGCGTGAAGCCCGAGGATCGGAGTCGCCTCAGCGACTCCCTCGAAACAGCGTTGCGATTGGCGGACGGCATCGCCGAAGTCGCGACCGCCGATGGAAAGTACGTGGAGATGTTTTCCGAGAAATACGGATGCGCGACCTGTGGCATCTCGCTGCCCGAGCTCGAGCCGCGGCATTTCTCGTTCAACTCCCCGTTCGGCGCCTGCCCGGTATGCGGCGGTCTGGGGACGCGTCGCCGGGTGTCCGAAGACATGCTCCTCGGTGATCCGAGTATCTCGATTCTCGAAGGCGTCATTCTCCCCTGGGGCGAGCCGACTGGGCATCTCCGCAAGATCCTGCTGCCCGCCCTCGCCCGGCAGTTCAAGTTCGATCTCAACAGTCCGTGGGGTGAGCTGCCGAAGTCGGTACAGACCGCGCTCATCCACGGCGACACGTCGGCGAAGGGCGAGACGAAGTGGGAAGGCGTGTTGGCGAATATCGAGCGGCGCTACAACGGGTCCGGGTCGGACTCGGTCCGCATGGAGCTCGAGGGATTCATGATCGTTGTCCCGTGTGACGCCTGTCGAGGACGTCGCCTCAAGCGCGAGGTCCTCGCGGTAACGATCCACGATCGGAACATTGGCGAGGTCGTCGAGCTTGCAATCACCGAGTCGCTCCGGTTCTTCGAGTCGATCCCATTGCGCGACAACGGTCGTTCGGGCCTCGATCCCGAGATCGCGGGACCGATTCTCAAGGAAGTGCGCGAACGGCTTCGGTTTCTCGTCGACGTCGGCCTCGAGTATCTGACCCTCGGACGGGCCGCCGAGTCGCTGTCGGGCGGCGAGGCCCAGCGGATTCGGCTCGCGACCCAGATTGGGTCCCGCCTTGTCGGGGTGTTGTACATCCTCGACGAGCCGTCGATCGGCTTGCACCAACGCGACAACGCCAAGCTGCTGGCCACGCTCGAGATGCTCCGCGACCTCGGCAACACCGTCATTGTCGTCGAGCACGATGAGGAGACGATGCGCGCCGCCGATCACGTGATCGACCTCGGCCCCGGCGCGGGGAAGCACGGTGGCCTCGTCATCGCCGAGGGGACGATCGACGATATCATCAAGAATTCGAATTCGATCACCGGTCTCTATCTCAAAGGCGAGCTCTCGGTCCCCATCCCGCCCCAACGCCGGCCGGTCGATCCACTGCTCGTGCTGCGCGTCGAAGGCGCCAAGGAGCACAACCTCCAGAACATTTCGGTCGAGATTCCGCTCGGCCTCTTCGTCGCGGTCACCGGCGTCTCAGGCTCCGGAAAATCCACCCTGATCGAGGACATCCTCCATCGTGCGCTGGCTCGGCATTTCTATAGGGCGCGCGTCCTCCCGGGCGCGCACAAGCGGATCGCCGGCTTGCAGCACATCGACAAGGTCATCGACATCGACCAGAGTCCGATCGGCCGCACACCGCGCTCGAACCCGGCGACTTACACCGGCCTGTTCACGCCGATTCGCGAGCTGTTCACCGAGCTCCCCGAGGCGAAGATTCGCGGCTACGGTCCCGGCCGATTTTCTTTCAATGTGAAGGGTGGACGCTGCGAGGCCTGCCAGGGTGACGGGCTCGTGAAAATCGAAATGCATTTTCTGCCAGACGTCTTTGTGCCCTGTGAAGTGTGCAAGGGCAAGCGCTACAACCGGGAGACGCTCGAGGTACACTTTCGTGGCAAGTCGATCGCCGAGGTGCTCGACCTGACGGTCTCCGATGCGCTCGAGTTCTTCGAGAACCAACCGCGCATCCGCCAAAAGCTGCAAACCCTCGACGACGTCGGGCTCGGCTACGTGCACCTCGGCCAGAGCGCGACGACGTTGTCTGGCGGCGAAGCACAGCGCGTCAAGCTCGCCAGCGAATTGTCGAAGCGTGATACGGGGCGCACGCTCTACATTCTCGATGAGCCGACCACCGGCCTGCACTTCGAGGACGTCCGGCTGCTTCTCGAGGTGCTCCACCGGCTCGTCGAGCGCGGCAACACCGTACTCGTGATCGAGCACAACCTCGACGTCATCAAGACCGCCGATTGGATCATCGATCTCGGCCCCGAGGGCGGAACGCGGGGTGGCACGATCGTCGCCGCCGGATCGCCGGAAGATGTGGCCGCGATTCCCGCGAGCTACACGGGCCAATACCTCAAGCCGCTATTGGCGAAACACCAACGCGCTACCGCATCCGCTGCCAGCCAACCCACGCAAGTCCGACAACGATGAGCGCCGCCACTACGGCGGCGATACGCGTCCATCTCCCGGACCATCTCTCCGCTCCGACCCGATACAACTCCGCGGGCGTTCGTCTTGGCGATCCACCATTTTGCCCCGAGATCGCGTCCAGTTGATTGACGATCTCGTGCGCGCTCTGCGGCCTGTCTTCAGGTGATTTTTCCAGACAGCGCATGATGATCTGATTCAGCGCCGCTGGCGTCGCGAACCGATGCCGATTCACCGGGACCGGCGCTTCGCCGACGTGCGCCATGAACACCGACTGCGAACCCCGACGGACAAACGGTGGGCTACCCGTGATCAGCTCGTATGCCAGCACACCAAACGCATAGATGTCGGCGCGATGATCCGTCTTCGGATCGGCCGCGATCTGCTCGGGTGACATGTAAGCCGGGGTGCCCAGAACCACGCCAACGGACGTCAGGGTGTGACCCTCGCCGGCGGTGGCAATCGCCTTCGCAACGCCAAAATCGCTGACCATCGCCACGCCACCCGCAACGAGGATGTTCTCGGGCTTGATGTCGCGATGAACCACGCCGCGGTCGTGCGCGTACCCGAGCGCAGTGGCGACGTCACGAAGAATTCGAACGGCTTCAGCGATCGGTAGTTCGCCGCGCCCGAGGCGCGTCCGCAAAGACTCGCCGTCTATGAACGGCATCGTGAACCACGCAAGACCATTGGCGTCGCCGGCGCTCAGCATCGGGACGATGTGCGCATGTTGGAGCTTGGCGGCGAGCGAAATCTCACGACGGAACCGCTCGGCCGAGACCCCGACCGCGAGTTCGGGCGGGAGCACCTTCACGACGACACGACGATCGAACGCCACTTCGGTCGACAGAAACACCCGCGACATTCCCCCGCCGCCAAGTTCCCGGTCAAGGATGTAGGCCCCGGCGAGCGCGCTCTGGAGCTGGTCCCGCAGGTTGATCGCCATGCCGCCGTGGTCGGGATTTCTGGACGCGGCAAAGTTGCACAGACGGTCCTATCGCTGCCAGAGGCAATGGTTCCCTCCGACGGTCGTGTCCTCACCCTTGCGTTTCAGCGGGGCTACCATAACGTCAGCGGCTCACCGGCGCGTCGTTTGACCCCGACGGTGTTCCGTTGCCATCAGCCAGGATATCCCATGACTCCCGCAAAGATCTTTCGCGTCGCTTTGTTCGCGTCCGCCGTCGCCATGCCGCTCGCGGCGCAGGTGCCCGCCGCGCCACCACCGCTCACCCAAAAACTTTCGGTAGGCCCGGAGTTCGTCATCGGAACGCTGCCCAACGGCCTCCACTACTACATCAGAAAGAACGCCGAACCGGCAAAGCGCGCCGAGCTCCGCCTTGCCGTGAACGCTGGATCGATTCTCGAGGACGACGACCAGCAGGGCTACGCGCACATTCTCGAGCACACGGCGTTCAACGGCACGACGCACTTCAAGAAGAATGACCTCGTCAAATACCTCGAGTCGATCGGCGTGCGGTTCGGCGCGGACCTGAACGCGTCCACGACCTGGGACGAAACCGTCTACCAACTGTCGGTGCCGACCGACACCGCCCGTCTGCTCGAAACCGGGTTCGTCATTCTCGCCGACTGGGCCTTCGGTCAGGTCTTCGATTCCGTTGAGGTCATGAACGAGCGCGGCGTCGTTCTCGAGGAATGGCGCGGGCGGCTCGGCGCCGGCGAGCGCATGCAGCGCCAGTTCGTTCCTATTCTGCTCAAGGGGTCGAAGTACGCCGACCGCAATATCATTGGCAGCGAAGAGAGCATCATGAAAGCGCGGCCGTCGGTGCTCAAGCGCTTCTATCAGGATTGGTACCGCCCGGATCTCATGGCCGTCATCGCCGTCGGTGACTTTGACGTTGCGAGGGTCGAGGACCTGATCAAGCAGAATTTCGGGGCCATGGCGATGCCCAGAAGTCCGCGCCCCCGGCCCGACGTTTCCGTTCCCGGCAACCTTGTTCCACTCATCGCGATCGCCTCTGACGCCGAAGCGACGAGCTCGAACTTGACCATCGGCTACAAGCGGCCGCGCAAGGTCGTCACCACCGTCGGTGATTACCGTACCGCACTCGCCGAGCGCCTCTACTTCTCCATGCTCAACGCCCGCCTAGCCGAAATAGCGCAAAAGCCGGACGCGCCGTTCCTCGGCGCCGGAGCGTCGATGTCAACCTTCTTCGCGCGCAATCTTTCAGCGTTGACGTTTGGCGCCGGCGTGAAGGACGGGGGGATCGAGCGTGGTGCCGAAGCAGTCCTCACCGAAGCGCGTCGCGTCGACCAGTTCGGGTTTCTTCCGTCGGAGCTGCAGCGCGCCAAGGACAACATGCTCCGCGGGTCCGAGCGGATGTACGCCGAGCGTGCGAAGACGCCCTCCGGGGCCCATGTCGGCGAACTGATCCGGAACTTCCTCGAGCAAGAAGACATCCCCGGAACTGAAGCAGAGTACAACATGACACGGCAGTTCCTGCCCGGCATTACCCTCGCCGAGGTCAACACGCTGGCGCGCGATTGGATCACCGACGAGAACCGAATCGCCGTGGTCTTCGGCCCCAAAAAGGCCGGCGTGTCGATACCGACCGAGGCACAAGTGCTCGCCGTGTTCGACAAGGTCTCGAAGGCGCCGGTGACGGCGTACACCGAAACGGTCACCGACGAACCGCTGCTCGATCGCACGCTGGCTCCCGGGAAAGTGGTCAGCACGCGGACGATCGAGGGGGTCGGCGTGACTGAATGGAAGCTCTCCAACGGTGCTCGCGTTCTCGTGAAGCCGACCGACTTCAAGGCCGATGAGGTGCTGTTCAGCGCCTACAGTCCGGGAGGAACGTCGCTCGTATCCGACGCCGACTTCATGTCGGCGAGCAACACGAGCACGATCATGCGTGCCAGTGGTGTGGGAAAGTTCAGCAGCGTTGACCTTGCCAAAAAGCTCGCGGGCAAAGCAGCCGCGGTGAGTGCGACGCTCGGCGGCACGACAGAAGGGCTCAGTGGGAGCGCTTCGCCAAAGGACCTCGAGACCCTGTTTCAGCTTGCATATCTCCGCTTTACGGCACCGCGTCTCGACACCGCTGCATGGCTGGCGATGAAGGGACAGATGGACGCGGCCCTCGCCAATCGCAGCGCCAGTCCGCAGGCGGCGTTCATCGATACCGCCAACGTGACTGTCACGCAGCACCACTTCCGGTCGCGGCCGCCCTCGGCGGCGACGCAAAGCGAGATCAACGCCGCGCGAGCGCTCGAGATCTACAAGGACCGCTTTTCCAATGCCGGGGACTTCACGTTCGTCTTCGTCGGTAACGTGACGCTGGAGTCGCTCAAGCCTCTCGTCGAGAAGTATCTGGCGTCGCTGCCCGCAACCGGCCGAGTCGAGAACTGGAAGGACGTCGGCGGAGGACCCCCCGCCGGCGTGATCGAGAAGGTCGTTCGCAAGGGATCCGAGCCTCAGTCGGCGACCGTTGTCTTCTTTACCGGTCCGTTCACGTACACGCCACAGACACGGCTCGACATGCTCGCGTTGACCACGCTGGCGCAGATGTGGCTGACGAGTTCGCTCCGAGAGGAGATGGGCGCCACGTACAGCCCGTCGCTCAGCGGCGCCGGCAGCAAGGCCCCGCGGCCCGAATACCAGATCGTGGTCCAGTACACGTCGTCGCCCGACAATGTTGACAAGCTGTCGGCGCGATTGTTCAAGGTGATCGACTCGCTCAAGACCTATGGACCGAATGACGCAGACTTGACGAAAGTGCGCGAACAGATCATTCGCGCTCGCGAGCCGGCCGTAAAGACCAATGCATACTGGGCGGCCAACATCGCGTCTCGCGACCAGAACGGAGAGGATATCGCGGGCCTGCTGGGCGCGTACGACACCATGCTCAAGAACCTGACCGCCAAGCAAATCCAGGATGCCGCAAAGCTGTATTTCGACGCCAAACGGTACGTCAAGGTCGTGTTGTTGCCGGAAAAATGACCGGCGGGCACGTCGACTGATCGATTCGAAAGGGGTAGCGGGCGTGATGCTCGCTACCTCTTTCGTCATTCATCGGGTTTGATTTCCACGGATATGGTTTCTCTCCTCGACATCATCGGCCCCGTCATGGTCGGGCCCTCCAGCTCCCACACCGCCGGCGCCTGTCGCATCGGCCTCCTCGCCCGCGGCCTGGTCGGTGGCACGCCAGAACGCGCCGTCGTCGAACTTCACGGCTCGTTTGCGCGGACGGGCGAGGGTCATGGCACCGACAAAGCCATCGTCGGCGGCTTGATGGGCTTTCGCCCCGATGACGAACGGCTCCGCGACGCACTTGGCATCGCTGAACGCGAGGGGCTCGACTATCGGTTCGAGAAAACCAAGCTCGGCGAGGAAGGCGTCACCCACCCGAACACGGCGCGGCTGACGGTGACGCGCGGGTCGCGCGAGGCCGAATTAATTGGTTCGTCGCTCGGCGCAGGCCGAATCCTCGTCTCGGAGATCAATGAATTCCCGGTCGAGGTCACGGGAAACTTTCGCACGATGGTACTTGTGGCTGAGGACATCCGGGGATCGATCGCGACGATAGCTCGGATCCTCGCCGACGACGGTGTCAACATCGCCAACCTTCGCCTGACTCGAAAGCAGCGCGGTGGCGATGCGTTCATGGTGATCGACCTCGACGAGGCACCGCCGCCCAAAGCGCTCGACGACGTGATCGCGCTTGGCTGGGTGAAGTGGGCTGTCGCCCTCGACAAAGTCTCGGCGTGACCCGCTAACACATGTATCGATCCCTTGCCGTCGCCATTGCCGCGGCCGAAGCCGAACAGATGTCGTTGTCGTCGATCGCACTCCGTGCCGAGTCCGAGGACTCGGGCCGGACGGTCGCAGATATTCGGTCGCAGCTCGGTCGCGCGCTGAACATCATGCGTGATGCGATTGGAAAAGGAGAAGTCGGGGATCTCCGTTCGGCGTCCGGGCTTGTGGGCGGTGACGCCGCAAAATTACGAAGCGGTCCCCCGGGCCCGCTCGCCGGCACTCTCTTTCGCGATGTGCTGATGCGTGCGTTGGCCGTCCAGGAAGTGAACGCAGCGATGGGCGTCATTGTCGCCGCGCCAACGGCCGGAGGTGCCGGCGTCCTCCCAGCCGTTCTAACCGGTATTGCTCATGCCAAGGGCTTGGACGACGACAAGCTGATTGATGCGCTCGCCTGCGCGGGGTTGATCGGCGCGGTGGTGGCGGAACGCGCGTCGCTCTCGGGTGCCGAGGGTGGCTGTCAGGCCGAGACCGGGGCGGCCGCCGGCATGGCCGCTGGCGCTGCGACGGAGATGCTCGGTGGCTCGCCCCGGCAGGTCGGTCACGCAGTTGCCCTTGCGCAGCAGGGGACGCTTGGACTCGTGTGCGATCCCCTGGGGGGGTTGGTCGAGCTTCCCTGTGTGTTCCGCAACGCGACGGGGGCCGCGATCGCGCTGGCGGCGATCGAGATGGCGTTGGCCGGGATCGAGTTCGCGATTCCGGCAGATGAGGTGATCGACACCATGGGCGAGATCGGCCGCGAGATGGACGTTCGCTACCGTGAGACGGCCGGCGGCGGGTTGGCCGCGACGCCGACGGGCCGCCGGCTGGCAAAAGAGCGGCTCGTGCAGATCAAGAGGAGCTGACGCGCTGGCTGGTCAGCCCGTCTGGTAGCCAGTAACTTTTCGCGGGTGTTCCCGTACGGCCCATCCCAGATTCTCTATGAGGCCCACGTCGATGGTTACCAAAGAAGACATCGAAGGCTTTCTCAATCGGCTTGCGGCCGACGGAGCGAGTCATTCCGAGTTGAAGCCAGGACTCTGGGTGGTCAAGCCCGGGGGATCACTCGACTTTGACGTCGTCGTCCACTACTCGCCGCCGGTGGCGATCCTTCGCGTCAAGGTGATGACGTTGCCAACCAGTCCCGAATCGCGTGCCGTGCTCTCGCACCGTCTGCTCGAGCTGAACGCCACTGACCTGGTCCACGGTGCGTACGGCATCGAGTCCAATTCCATCGTCATGACCGAGGCCCTCGAACTCGAACACCTCGACTACGATGAATTTCAGGCGGCGTACGAAAGCATCACCGTCGCACTCGCGTCGCATTTGCGCGAAATCGGCACGTTCCGCGAGGCTCGCTGATCATGGGAATCTTCGATCGCTTTTCGACGCTTCTCCGCTCGAACATCAATGATCTGATCTCTCGGGCCGAAGACCCGGAGAAAATGCTCGACCAGATCCTCGTGGACATGCGCTCGCAGTTGGTCAAGGCGAAGCAGCAGGTCGCGGCGGCAATCGCCGACGAGAAGCGGCTCCGCGACCAGGCAGACGCCGAAGTGAAGACGGCGGCGGACTGGGAAAACAAGGCGATGCTCGCCATCCGCGAAGGCCGCGACGATCTCGCCAAGCAGGCGCTCGTCCGTCATGGCGAACACATGTCGCACGGGCAGCAGCTCGATGCCACCTGGGAGTCCCATCGGGCCGAAACCGAGAAGCTCAAGGATTCGCTGCGCGGGTTGAACGACAAAATCGAGGAGGCGAAGCGCAAGAAAAACCTGCTGCTCGCCCGTCAGCGCCGCGCGCAGGCCCAGAAGCGGATCGCCGAGACGATGTCGTCGATGTCCGAAAACTCGGCCTTCGACGCCTTTGCCAGAATGGAAGAGCGCATCGAGCAGAACGAGCGCCAGATCAAGGCGAGCGTCGAGATCGACGAGGAGTTCTCCGGCGACGCGCTCAAGTCGCAGTTCAAGGCGCTCGAAAAAGGCGCCGTGTCCGTGACCGTCGATTCGCAGCTGCTCGCCCTCAAGCAGAAGATGGGGATGCTTTCTGCGGGCGCGTCCGCTGACAAACGGCAGATCGGTGCCGGCAAACGTGACGAAGAAATCGTCAATGCAGACATCGAGGATACCGGTCGCAAGAGATCGAGTTGACAACTGAGAGTCTCTGGCGCGTCAAGTTCGCGCCGATCCTGACAGCGACGGTCCTGACAGTCCTGCTCCTTTGGCTGTTCAAGTCCGTCGCTCAGGTTTTTCTCCTGCTTTTTCTCGGCATTCTTATCTCCCTGTACCTCGGCGGGGTTGCCGGGTGGCTCGAGCAGCGCCTGAAATTCCCAGCGACCGCCGCGTTTGCGACCGCCGTTGTCGGATCCCTTGGCGCCCTCGCCTTCCTCGCCTGGATTCTCGTCCCGCCTGTCGTGGCACAGACCCAGGGGCTGATAAAGTCGCTCCCGGCATTCTTCGACAGTTGGGAGAAGGGCATCGAAAATCTCGCGGTCAGGTTTCCGGCGATCGCGGACATTTTCCCGCCCGGACAGCACGTAGTCATGGGCGCGGTCACGGCGAAAGTCAGCGGAATGCTTGGCGATACTGTGTCGCGCGTCTTTGGTTTCGTGAGTGCCGCGATCGACATCTTTGCCGTCGCGGTGATGGGCATCTATCTCTCCCTTCACCCGGCCTTGTATCGCGATTGGCTCATCGCGCTGTTTCCGCCTGTCCACCGCGATCTGGCTCGTAACATTCTCCGCGATCTTGCCGTGAGTCTGCGTGCTTACATCGTCGGCCAGTTGCTGGCGATGACCGTCCTCGGCGCCCTGACGGCAATCGGGCTCTATATCCTCGATGTACCGTTCTCGCTCCCGTTCGGCATCTTCACCGGTTTGGTCGCCGTGGTTCCATTTTTCGGAACGCTGTTGTCGACGTTGCTACCGGCGCTGTTCGTGTTGAACGGCCCGTCGTATCACGGCATGACGGGCGTTGGTCACGCGCTGTTGGTCGTCGGACTCGGGGTCGTGATTCACTTGATCGAGGGCAACGTTGTCGCCCCCGTGCTCATGGCGAAGAAAGTGGACTTGCCGCCAGTCCTCACGATCATGTCCGTCCTCGTGATGGGCCAACTTCTCGGTCCGCTCGGCCTGATCGTCGCCGTACCCACACTGGCTGCATTGATGGTGATCGTGCGACACGTCCTCATCGCGCGCGTTTACGACGGGCAAGGGGCTCCTCCTCACGCCGTGTAGCCACGCCGACTCGCCGCCACAGGCACGGTCTGGGTCCGACCGGCAATAAAGCGGTCACGCTGATTCGAGAATTCGCGGACACGATGGGGCATGTCCGAATGTCCCACGTTTCGAACCGCGATCCGATTGCGGAGCGTGTCCAAGGAATTCGCCGCTGGCGCCGGGAATTGCACCGCGAGCGTCGCGGCGCTCGACAGCGCCTCGGTCGAGATTCGTGGTGGTGAGGTTCTGCTCGTCTGCGGGCCCCCCGGGGCTGGAAAGACGACGTTGCTGCTATGCGCGGCCGGCCTGCTGCATTGCGACACGGGTGACGTCGTCGGCGGCGGACGACGTGTCGTTTATGTCGACATCGATCGAGCGGCTCCGTCGCTCGGCGGGTGGCCAGCAGGCGCCGTGGTCCTTCTCGATTCCTGCGACGATCTCGGCGAGCTAAAGCGCGCAACGGTCGCCCAAGCGGTCGCCGCCGCGCTGGCGACCGGAGCGGCGGTCGTCCTCGCCGCGCGCGATCCGGAGAGTTGCATGACGCTCATCCCCCAATCCGCCACCGTGTCAGTTCTCCATTTGCGGCGTGGCCAGATTACCAGTCAGCGGAGGGGGCTTGGCGTCGTTGCCCGCGTCGCCGAAGCAGTTGGGGGCGGCTACTGAGTCGCGGTGTATTTTTCGGCTCGTCCTGAGCCCTTCGTTTTGCTCGAGGGTAAACTGCGCGAAGGACTTGCCCCCCGATGTCGTCGGGACCTATGCCCGAATTCCTGCTCTACAACAGCCTGACACACTCGTCCGAGCCGTTCGCACCGGCCGACGGGAATCTCGTTCGCGTTTATAGCTGCGGTCCGACGGTCTACAACCCGGCGCACCTCGGGAACTTCCGGACGTTTCTGTTCGCTGACTTGCTTCGCCGCGCCCTGCGCTTTCGCGGATGGGACGTTCGGCAGGTCATGAACATTACGGATGTCGATGACAAGATCATCAAGCGTGCGGCCGAACAGAAAAAGACAATCATGCAGGTGACCGAGCCAGTTACCGCAATCTTCCACGCCGACCGGGAGTACCTCCGCATAGAGGCAGCAGAGGAGTACCCGAAGGCCACGTCGTACATACCGCAAATGATCGCGCTCGTCGAGCGTCTGATCGGGCGCGGATTGGCGTATCAGGCGGACGACAGGTCGGTGTATTTCGCGATCGATCGCTTTCCTGGGTACGGCCGTCTGTCGCGACTCGACCGCCGCGAGGTGCGAGCCGGTGCGCGCGTCGCCCAGGACGAATACGCGAAGGAGAACGCCCAGGACTTCGCGCTTTGGAAATCGGCCAAGGCCGAGGACGAAGCGACCGGCGCGGTGTGGGACTCTCCGTGGGGCCGCGGCCGCCCGGGATGGCACCTCGAATGCTCCGCGATGGCGATCGAGCTACTCGGCCCCACGCTCGACATTCATTGCGGTGGCATTGACCTGGTTTTTCCCCACCACGAGGACGAGATCGCACAATCCGAGGGTGCAACGGGAAAGCCGTTTTCGCGATGGTGGTGCCATGGTGCCTTCTTGCTGACTGATGGCTCCAAGATGGCAAAGCGCCTTGGCAATGTTACAACCGTACAGGGGATGCGCGCGGCCAATATCTCAGCGGCGGCGCTGCGCCATTTCGTATTCACGACCCACTATCGGAAGGAGCTCAACCTGTCGGACGACGCGTTGGACGCGTCGATCAATGCTGTCCGGCGGATCGGCGATTTCGCCGAGCGGTTGCAGGCCGCAACCGGCGGAACGCCGGAGCTGGGCCAGGCAGCAGCGGCCGCGTTGGGGGCATTTCAGGATGCACTTTTTGACGACCTGAACGCTCCGAACGCGATGGCGGCGATGTTCACGTTTATCACGCGGGCGAACGCCGAACTTGACCGGCGCGGGTCAGATCCTGCTGGGCTATTGAAGGCGCAGGAGGTATTCGCGGCGATGGATGGCGTCCTGGACATCGTTCCTGACCGCGAGGTCGCTGATCCCGAGCTGTTGGCCTGGGTCGAGTCGAGGCTCGAAGCCCGTCGGGCGGCCCGTGCAAAGCGCGATTTTGGGGAGGCCGACCGGATTCGCGCCGAACTGACTGGGCGTGGAATTGCCATCGAGGACGGACCAGCTGGGACGACGTGGAAGGCGCTTTCGAGCGGGAGCATTTAGCACTTGGCTCAAGCGCGAGCCAGCTCTAGCACGCGCTCAAGCTCAAGCTCAACCCGGCCCGCGCTCCCGCTCCAGCTAAGTGCTCAAGCTCGAATGGGTTGACACGATTTTCCACCCCGATTATCCTACTAGGCTCACGAAAAAACGGCCTTCTGCTGACGTAGCTCAATTGGCAGAGCACCTGATTTGTAATCAGGCGGTTGCGAGTTCAACTCTCGCCGTCAGCTTTTACCCTGAGGAGCGTGCGCAGCTTGCCACGAGGAGAGCGAGCGACCAAGGGAGGGGATGAACGGTTGGGCAGAATTCAGGTGGGGTACCCAAGTGGCCAACGGGAGCAGACTGTAAATCTGCCGGCTCACGCCTTCGAAGGTTCGAATCCTTCCCCCACCATTCGGGGAGCCGGACAGGGAGTTCGACGTTCGCGGGAGTAGCTCAGTTGGTAGAGCGCAAGCCTTCCAAGCTTGATGTCGCGGGTTCGAGCCCCGTCTCCCGCTCTGGGGCGCAGTCGCAGGACGTACGATGTTGTTGAATTGCATGCTCACGTAGCTCAGTTGGTAGAGCACACCCTTGGTAAGGGTGAGGTCATCGGTTCAATCCCGATCGTGAGCTCTGAAGTGAACACCGCACCGCCTTTCTCGAGACTGACTTTATGCCGCGCGACAAGATCATCCTCGCCTGTAGCGAGTGTAAGAATCGGAACTACTTCACCACCAAGAACAAGCGACTCCACCCGGAGCGCGTCGAGTGGCAGAAGTATTGCCCGCGCTGCAACAAGCATCAGCTGCATAAGGAAACGAAGTAGATGGCAACCGATGTCGTGCGCTCGAGCGAGCCGGCGGTGAGCCTCCCTCGTCGCATCGTGACTTTTTATCACGGTGTGATCGCGGAGCTGAAGCGCGTGACCTGGCCCGACGTTCCTCAGGTTCGATCGGCAACGATCGCGATCATCATCTTCGTCCTCATTCTGGCTCTGCTCATCACGGCGCTCGACGCTGTGCTGAACGGCCTGTTGATTCATCTGCTTCCGTCGCTCTTCGCCAAATGATCATCATGGCGCATCTCTGGTACGCGGTTCAGACCACGGCCGGGCACGAGAACAAGGTTCGTTCGCTGATCCAGCGAAAAATCGAACTGGACCCGCGCACGCCGGAGGATCGTCCGATTCGGCAGGCCCTGGTGCCGATGCAGGAAGTGGTCGAGATCAAGAACGGAAAAAAAGTGACCGTCGAACGAAAACTGTTCCCCGGCTATGTCCTCGTCGAGATGGACATGAATCAGGAAACGGCGCATACGATTGGCAGTATTCAGGGTGTCATCAAGTTCGTTGGACATGACTCCCGTTTTCCGCAGCCGCTCCGGCCAGACGAGGTCAACCGTCTCCTCGGCGTCGTAGATGCGGCGGAAAAAGAAGAGCCGAAAGAAGAGATTCCGTTCCTCATCGGTCAGGCGGTGGCGATCACCGAAGGGCCGTTTACGGATTTCAACGGAACGGTCGAGGAAGTGATGGTGGACAAGGGCAAGGTGCGGGTTTCGGTTTCGCTGTTTGGCCGGCCGACTTCCGTTGAATTGGATTATCTGCAGTTGAGGGCGTACTGAAAAGCGGTAACTGGTAATTGGTAATTGGTACCAGCAACCATTTACCAGACACCGTTGTTGTTGCCAGAAACCGTTGTTTTGCAGTTACCAACTACCAGCAACCGTTTACCAGAAACCGCTGTTACGTAGTCGGCTACCACGACGACTCTAAACACACTGTGGGAGAACGGCCGCAAATTCGCGGCACTCGTAGAGGATTCGAATGGCAAAGAAAGCAACGGGATTCGTGAAGCTGCAGATCCCGGCAGGCCAGGCGACCCCGGCACCGCCGGTCGGTACCGCCCTCGGCCCGCAGGGGATCAACATCATGGCGTTCGTGAAGGAGTTCAATTCACGGACCCAGAAAGAGAACGGCATAATTCTGCCGGTCGAAATCACGATCTACTCCGACAAGTCGTTCACCTTCATCACCAAGACGCCGCCCGCGGCCGTCCTGCTGAAGATCGAAGCCGGCGTCGAGAAGGGATCGGGTCAACCGAACCGCAACAAAGTCGGCAAGGTGACGCGCGCGCAGGTGCGAAAGATCGCGCAGATGAAGATGCCAGACCTCAATACCGAATCGATCGAATCCGCGATGGCGATGGTCGCCGGCGCGGCGCGCTCGATGGGCCTGGAGGTCGTCGACTGATGCGCGAGCACGGAAAGAATTACGAGACGGCCGCCAAGAAGCGCGACATTGCCATGAGCTACCAGCCGCGGCAGGCGCTGGAGATTGTGAAGACGGCGGCGTACGCGAAGTTCGACGAGACCGTCGAGATCGCCGTGCGCCTCGGCGTCGATCCGCGTCACGCCGATCAGGTCGTGCGCGGGACCGTCGTGCTACCGGCCGGTACCGGCAAGACGGTCCGGGTGCTCGTCATTGCGCAAGGCGACAAGGCGAAGGAAGCCGAAGCCGCCGGCGCCGATTACGTCGGCACCGAGTTTATTCAGAAGATCAAGGACGGCTGGCTCGATTTCGACGTTCTCATCGCGACGCCGGACCAGATGGGGCAGCTGGGTGCGCTCGGCCGGGTGCTCGGACCGCGTGGGCTCATGCCGAACCCGAAGGCGGGGACGGTGACCTTCAACGTCACGCAAGCGGTTCGCGAGACAAAGGCCGGCAAGATCGAGTTCCGTGTCGACAAGAGCGGCAACGTACACGCCGCGATCGGCAAGGTGTCGTTCGGCGTCGAGGCGCTCGAAACGAACTTCACCGCGTTCATGGATCAGATCATCCGCTCCAAGCCCGCGGCCTCAAAAGGTGTCTATGTCCGGAAGGTCTCGATTTCGAGCACGATGGGTCCGGGTGTGACGATCGACCCAACCATTTACCGGACGTAGACGAGCCATGAAACGAACCGACAAGGAACAACTCGTCGTCGAGCTCAAGGAAAAGCTCGAGCGTGCGACCGCGCTGTATTACACCGACTTCACCGGGCTGAACGTGAAGCGGATGACGGAGCTTCGCCGCCGCCTGCGCCGGGCGAACGTCGACTACGTCGTTATCAAGAACACCCTCGCGCTGCGCGCCGTCAACGAGTCAGGGCTGATCGGCGAGCGACTGCGCGGCCCGACAGGCCTCGTCATGACGCGGGATGCGGTAACGGCTGCAAAGCTGCTGACGGACTTCGCCAAGGAGAACGAGCAACGCCCGACCGTGAAGGGTGGGATCTTTGAGGGTCGCCCGCTCAACGCCAAGCAGGTCAGCAAACTGGCTTCGATGCCGTCGCGTGAGCAGATGCTCTCGGAACTCGGCGCCAGCATGCAGGCACCGATGGCCGCCTTCGCCGGTGCCATGAACAGCCTGCTTTCGATGTTCGCAGGAGCGGTCGACGCGCTGCGGGTGAAGCGCGAGTCTGCCTGAACCATATAGAACGACCGACTGACGAACTGACCTATCCTACGACCCTACTGAACCGGAGAACAAATACATGCCCACGACTCTGTCCAAAGACGAGATCCTCGACGCCATCGGCAACATGTCGGTCTTCGACCTCGCCGAGCTGATCGAAGCGTTCAAGACCAAGTTCAACGTCACGATTTCGGCGGCCGCCGCGGCCGCTCCCGCTGGCGGCGGTGCCGGTGCCGCCACCGCTCCTGCCTCCGAAGAGAAGACTGAGTTCGACGTCGTCCTCAAGGAAGCTGGCGCCAAGAAGATCCAGGTCATCAAGGTGGTTCGCGAGATCACCGGCCTCGGTCTGAAGGAAGCGAAGGATTTGGTCGACGGCGCACCGCAAACGGTGAAGTCCGGCGTGACGAAGGACGAAGCGGCGTCGCTCAAGGCGAAGCTTGAAGAGCAGGGCGCGGCGGTCGAAGTGAAGTGAGTGAACAGTTGACGGATCGTCCAGCGGATTCGCTGGCGAGACCGTCCGCCGTTCTCCTCTCCTCTCTTCTACCGACGCCCCTGAGTGAAGACACCAACACCACGTACCTCCTAGCTGTCCCTTGCCCCGACGGGCGCGCTTTTCGGCGCGGCCGCAGGGGCTACGGCCGTTTTTTATCACCTCATGACGGGTGAACGAATGCCAGACACGTTGAAACAGATTTCTTTCGCGAAGCTCGATCAGGGGATGGACATGCCCCATCTCCTCGATATCCAGGTGCGGGCGTTCGAGGCGCTCCTCCAGACCGATGCCGCCGCCCACGAGCGCGAGGACATCGGACTCGAGCGGGTCTTCAAGGACCTGTTCCCGATCGCCGACGTCCACGAGAATTTTTCTCTCGAGTTCGTTCGCTATTCCCTCGGCGAGCCGAAGTACTTCGTGGAGGAATGCATCGAGCGCGACATGACGTACTCGGCGCCGCTGAAAGCGACGCTGCAGCTGGTCATCAATGAGGACGTCAACGGCGTCAAGCGGCCGCGCAACATCATCGAGAAGGAAGTCTATCTCGGCGAGTTGCCGCTCCTCACGCAACTCGGAACGTTCGTCATCAACGGTGCCGAGCGCGTCATCGTCAGCCAGCTGCATCGATCGCCTGGTGTCGTCTTCGAAGAGGCGACGCACCCGAATGGTCAGCGCCTGATTTCGGCGCGCATCATCCCATTCCGTGGGTCGTGGGTCGAGTTCACGGTCGACATCCACGACGTCATTTACGTCCACATCGACAAGAAGAAGAAATTCCCGGCGACGGCGCTCTTGCGCGCGTTCGGCTACGGATCGAACTCTGATCTGCTCCGTCTCTTCTTTGCCGTCCGCACGCTGGATCTGGCCAAGAAGCGCGAGAGCCGTGTCGACGTGAAGGAAGCGGTCGGCGCCATCATCGCCGAGGACATCGAGCTTCCGGGCGAGGCGACTGCCGATGACGCGCCCAAGGCCCGCACCAAGAAGGCCAAGCTCGAGCGCGAGCGGTCCGAGAACAAGATGCTCGTCAAGGAGGGTGACGAACTCACCGAAGAGGTCTTCAACCGGCTCCGGCGCCAGGGGATCAACTCCGTCAAGGTCTTCGCCTCGTACATGATCGTCGACGTTCGCGATGAAGCCGACGCCGTCGAGCGTGGCGAGCGTCCGCACCGACGCGTCATCGCCATCGACGTCGTCGACGCCGACGGCGAAGTCATCGCCGAGGTCGGGCAGAACCTGACCGACACCGTGATGAAGAAACTTCGTCGATCGGACATCACGAAGGTGAACGTATTCGTCGCGTCGGGCCGCGCCGAGTCGACGCTGATCAAGAATACGATCGGCAAGGATCCGACGGCGCGCAGGACAGTGAAGACACCCGACGGACCAAAGGAAGAGGCGGTCACGACGAAAACGGGCGAGGATCTCGCGCTGCAGCAGATCTACGCGCTCCTCCGGCCTGGCGATGCACCGGATGCGCAGACGGCCAAGCAGGCGCTCGATCGTCTGTTCTTCAGCCCGAAGCGTTACGATCTCGGCCGAGTCGGCCGCTACAAGATCAATCAGCGGCTCGGGCTTCGCACGCCGGCCGACTACACCGTGCTCTCGAAAGAAGACTTTGTCGAGATCATTCGCTACCTGGTCGAACTCCACGAAGGCCGCGGTCACGTGGACGACATCGACCACCTCGGCAACCGCCGCATTCGCTCGGTTGGTGAGTTGATCGCCAACCAGTTCTCGGTCGGCTTGTCGCGTATGGCGCGCCTCGTCAAGGAGCGCATGTCAATCAACACCGATCCGGAAAAGATCTCCCTCGACGACCTCGTCAACGCGCGCACGGTCAGCGCGGTGATCCAGGCGTTCTTCGGGTCGTCGCAGCTGTCGCAGTTCATGGATCAGACCAACCCGCTGGCAGAGTTGACGCACAAGCGTCGTCTCTCCGCGCTTGGCCCCGGCGGTCTGACGCGCGAGCGTGCCGGCTTCGAAGTCCGCGACGTGCACTACTCGCAGTACGGACGCATGTGTCCGATCGAAACGCCGGAAGGTCCGAATATCGGACTGATCACGTCGCTCGCGTGCTACGCGCGCGTCAACGATCTCGGCTTCATCGAGACGCCGTATTACGTCGTCAAGAACGGCAAACTCACGGGTGAAATGGTCTGGCTCGATGCGAACAAGGAAGAAGACGCCATCATCGCGCAGGCCAACGCCCGTCTCGACGCGCAGGGCAACCTGATCGAGGAGTTGGTGCTCTCTCGCCAGCAAGGTGACTTGCCGCTCGTGCCGCGCGACCGTGTCGACTACATGGACGTGGCCCCGGAACAGCTCGTGTCGATCGCCGCCGCGCTCATCCCGTTCCTCGAGCACGACGATGCCAACCGCGCCCTCATGGGCTCGAACATGCAGCGTCAGGCGGTTCCGCTCCTCAATCCCCGCACGCCGCTCGTCGGCACCGGGCTCGAGGAGAAGGTCGCACGCGATTCAGGCGCGGTCATCATCGCCAAGCGCGACGGCATTGTCACGCGCGTGACCGCCGACGAGATCATCATCGATGGCGGTGCGGCGCGCCGCGATGCCGACGATGACCGCCCGTTGGCTCGTCTCACGCAGAACGACCGCTACCGGATCAAGAAGTACTGGCGGACGAACCAGGACACGGCGATCAACCAGCGCCCACTCGTCCGCCTCGGTCAACGGGTCAAGGCGGGCGAGGTGCTCGCCGACGGGTCGGCAACGGAGCAGGGCCAGCTCGCGCTCGGCGCCAACGTCACCGTCGCCTTCATGCCGTGGTACGGCCACAACTTTGAAGACGCGATTGTGCTCTCCGAGCGGCTGGTGAAGGACGACGTCTATTCGTCGATCCACATCCAGGAGCTCGAACTCCACGTCCGCGATACGAAGCGCGGTCAGGAAGAAATCACTCGCGAAATCCCGAACGTCGCCGAAGAAGCGCTCAACGACCTCGACGAACGCGGAATCGTTCGCATCGGTGGGCACGTCAAGCCGGGCGACATCCTCGTCGGCAAGATCACGCCGAAGGGGGAGACGGAGCTCTCGCCCGAAGAAAAGCTGCTGACGGCGATCTTCGGTGAAAAGGCAAAGGACGTCAAGGATTCGTCACTCAAGGTTCCGCCGGGTATGGAAGGCGTCGTCATCGACGTAAAGATCTTTTCACGGATCGAGGACCAGGTCGTCGAGAAGGATCGCGGCGAGCGCATTGGCGAAGTGCGCCGGCTCGAGGGCGACGAAAAGATTCACGTCAACACCGTCCGCGATGCCGAGCTGATCGAGCTCCTCGATGGGCAGGTGGTTGCCCTCGCGCTCAAGTCCGGAACGGTCGAAGAGGCGATTCCGGCCGGCACAAAGCTCACGGCCGCATTCCTCAGGGATCTCAAGCTGTCATCGATCGACCTGAAGACGTTTCGCGTCGAAGCGAAGCGCGTGAACGAAAAGGTGCGCCTGGTCTTCGAGGCATCGACCGAGGAAAAGGCGCGGATCGAAGCGCGGGCCGAGGAGCGGATCGATCGAATTCTGCAGCCGGATGAGCTGCCGCCAGGCGTAATCCAGCTCGTGAAGGTCTATCTCGCCGAGAAGCGCAAGGTGTCGGTCGGCGACAAGATGGCCGGTCGTCACGGCAACAAGGGTATTGTCGCGCGCATCGTCCCCGAAGAGGATATGCCGCTGCTCCCCGACGGCCGTCCGGTCGACATCGTGCTCAACCCACTCGGCGTGCCGAGCCGAATGAACGTCGGTCAGATCCTCGAGACGCATCTTGGCTGGGCCGCAAAGCGGCTCGGATTCTATGCGAAAACGCCGGTGTTCCAGGGCACCAACGAGCGAGAGATCGCGCTGCTGCTCAAGCTGTCCGGATTGACCTGGGCGGGCCAGGCCCTTGGACTGCGCACGCCGGTGCCGGCGATCAGCGACAAGGACATCCGGACGTTGCTTGCTGATATCAAGCCCGATCGCACCGAAGAGGCCGAGAAATTTGTCCGTCTCGAAGAGGCATCGATCAACGAGTTTGGCAGCCGCACGATGTCGCAGGAGACGCGCGACATGTTCCACCGTGTCCGCGATTACCTCGCGGCGGCGGCTCGCGAGCTGGCCGAGCGCGAGATGGAAGCCATCGAGCATGAAGTGCGGTTCCACACCGAGTCGGCCGACGACGAGTCGCTGCTCGCCCCGCGTCGTGCGGAAATGAAGGCGGCGCTGCGTCAGTTGGAGAAGCGGCGCGCCCGCGAATTGTCCGATGTACTGGCGGAGCAGGAGCTCCCCTCGTTGGCCGGGATGCTCGGCAAGAAGTCTGATGCCGATGTCGACGCCGCGGCGACGGAGCTCATGCGCCTCGCCGGGCTGAATGCATATGGAAAGATCAAACTGCGCGATGGGCGCAGCGGCGAGACGTTTGCGTCGCCGGTGACGGTCGGCGAGATCTACATGCTGAAGCTCTCGCACCTCGTGGACGACAAGATCCACGCGCGAAG
>Ga0315281_10002524_pt1 | contig 27113 bp, 30 predicted proteins | sample YL17G07_0_MG_FD_204540 | JGI IMG/M metagenome (GOLD analysis project Ga0315281, IMG submission 204540) | Sediment microbial communities from Yellowstone Lake, YNP, Wyoming, USA - YL17G07_0 | ecosystem: Environmental > Aquatic > Freshwater > Lake > Sediment | place: USA: Wyoming | collected...
GCCCCTGGAGCGGCTGGAGAGCTTTGTCCATACGACCTGCCCCAGGTGCGGCGGCAAGGCCAGGCGCGAAACCGACACCATGGACACGTTTGTCGACTCGTCCTGGTACTTCTTCCGATATACGTCCCCGCAAGAAAAGAAGCTCCCGTTCAGGCCGGAAGCCGCGAACTACTGGCTTCCCGTCGACCTCTACATCGGCGGCGTCGAGCACGCCATCCTCCACCTCATCTACGCGCGCTTCTTCACCAAGGTCCTCCGGGACCTGGGCCTGACCGAAGTGAGCGAGCCCTTCCCGCACTACCTTGCCCAGGGGATGGTGACCAAGGACGGGTCGGCCATGTCCAAGTCCAAGGGGAACATTGTCGATCCGGACGAGATTTTGAAAAAATTCGGCGCGGATGCCCTTCGGCTGTTCATCATCTTCGCCTCGCCGCCCGACAGGGAGTTCGCTTGGGAGGAAAAGGGGTTGGAAGGGTGCTCCCGGTTCCTCGTCCGCGTCTGGACGATCGTCCATGAGAACTTGGATGTTTTTGCGGGCGGGGCATCGAGACTGCCGAACGACCCCCCGGTGAGGGAGAACGTCGAACGGGTGCTCAGGAAGATGCACCAGACCATTAAAAAGGTCGGCGAGGACATCGAGGTCCGTTTCCACCTGAACACGGCCGTGAGCTCCATCATGGAGTTCACCAACCTGGTCCGGAAGGACAGGGGCGTGCTCAGGCAAAGCGCCGAAGGCAGGGCGGTCCTCCGCTCCGCCCTGGAGGCGCTGGTCCAGCTGCTTTCGCCCTTCTCCCCACACATCGCCGAAGAGCTCTGGGAAAAGATGGGCCACGCCGAGATCCTCATCCGGACGCCGTGGCCGGCCTTTGACCCCGCCCTGGCCAGGGCGGAAACCGTGACCATCGTCGTCCAGGTCAACGGGAAGGTCAGGGACAAGTTCGAAGCGGTCCGGGACCTTTCCGAAAAGGAACTCGAAGGAGAAGCCCTGCGCCTGCCCAAGGTCTTGGCCGCTCTTGGCGGCAAGCCGGCCCGCAAGGTCATCTGCGTGAAGAACAAGCTGGTCAGCATCGTCGTCTGACGGGAATGGAAAACCGCATGAAAAGATATGTCGGGCTTCTCGCAGCCTGCCTCCTGGCGCTGTCCTGCGGCTACCGCTTGCGCGGCACGGAAAGCTACCTTCCCTCTCACATCAAGCGGATCAGCATCCCCATGTTCAAGAACCTGACCACGCGATACGAGCTGGACCTCAAGCTGACCCGGGCGGTCATCAACGAGATGGTGGCCCGGGCCAAGGTGGAAGTCCTGGCCGAGAATGCCCGGGCCGACGCCGTCCTGGTGGGAGAGATCCTGACGTTCACCGTCGACCCCATCGCGTTCTCCGGGCAGGCCGCCGCCGACCGGTACAACATCACCGTCGTGGCCAGGATCGTCCTCCGCGACCTCGTCAACCAGAAGGTCCTCTTCTCCAACCCCTCCTTCGTCTACGTGAAGCAGTACGAGGTGCCCCAAGGGTCCGACTTCGAGTCGCTGGAGACCGAGGCCATCGGCAAGGTGGCGGAAGAGTTCGCCCGGACGATCGTGGTCAACATCCTGGAAGGATTCTAGCTCTTGTTCAGCCGGGCCCTGGGCGAAAACCTCCGGAAAGAGTCCCTTTCCCCGGGCTATTTTTTCTACGGCGAGGAAACCTATTCCGTCGAGCGGTTCGTCCGCGATCTCCAGGCCCTGCTCATCCCGCCCGACGCCGGGGATTTCCACCCCGATCTGTTCTACCTCGACGAGACGAAATGGGCCGATATCCTCGACACGGCCAGGACCATGCCCTTCCTCTTTTCGCCCTGGCGGATCGTCGTCGTCAGGGTCCCTGAGAAAAAGCCGGACTCGGACAAGGGCGGCGAGAAGGAGGCCAAGCTCGTCACCGACGCGGAGGAAAAGCTCCTTAAAGCCTATTTCGCTTCCCCGTCTTCCAGGACCTTGATGGTGGTCGTCCTGCCGGGCAAGATCAGGAAGAGCCACCCCCTGATCCGTGTCTTCTCGTCGCTCCAGGGGGTCGTCGTGAGGGAGCTTAAAGCCCTGAAAGCATACCAGGTCCGGACCTGGATGGAGGAGAAAGCCCGCTCGGTGGGAAAAGCGCTGACCCAGGACGCAGCCTTGAGGCTCCTTGAGATCGTCGGATGCGACCTACGGCTCATGGACAACGAGATCGAGAAACTGGCCGTCTACGTGGATGACAAGAAGAGCATCGACGCGGCCGACGTCAACCAGGCGACGGCCTGGGTCAAGGACTTCGAGACATACGAACTGGACAACGCGCTGGAGAAAGCGGACCTCCGGGAGTGTCTTATCGTCCTCGACAATTTGTTCAAGGCCGAGGAGAAGCCCGTGAACATTCTCCGCGAGATCGTGGGCTTCTTCCGGAATATCCTCATGGCCCAGACGCAGCTTCGGGAAAAGACCGCCGATAAAAAAGCGATCTTCAAGCGGTTCTTCCCTTATATCTCGGAGACCTTCCGGAAGCTCTACCAGGAGAAATACGCCGGTTTCTTTGCCTCGGTCGAGGACATCCGGGAATCCGAACTCGCCGCAATCTTCGAAGACCTGGAGAACGTGGACGTCCGCATCAAATCGTCGGACGCCGAGGCGCAGAGATTGTTCGAGGTTTTTCTCTACAAGTACTGCCGGCTGAGGAAAAGGGCGGGGGTCAATTCGAAGGCTTGGGGGTGATCTTCGCCACTTGGAGGCTGAGCCTCGATTTGGTTCGGGCCCCTTTGCTGGCGTGGATCGTCCCCTTCTTGATGGTCTTGTCGATGACGGAAAAGGTTTCGGGGAGGAGTTTCTTGGCCCCTTCGGCGTCTTTATTCTTGATCGCTTCCCTGACTTTCTTGACTTGAGAGCGGATCGTGGACTTGTTCTGCTTGTTGACGGCAGCTCTGCGGAGACTGCGCCGCTCCTGCCGGATTGCGGATTTGTGATGGGCCATCGTTTTCTCCTTTGAAGGGGGGTATGATAGACTATTCACCCTGTAAAGTCAACCGATGAAAATCGTCCTGCAGCGCGTGAAGGAGGCCCGGGTCGAGGTCGAGAGCCGGACGGTGGGCCGGAGCGGCCGCGGGCTCTGCCTTCTGGTTGGGGTTGAAAAGGGGGACACCGGAGAAGACGCTGACTTTTTGGCCCGGAAAGCCGTCGAACTCCGGATTTTCCCTGACGAAGCCGGGAAGATGAACCTGTCCTTGGCCGAAGTCGGCGGCGAGGTCCTGGCGGTTTCGCAATTCACTCTCGCCGGCTCGGTCAGGAAGGGACGAAGGCCAAGCTTCGATGGCGCCGAAGAACCGGCCCGGGCCGAAGCCTTGTTCACGCATTTTGTGGATTCGGTCCGGGGCCTGGGGGTCAGGGTCGAGACCGGGGTCTTCCAGGCTGTGATGGTCGTCCACATCGTTAACGACGGCCCCGTGACGTTCATTCTGGAGTCGAGGCGGACGAATCCCCCTCGCGGACCTCAAGCGTGTTTCGAAAGAAGCTCGTCTTGATTTCTGGGCATGAAACTTTATCAGCTGAATCTGATACGGCTGACCTTCCGCAAGGCGTCTTGGGCCGCGGCCTTGACATAGGGGTTCTCATCTTTAGCCAGCCGCACCAATAGCGGCAACGATTCCCTCCCCCCGATCTCGCCCAAGGCCTCTGCGGCGCACTTCCGGACGTCCGCGTTGGCGTCGCCCAGGACACGCTCGATGTGCCGGACGGCCCCCTCCGGCCGCCTCGCGGCCAGGACCCGGAGGACCGCGCTGCGGGCATACCAGGGAGGCCCTGCGAGCTTGGCGTAGGCCAGGTCCGGGTCGAACGATTCCCTCTTACCGAGCTCCCTGACGAGGAAGTCCCGGATCTCTTCACAGGGATCGCCGAGGGCTTCGATGAGGACCTTTCCGGCGAGGCGCGTGCCCAGCCGGGCATAGGCCTTGAGGACCTTCAGTCTCTTCTGCTTGTCCTGGGTAAGAGCGATCTTCCTCAGAAACGCAGCGCTGATCCGTCCGTCGTCCTGCTCGGGACAATCCATGTCTCTCAACGCCTTAGACCCTTCCGTTCAGACAAGGTCCAGGATATGACCCATCTTTTCTTTCTTGGTCTTCAAATACCGGAAGTTTTCCTTGCTCGGCTCGACCTCGAGGGGGACCCTGCCGATGATCTCCAGCCCGTAACCCGACAGCCCGATGAACTTGCGGGGGTTGTTGGTCATCAGACGGATCTTGTTGATCCCAAGAGCGACAAGGATCTGGGCTCCGATCCCATAATCCCTCTGGTCGGGCTTGAATCCCAGCCGGCAGTTGGCCTCCACGGTGTCCGCTCCCTGGTCCTGGATCGCGTAGGCGCGGATCTTGTTGGTCAAGCCGATCCCCCGGCCCTCGTGGTTCATGATGTAGAGGATGACGCCCCGGCCTTCCTTCTCGATCATCTCCATGGCCCGATGGAGCTGGTCGCCGCAGTCGCAGCGGGCCGACCCGAACGTGTCGCCGGTCAGGCATTGGGAGTGGACCCGGACGAGCGTCATCTCGTCCTTCCGGAGGTCTCCCTTGACGAAGGCGACATGATGATCGCCGTGGATGATGTCCTGGAAGTCGACGATCCGGAAGTGGCCGTATTTCGTGGGCAGGTCGGCTTCGCAGGCCTTCCTGACCAGGGTCTCGTGCTTCATGCGGTAGCGGATGAGGTCGGCGACGGTCAGAATGGGGATATCGAAGGCCTTGCTGAACTCCTCGAGCTGGGGCATGCGGGACATGGTCCCGTCCTCGTTCATGATCTCGCAGATGACCCCGGCCGGCGTCATCCCCGCCATGCGGGCCAGGTCCACGGACGCCTCGGTCTGCCCTGCCCTGGCCAGGACCCCGCCTTCCCGGGCCTGGAGCGGGAAGACATGGCCCGGCCTGGCCAGGTTCTCCGGCCTCGTCTTCGGATCGATCGCCGCGAGGACCGTCTTTGCGCGGTCGTAGGCCGAGATCCCCGTGCTCACGCCTTCTATGGCATCGATGGACACGGTGAACGCGGTCTGGAAGCGGGCCGTGTTCTCGGAAACCATCAGGGGAAGATCAAGCTCCTCCATCCTTTGGTGAGTCAGCGGGAGGCAGATGAGGCCCCGGCCGTGCTTGCTCATGAAATTGATGATCTCGGGGGTGGCCTTCTCGGCGGCGATCATGAGGTCGCCTTCGTTCTCCCGGTCCTCATCGTCCACGATGATGATCAGCCGTCCGGCCTTGACGTCTTCAAGGGCCTGTCCGACCGATACCGTTCGAGTCACTTTTTTCATGGATTATCTTCGATCTCTTCCCGGCAAAAACCAATTATACGCGTATTTGCCGACCATGTCACACTCGAGGTTGACCGGGTCCCCGCTCCGGAGGTCGCCGAGATTTGTCCCCTTGATAGTCAGCGGGATGAGTTCGGTCTCGAACGTCGCGCCTTCGAGAGCCGCGATGGTCAGGCTGACCCCGTTGACGGCCACCGACCCTTTGGGGATGAAATACGGCCTCAGACCGGAGGGAAAGGAGATGAGCAGCCGTTTCCCCGGCCGTTTCTCCGCGAGACGCACGACCTTTCCGACGGCGTCGATGTGCCCGGAAACGAGATGACCGCTGACCAGGGAGCCGAGGGTCAAGGGAAGCTCCAGGTTCAGGCGGGTCCCAGGCCTGAGGGCGCCCAGGTTTGTCCGGCCGAGCGTCTCCTGGGAGAGGTCGAAAGCCAGGGTCTCTTTGTCCTTTCTGACAAGGCTCAGACAGACGCCGTTGACCGCCAGGCTTGCCCCGGGCTCGAGCTTCGGCGCCAGGTCAGCGGCCTCCAATTGCATCTCGTGCCGGCCCTGCCTGTAACCCTTGAACAGTCCCGTGCAAACGATGATCCCCGTGAACATCAGAAGTACCCCTCGATCATCCGATCGTCCCCGATCGGAAAACATCTTACGTTCTTGACCGGCAGGGAGTCTTTGATGGAGGCCGATCCTTCCCCCTCCAGGAAGGAGAGGGCCGTCGTCCCGCCGATGAGCTTAGGCGAAAGCGTCAGAACGATCTTGTCGGCGAGTTTCCCTTCGATGAACGCCGTCAGGACCCGGCTCCCCCCTTCGACAAGGAGACTCGCGATCTCCCGCCTGCCCAGCTCCGCGAGGACGCTTTTCAGGTCGACGCCGGCGGCCGAAAGCGGAACGCGGATGACCACCGCTCCCTTCGATTCGAGGGCCTCGACTCTTCTCTCCGGCGCCCGCGGCCCCGTGAAGATCAACACCCGTCCGTGAGACGGAGAGGACAGGATCCTGGCGTCCCGTGGGGTGCGAAGCCGCGTGTCCAGGATGACCCGCATGATGCGTTTTCCCGGCCAGAGGGAGTGGCGGACCGTAAGGCGGGGGTCGTCGCGAAGGACCGTGCCGCTCCCGACGAGGATCGCGTCATGCTCCCCCCGGAGGAGATGGATGGACTCCCGGGCCGCGGCCGACGAGATCCACCGGGAATGCCCGGTCTTCGCGGCGATCCGGCCGTCCAGGCTCGCCGCCGCCTTGAGGGTGATGAAAGGGACCCTCCGGGTGATGAACTTGAGATAGGCCTCGTTCAGCTTTCCGTTCTTCTCCCCGAGGAGCCCTACGGAGACCTCAATCCCCGCCCTTTTCAGAGCTTTGATCCCGCGCCCGTTCATAAGGGGATTGGGGTCGATGGCCGAGACGACGGCCCGCTTGAGTCCTGCCCGAATGAGGCTGTCGACGCAGGGAGGGGTGCGGCCGCAATGAACGCAGGGCTCGAGAGTGAGGTAGATGGTCGCGCCCTTCGCCTGCCGTCCGGCCCGGGCCAGGGCTACGATCTCGGCGTGAGGTTTTCCCGCCTCCTCATGGTATCCGAATCCCGCGAGCCGGCCGTCCTTGACGACGACCGCCCCGACACAGGGGTTCGGGCTCGTCCGGCCCCTGGCCTTTTCCGCCAGGCCGTAGGCCATCTCGAGGTAGGTCAGGTCCGTCCGGATGTTCATGAGAGCAGGGCGTCGACGAAGTTCCCGGCCTCGAATTCCAAGAGGTCCTCCGCCTCTTCTCCGACCCCGATGAATTTGATGGGAAGCTCGAGCTCGTCCGAGATGCCGATCACGGCGCCTCCCTTGGCCGTCCCGTCGAGCTTCGTCAGGAAGATCCCGGTGATGCCGGAGAACCGGAGAAATTCCCTGGCCTGGACGAGGGCGTTCTGGCCGATGGCGGCGTCCAGGACGAGCAGGATCTCCTGGGGCGCTCCCGGGACCTCGCGGGCGATGATCCGTTTGATCTTTTCCAGCTCGTTCATGAGGTTGGCGTTGGTATGGACACGGCCCGCGGTGTCCACGAGGAGAAGGTCGCATCCCTGGGCCTTGAAGGAGCGGACGGCATCGAAGACGACCGAGGCCGGGTCGGCGCCATACGGACTCCGGATGACGGGAACATTCAGCCTCTTTCCCCAGAGGCCGAGCTGTTCCTGGGCGGCCGCCCGGAAGGTGTCCGCGGCGGCCATCATGACTTTTTTACCCTCCCCTTGGGCCCTGCGGGCGAGCTTGGCCAGGGCGGTTGTCTTTCCGCCGCCGTTCGTGCCCACCATCATGACGATCGAGGGTCCTGGCCCCGACTGGAACGTACCCGGTTTCTTCGAGAGGAGGACCGAAAGCTCCGCCTTAAGGGCATTCTTCAGGGCCGACGGGGAGTCGTCCTTGTTCGTCCTTTCCCGCATGGCTTCGATGATCTTCTCCGTGGTCGAAACGCCGACATCGGCCAGGATCATGGCTTCGGTGAGGTCGTCCAGGACTTCTTCGCGGCGCTTTCCGCTCTGGAATAGCTCCTCGAATTTCTTGAAGGCTTGCCTGGTCCTGCACAGCTTTTCTCTGAGATTTCCCAACACGGCAGGAATATTGTATTTTTCAAAGCCCCCAATGTCAATTAAGCCCGTCCAAGCGGTCTGGCTTTTTTGCGTTGTTCAACCTGTCGGCTCTCTTACATTTTGTGTGGGCTGGGGACTTGGACGGGACGGACTGAGCGGACCTTGAAGGACGCACAAAACTCAAGAGGCCCAACCTGCCTAGCCTGTCCAGCGCTTTTATGCTACATTGAAGTCCGATGAACGACACGATCTGGATGGTGAGTCCCCCCCGCCCGGAGGCCGAAGCCCTGTCCGCGGCGCTGGGGATCCCCATGGAGATTGCCCGGGTCCTGGCTAACCGGAACATCCTGGATGTCCCCACGGCCCAAGAGTTCCTTTTTGGAGGGCTGGACGGGCTCCACGATCCTTACCTGATGGCCGGGATGGCAGAGGCTGTCGCCAGGGTCAACAGGGCCATTAAGGCGGGGGAACGGATCCTCATCTTCGGCGATTACGATGTGGATGGAGTCCTTTCCGTGGTCATGCTTCATAAAGCCCTGACGTCCCTGGGGGCCAGCGTGGATTATTTCATCCCGGAAAGACTCAAGGACGGTTACGGGATCAAGGAACATCATGTCTCGATCCCTCAGGAGAGGGGGGCGAAGCTTGTCATCAGCGTCGATTGCGGGACCAAAGCCGTGGGCTTTGTCGCTGCTGCCAGGGAGAAAGGCATCGACGTGATCGTCACGGACCACCACAGGCCGGGAGACGGCCTTCCGGAGGCCGTTGCGGTCCTGAATCCCGTGGTCGGCGGCTCCGGCTACCCCGACAGGGGCCTGGCCGGGGTGGGTGTCGTCTTCAAGTTCATTCAGGCTCTTCTGGGCGAAGCTGGAAAGAGTTCCGTCGTTCCGCATTACATGAAGCTCGTCTGCATCGGGACCGTGGCGGACGTGGCCGAGCTTAAAGGGGAGAACAGACTTTTCGTCAAGTACGGCCTTAAGAGCCTGGAGAACGTTTCCAATACCGGCTTGAAAAGCCTGATCGATGCCTGCGGTTTGAGCCACAAAAAGATCTCCGAGGGCGACTTGGGCTTCCGCCTCGGGCCGCGGATCAATGCCGCCGGACGGATGGGGATGACCGACCTGGCGGTCCGGCTCTTTTTCTCCGATTCTCCCGAGGAATCCCGCGGCCTGGTCAAACAGCTCGAGGAGCTGAACTCCAGGAGGCAGAGGACGGAGGAAAAGATCTTCGACCAGGCAAGGTCCAAGATCGAGGAGAAGGGCTTGGCGGACCGCTACAAGTGCCTGGTCCTTGGCAGTGAGGAATGGCACCGGGGGGTGATCGGCATCGTGGCTTCCAAGCTCAAGGACCGCTTCCACCGGCCGGTGATCCTGTTCACATACGATGACGGCATGGCGTTCGGCTCGGGGCGGAGCATCTCCGAATGTCCCCTGATCGACCTCGTCGAAGGCTGCCGGAGGTATTTCCTCAGCTTCGGGGGTCACCGCCTGGCCGTGGGCTGCAGCCTTCGGGTGGAGGACATGCCGGCGTTCAAGGCCGCCCTCAACGAGCTGGCCGGCCTCCGGATCTCGGAGGACGACCTGAGAAAGAAGATTCGGATCGATGCGTCCATCGGGCTCGACTCCCTCAACCTCTCCTTCCTCGAACACTATGATCGGCTCGTCCCCTTTGGCGTAGGGAACCCGAAACCGGTCTTTTTGACCGAAGGGATCGAGATCATGAGCGAGCCCAAGAAAATGAAGGGCCGGCACGTCAAGTTCTGGGTGAAACAGAACGGCCGGGCTTTCGAAGCCCTGGGCTGGGACAAAGCGGATTGGGCGGGGCTCCTTTCGAGAGGGGACAAGATCGACATCGCCTACACGCTCCAGGTTTCCGAATATATGGGGGAAGAGAAGCTCAGCCTGGCCGTGGAAGACATCCGGAAATAGGGGGAGCGGCATGAGGGAGAACGTCCGGTACTTCCTGGCCAAAACGGCCAAGTGGGCGGCCGTCGTTTCCCTCCTGGCCATCATCGGTGTCATCGCCCTCCATCTCTTTCTCAGGCGGCCCGTTCCAGCCGAGTTCCTCGTCGAGCCGGCGCCGGAGGTTCGCCCGCCGGACGAGGACGTCGATCGGAAGGAGGGCGTCGAGCATGTCCTCTTCAAAGGCGACAAGGGGAAGATCAAGGTCAAGGCCGACAAGTTCTACCTGGGCGAGGACAAGCTCAACCACCTCGAGGGGAACGTGGAGGTGGTGGATTACGGCAAGACGGGGGGTCAGGAGATCATCATGCTGGCCGACCGGATCGACTATGACCAGGACCTGAAGAGCTTCCACGCGACGGGACGAGCCAGGGTCAAGGACAAGGACGTCCTCATCGAATCACCCTCCTTCGACTACGACAAGAAGGAAGACGTTTTCAGGACCGACCAGGGTGTCGTTTTTTCGTCGAACAGGCTCAAGGCGAACTCGCGGACCCTGACCTACCGGAGACGGGCCCAGACGCTTGAGTTCGAGGGGGACCTCGCGATCGAGGTTCGGGCGAAGATGGGGACCAGTCTTCCCCTTTCGGTCTTCGGGGAAAAATTCCTCTACAAGCGCAAACCGAAGATCGGGCAGGTGGACGGCAACGTCAGGATGTCCCACGGGAAGAGCCGGGGGACCACGGACACCCTCACTTTCCGACTGACCCATGATGAACAGGAGGTCAAATCCGTGGCCCTCCAGGGGGCCGCCAAGACGGCGTTCTTTAAAGAGACCGTGAAGGACATGGCAGATCCCGGACAACTGGTAGAAGCCGACGAGATCCGCCTGGTTTCATTCCCGGACGAGTCGAAAGTTTCCCGGCTCAACGCCAAAGGGGCCTGCTCGCTGACGCTCTCGGTCTCGGCAGGGGTGAGGGACAAGGTTCAGGGCCGATTGGTCGGGCTGGTGTTCAACCGGGCCGGGGACCTGACGGATTTCTCGGCGTCGGGAGAGGCCCGGGTCGACATCGCCGACCGGGACGGCGGGGACGAAAGGCGGATCTGGGGGAAATGGATCACTTATCACAAGAAGGAAGATGTCCTCAAGACCGTGGGGACCGACAAGATACCGGCCAGGATCGATTCCGCCCGGACCGAGGTCGAGGCCGGATGGATCACGGTCAACCAGGAGTCCGGCGACATGCAGTCCTCAGGCGCCGTTAAGCTCGTGCTCAAGCCGGGTAAGGACGATAAGGCCGTTGGGTTCTTTTCCAAGGACAAGCCCGTCTTCATCACCTGTAAGGATCTTGTCTATACGAAGGCGAACAAGCGGTTCCTTTTCAAGGAGGATGTCCGGATCTGGCAGGACAAGGACGTCGTCCTCGCCAAGGAGTTCGAGATCCTGGAGGATTCGGGGGAGGTCTTCGGCCGGGGGGGAGTGAAGGCGAGCTTCACGCACAAGCCCAAGGACAAGCCCGAGGAGGAGCGTCTGGCGATCGGGGCCGATGAGATGAGCTATGTCCCGAAGGGCAAGGTCATCAACTTCGCGGGAGGGAGCTCCCTGAACACGAACGCCATGAAGCTGACGTCCGCGAACCTTGCCATCCGCCTCAAAGAGGAAGGGAACGAGATGGAAAGGATCCTGGCCAAGGGGAAGGTCGTGATCCTCCAGGAAACCAAGGAGGGCCGGGGAGAGGAAGCCAATTATGACCTCAAAACGGACACCGTGGTCCTAACGGGGAGCCCCGTTCTCGTCGATAAGGAGAAGGGGATCACGGGGGGCGACAAATTGACTTTTTATCTGGGCGATGGTAGAATCCTGATCGAAAATAAGGAGAGAGACAGGTCGGCTACGGTCATAAAATCGTGAACTATGAAAGACTCTTTGAGAGCCGTCAGCCTGAATAAGAGCTACGGAAAGAAGAAGGTCGTTGACAGCGTCTCGATCGAGGTTAGAAGGGGGGAGGTCGTAGGCCTCCTGGGGCCGAACGGGGCCGGCAAAACCACGACGTTCTCCATGATCCTGGGACTCGTCCCCCAGGATTCGGGGCGGATCTTCCTGGACGAAGAGGACATCACGGGCCTTCCCATGTACCTGAGGGCCAGGAAGGGCCTCTGCCTGCTTCCCCAGGAGCCATCCTCGTTCCGTAAGCTGTCCGTGGAGGAAAACCTGTTGGCCATCATGGAGACCATGCGGGACGCCAAGCCCAGAAAGAACGGGACGATTTCCAGGACCTTGAAGGAATTCGGGCTGGAGAAACTCGCGGCGGCCAAGGCCTACACCCTGTCGGGGGGGGAGAGGAGACGGCTCGAGATCGCGCGGGCCATGATCACGGATCCCCAATTCATCCTCTTGGACGAGCCCTTTACGGGGATCGACCCCCTGGCCATCCTCGACCTCCAGGAGATCCTCCGGAAGCTCAAGAAGAAGGGGCTGGGACTCCTGCTGACCGATCACAGCGTCCGGGAGACCCTGAAGATCACGGACCGGGCGTATATCATCGATAAAGGCAGGATCTCCAAGGAGGGGACCCCGGGGGAGATCGTTTCTTCGGAGGACGTCCGGAAAAGCTATCTAGGCGCGGATTTCCGCCTGTACTGACGCCGGGAACGGCGCGCCGGAAGGAAGATCGACAGTGCTCAGACAACGACTGGACCAGAGGCAGGTCCAGAAGCTCATCCTCGCCCCGGCCCTCCAGCAGGCCATCAAGCTCCTGCCGCTGACGAACCTGGAGCTCATCGAGGTCATCGACGAGGAGCTTTCCGAGAACCCGATGATCGAGCTCGAGGAGGAAGACCTCGAGAAGGGGGCGAAGGAAACGTCCGCCGGGGCCGAGGCCGATCAGGAGGCCAAGCCCTCCGGGGAGCCCGAACCCGGCCGCGAGAACCCCGAGGCCGAGGCCCCGCGTCAGGATGCCGACGGCCTTGACGTCGAAGCCGGCTTCCAGGACTATCTGGACGACGGGTTCCGCCCGAATTTCTCCGAAAAACGGGAAGCCATTTCCCTCGAAAACACGCTGTCCAGGAGCCCGTCCCTATGGGACCATCTGAACTGGCAGGCCGCCCTGACGTTCTTCGACGAGACCGAGCGGGAGATCGCCCAGTTCATCATCGGGAACATCAACGAGGACGGCTATCTGGGCTCCTCCGTCGAGGAGATCGCCCGCCTGTGCCGGGCCGGGCCGGAGAAGGTCGATGCGATCCGCAAAAAGATCAAGTCGTTCGACCCGGTCGGGGCCGGAAGCCTCGACCTCAAGGAGGCCCTCCTGGCCCAGATGGATTACCTCGATGTCAAGGACGACATCGCCCGGTCCATCGTCTGCGATTATCTCCCCCTCCTCGAAAAATCGGACTTTTCCCATCTAGCCAGAGCGTTGAACATCCCGCCGCAGGACCTGAAATATCACATCGAGCTGATCAAGAGCCTGGACCCTGCCCCCGGGCGCAAGTATAGCGAGGAGAAGACCTCCTATGTCGTTCCCGACATCATCGTCACCAAGGAGGGGGACGAGTGGACGGTCCGGCTGAACGATGAAGGCCTCCCCCGGCTGCGGATCTCCGGCTACTACAAGCAGCTCCTCGCCAAAGCGGCCTTGAACCAACCCGAGGCCACCCGTTTCCTGAAGGATCGGTTGAAGAAGGCCATTTGGTTCCTGCGGAGTCTCGACCAGAGGAACAGGACGATCTACAGGGTCGCGAAGTTCATCGTGAACGAGCAGAAGGACTTCTTCGAGAAGGGCCTGGATTTTATCAAGCCGCTGACGCTCATCGAAATCGCCCAGGAGATCGGCGTCCACGAGTCGACGGTCGGACGCGTCGTCGCCAACAAATACATGATGACGCCGCGGGGCGTTTATTCCCTGAAGTACTTCTTCCACAAGTCCCTCCACGGGGATTTCGGCGAAGATGTCTCTTCCCTGAAGGTCAAGGAAAAGATCCGTAAGCTCGTCGAGCAGGAGGACAAAAATAACCCGTTGAGCGATATCGAGATCGGTGATATATTGGCGAAAGAAAACCTGAAGATCGCGCGCCGGACAGTCGCCAAGTACCGAAAGCAATTGAAGATCCTGCCTTCTCATATCCGGAAGAGAAAGTTCGTTATGGAGGGCAATCCATGAACCTGCATTTTACGGCCCGCAAGACGGACCTGACGCCCGAGGTCCGGCAGTATTGCGAAAAGAGGCTCCGGGCCCTGGAAAAGCTGCTGGGCTCGGGGCTGGATGTGGACATCATCCTTTCCGTATCGAAGACCAGGAACCGGGCGGAGATCCATGTCATGGCCAAGGGGACCAGCCTGGTCGTCGAGGAAGAGACCCCGGAAATGCTCAACTCGATGAACCGGGCGTTTGCAAGCCTGGAGAAAAAGATCAAGAAAGAGCGGGAAAAATTCCGGGAGGGCCGGCGGCGGAAGGGCCGCGAGCGGAAGGACTTCGCCCTTCCCACCGAGGCCGAGGAGCCGGTGCGGAGGATCGTCCGGAGCTCGAACTACTCCCTGAAACCGATGTCGGTGGAGGAGGCGGTCCTGCAACTGGACATCAAGAACAGAGAGGTCTTCGTCTTCCGCAAGGAAGGTTCCGAGAAGTGGGCCGTCCTCTTCCGCCGGAAAGACGGCAACGTCGGGCTCATCGAACCGGAATGAAACTCCACAGCCTGCTCGCTGAAGACCTCGTCCTCCTCGACCTCAAGTCCCGGTCCCGGGAGGATGTCCTGAGGGAGATGGTGGGCCATCTGAAGACGAAAAACAGGATCACCAAGGACAAGGACCTCTACGAAAAGCTCATCCAGAGGGAGAAGCTCGGGAGCACGGCCATCGGCGATGGGGTGGCGATCCCCCACTGCAAGCTTAAAGGCATCAAGGCCCCCCTCTTCCTTCTGGGCGTCTCCAAGCAAGGTGTCAACTTCGATTCCCTGGACGGCAAGCCGTCCCATGTTTTTTTCATGGTCATTTCCTCCCCGGACAATCCGGGCATGAATCTTCAGGCCCTGGCCGCCATCGCCAAGCTCGTCCGCAAGGCGGCCGCGCTGCTCAGGCGGATCCTGGAGGCGAAGAGCTCCAAGGCGGCGATCGAGATCGTCCGCGAAGAGGAAGAGAAACTCAATGACTGAGCCCCGAAGGCGCGCCGGAACGAAGCTCCGCGGCGGAGAGGCCACCCTCTCCGGCGGCCTGCTCAGGATCTATGGGGTCGGGGCGCTGATCATCGGGGACAGCGGCATCGGCAAGAGCGAGAGCTCGCTGGAGCTCATCGCCCGCGGCCACAAGTTCGTTTCGGATGACGTCGTCCACGTGAGGAGGGATGGCCCCGGCAGGCTCGTGGGCGTGGCCCCGTCCCTGAGCCGGAACTTCATGGAGATCCGGGGGCTGGGAATCATCAACATCAAGGAGATCTTCGGTCCGAGGTCGATCAGCCCGAAGTCCCGGATCGACCTTGTCATCCGGCTCAAGAAATGGCGGCACGGCCTGGAGCTGGACCGCCTGGGCCTGAAGCTTCCCGAGGACGAGGTCATCCTGGGAGAGAAGGTTCCCCAGCTCTTCATCCCGGTGGCCCCCGGGAGGAACATCGCCACCCTGATCGAGGTGGCCTGCAAGGTCCATCTTTTAAGGGAGAAGGGCTACCACGCGCCCTACGAGATCATGAAGAGGCTCGACAGGGCCCTCTCCTGAGGTTGATGCCATGGGTGAACCGCGGAAGGACAACAGGTTTCTCATCGTGACGGGACTGTCGGGGTCCGGGAAGACCGTCGTCAGCCGGTTTCTGGAGGACCTCGGCTACTACTGCGTCGACAATCTGCCGGCCAAGCTCATCCTGAGCTTCGTGGACCTCTGGCAGAAGAAAAAGGTCGAGATCGAGCGGGTGGCCCTGGTCGTCGACATTCGAGAGCCGTCCTTCCTGACCGAGTTTCCCAGGATCTTCAGGGAGATCCGCAGGAAGATCTCCCCGAGGCTGGTCTTCCTTGACGCTTCGGACGAGTCCCTGGTCAAAAGGTTCAGCGAGAGCCGGCGGCCCCATCCGCTCTCCAAGGGCCGGACCGTCCTCGAGGGAGTCCGTTTCGAACGGAGGAGGATGACGGAGATCATGAAGATGGCCGACGAGGTGATCGATACCTCGGACTTGAACATCTCCCAGCTCAAGGACCTCCTCGTCCGGAAGGTGCTGAAGAAGCGGTCCCCCGGGCTGCAGGTCGTGATCGTCAGCTTCGGCTACAAGTACGGACTGCCCCTGGACTCCGACCTCGTCTTCGACACGAGGTTCCTGCCTAACCCATTCTACGTCGACCGGCTGCGGGACCGGAACGGGAAGGCGGCCGTCGTCCGAAATTACGTCCTCAACGCGGAGGAGACGAAGGACTTTCTCAAGGAGCTTGATGGGTTTATCGACCGGCTCATTCCCAAGTTCGTCAAAGAGGGGAAGAGCAACCTGACCATCTCCATAGGCTGCATGGGAGGCAAGCACCGGTCTGTGGTCGTGGCCGAGGACCTCCGGCGCCACCTCAAGGGCATGAGGCCGGCCGTGAAAATTTATCACAGGGATATTTATAAATAAAGGCTTTAAGACCATGATCGGCGGCGTCATCGTATCGCACGGCAAGCTGGCCGAAGAATTGCTGAACGCCTTGACCATCATCCTGGGAGAAGCTCCAAACATCGAATCCATCTCCATCGGCTGGTACGACGATGCGGAGGATTCGAAGAAAAAGATCAACCTGAGCCTCAAGCACGTGGACCAGAAGAACGGCGTCATCGTCTTCACCGACATGTTCGGCGGGACGCCCTCCAACCTGAGCTTCAGCTTCCTGAAGGACAATCAGGTCGAGATCATCACGGGCGTCAATCTGCCCATGCTCATCAAGTTCGTCTCGCTCCAGAGGAGCAACGGCCTGAAGGACGTCGCCAGGAAGGTCGTTGAGCAGGGGAAAAAGAACATCCATCTGGTCAGCGCGCTCCTGGGGGCCAAGCACAAGTGACCATGCGCGAAAAAAGGATCACCATCAAGAACAGGCTGGGGCTTCACGCCCGCGCGGCCGTGAAGTTCGTCAACCTGGCCAACCGTTTCGGCGCTTCGGTCAAGATCGTCAAAGACGGCAACGAGATCGACGGCAAGAGCATCCTCGGAATCCTGACCCTGGCGGCCACCCAAGGAAGCGAGATCATGCTCCTTGTCGCCGGGAAGGACGAGGACTCCGCCCTCAAGGCTCTTGCGGACCTCGTCAACAACCGGTTCGACGAGAAAGAGTGAGACGCATGGACATCAGCCGGCTCAGGGGGATCGGGGTTTCACCGGGGATCGGCATGGGCGAGGTGTCCCTCTCCGAGCGGGTGATTTTCACCTCGCGGCGGGAGGCCATCGCTGCCGACCAGGTGGACGATGAGCTGAAACGGCTGCGGCAGGCGATCGAGCGCACGAAGGGCGAACTCGTCCGGATCAAGACGGACATCAAGGAGAAAATGGGCGAGGAGCACGCGTTCATTTTCGAGGCCCACCTCATGATCCTCGAGGACCCCTCGCTCCTATCCAGCCTGGAGAAGGTCATCCGCGAGGACAAGGTCAAGTCCGAATGGGCCCTCTCCAGGACCAATGCCCGGTACGAACAGGTCTTCGAGGCCATCAACGACGAGTACTTCAAGCAGAGGAAGTCGGACATCTCCGACGTTCTGGCCAAGATCTACCGGAACCTGGAGATGAAAAAGGAGAAGAAGGAAATCCCGGACAGGCTCAAGGTCCTCGTGGCCCACGAACTCCTTCCCTCGGAGGCCGCCTCCAGCCTGAGCCGCGAGAACGTCCTGGCCATCGCTCTGGACATGGGCGGCCAGACGTCCCACACGGCCATCCTGGCGCGCTCCCTGGGCATCCCGGCCGTTGTCGGCCTCCACAACATCACTCTCTACGTAAAGAACGGCGATTTCATCATCGTCGACGGCACGGACGGCGAGGTCATCGTCAACCCGCCCCAGGTCGTCCGCCGGGAGTTCATGAGCAAGAGAGAGAAGTATGAAAAGTACCGGAAGGACCTCCAAAAAACGGCCCGGCTGGAATCCAAGACGCTGGACGGGGTCCCGTTCGTCCCCATGGCCAACATCGAGCTGCCCGAGGAAGTGAACATGGCCCGGTCCTACGGGGCGGAGGGCATCGGACTTTTCCGGTCCGAGTTCATCTACCTCCAGAAGACGACGCTGCCCACCGAGGAGGACCATCTGGCCATCTACTCGCGCCTGGCCCGGGAGGCCTACCCGGCCCCCGTTTACATCAGGACCATCGATATCGGCGGGGAGAAGACCCTACCCCAGCTCAAAATCGAGAAGGAGCCCAACCCGGCCCTCGGCCTGAGGGCCATCCGGTTCTCCCTTCGGAACAGGGACATGTTCCGGACGCAGCTCAAGGCCATCCTCAAGGCCTCGGTCAAGGGAAACATCAGGATCCTCATCCCCATGGTGACGGAGATCGAAGAGATCTTCGAGGTCAAGATGCTCTTAGAGGAGGTCAAGGACGACCTCCGGCGCAGGAAGGAACGTTTTGACGAAAGAATCCCCCTCGGTACGATGATCGAGGTCCCGGCGGCCGCGGCCATGGCCGACCATCTCCTCATGGAGGTGGATTACCTGAGCATCGGGACGAACGACCTCATCCAGTATTACCTGGCGGTCGACCGGTCGAACGAGTTCGTTTCCTACCTCTATAAGCCCCTCCACCCGGCCGTCCTGCGGCTGATCCGGTCCGTCATCCAGAGCGCGGTCAAAGCGGGCAAGGAGGTCACGGTCTGCGGCGAAATGGCGGCCGATCCGTTGTCCGCGCTGGTCCTGTTCGGCTTCGGGCTGAGGAAGTTCAGTATGAACCCCATCTCCATCCCCCGGATCAAGAAGGTCCTGCGGTCGATCGAGCTGGAAACGGTGGAGAAAGCCGTGGACGAGGCCATGGGACTTCGCAGCTCACAGGAGATCGAGGAGTGCATGATCGAGAAGATCCTGATCAAACACCCCAAGGCCTTTTTGATGAGCCAATCGTCGTAAGCTATCTTCCGTAATCGTCTTCGACCCGGACGATGTCCGTTTCGTCGGGGTCGCCGATCCAGATTTCCATGATCCGGGCCGGCAGGCTCCCCAGGCAGCGCAACCGGTGGAGGGTCTTCCGCGGGATGAAGATCTCCTCGTTCTCTCCCGGCCGCCAGGTCTTGCCGTTGACGGTCACCTCGAGACCGGGATCCAGGGCGATCCAGAACTCGGCGCGTCGGTGATGGTACTGGAGGGACAGGGTTTGTCCGGGATCGACGGTGATGATCTTGACGGCGCTGCCGGATTCATACGGGTAGGCCCGGAACTTGCCCCATGGACGGACGTCCTCGATGATCCTTTTCCGAAACGATTTTTCGATGTCTTCGTCCGCGGTCATGGCCGAACCCCCGTCAGCGGACAAGCGCGGGCCGGGGGGGATCAGAACGGGACATCGTCGTCACCGCCGCTCCCGCCGCCATGGGCCGTTTCGTCGCCCTCCATCGGGAAGTCGGAGGAGGCCGGGCTTTCGGCGGCGGGGCCTTCGCCGGCCGTTTCTTCCCTCCGGCCGAGGAAGACGATATTCTGGGCTTCGATCTCCGTGGTGCTGCGCTTATTGCCGTCCTTGTCCTGCCACTGCCGCGTCCTGAGCTTGCCCTCCAGGAGGATCTGCTTCCCTTGCGAGAGGTACTTTTCGCAGAACTCGGCGAGCTTGCCCCAGACAACGACGCGGTGCCACTCGGTCTTATTCACGGCCTCGTTCGTATTCTGGTTGAAGAAGCGCTCGTTCGTGGCCAACGTGAAGTGGACGACCTGCCTCTGCGTCTGGGGGAGGAACCTCGAATCCGGTTTCTGGCCCAGCCGTCCGATCAGGATGACTTTGTTCAGGCTGTTGATGTCTCTCATTTTTCCGCCAATTCCTTGATTTTTTGCTGAGCGATCCGGGTCTCCTCCTCGACGGGGAACTTGGCGATCAGAAGCTTGTAGGCCGCCATCGCCTCTTCCTTCCTGCCGGTCTCGGCGAAGCTCATGCCCTTCTTGAGATAGGCGGCCGCGACCTTGTCTCCCTGAGGATAGGCCAGGATGAGCTCGTTGAACATGTTGATCGCGTCATCGAACTTCCTCTGGCTGTAATAGCACTCCCCGATCCAGTAGAGGGCGTTATCGGCCAGCGGGCTGTCGGAAAACTGGTCCTTGTACATCCTAAACCCCTCGACAGCCAGGTCAAAGTTGCCCTTGAGATAATCATTGTAGGCCATGTTGTAGACGTCCTGGGGAGAGACGTTGGACGGCAGGGGCGTGGGCTGGGGCTTTTCTTCCGGCTTCTTTTCCGGAAGTTTGGGCTCGCCCCTGCCCTTCTCGACGGGTTTGGCCTCGGCGCCCGCGGCCGGCGGCGCGCCGGGACGGAGGGTGGCGAGAAACTCGGCGAGTCTGGCCACGTCGAGGCTCAGCTGCTCGATCTTCCCGGCCAGGGCCTGGTACTGCTGGGGGACGGACCTGAGGTCCTCCCTGAGGCCGAGCTGGTCGGTTTGGGAACGCCGGACGATGTCCCCCAGCTCCTCGAGCTGGTCCTTGACCAGCTGGACGTCCTCAGCGTTCTTTTGGGCCTGGACCGCCAGGCCCTGGACCTGTTTTTTCAGGACCTGGATGTCATCGTAGATAAGCTCATAGGCTTTCTTGGTCTTGTCGACGACGCCGGCAGACCACAGGGGCATGAGGACCAGAAGACATACCCCTATCGCTCTTTTAGACACAGCCTATTTTTCGATGATGGTGAACTGGGCGCGCCGGTTCTTCTGCCAGGTCGCCTCGTCATGGCCGGCGACGAGCGGCTGGCTCTTCCCGTAGGAAAGGATCTTCATCCGGTCGGCGGAGACGCCGAGGGAGGCCATATAATCCATGGCGCTCTTGGCCCTCTTCTCGCCAAGGGCCAGGTTGTATTCCTCGGTGCCCCTTTCATCGCAGTGACCCTCGACCAGGACCTTGACGGTGCGGAACTTCTTCATCCAGGCGGCGTTGCCTTCCAGCACCGGCTTGGCGTCCTCGCGGACGAAGTACTTGTCGTAATCGAAATGGATCATCGCCAGGGGCTGTTCCTTGTTGATCTGCTCGAGCGACTTGGACATTAAGATCTCTTCTTCGGACAGCACGGGCTCCATCACGACGGGTTCTTCGACCTTCTCCACCTTGGGCTGTTCCTTGACCTGGGGCGGGGGCGGGACTTCCTTGACCTTCTTCTTGCACCCGGTAAAGAACGTGAAGACCAGGATGAAGGCGAGAGAGAATACGATCAGCTTTTTCATGGGACCTCCTTTTAGCTCCTCTGAGTCATTGAAAGCGGGGACTCACCCGCTCCTTGTTCGATGTTTTTATACAATGGTTGTCTGATTCTGTCAACATAAATCAGCAAAAGATGGGCCTAATTCGTCCAGCTGGGGAGTTTGTTCTCACGGCCGGAGGTGATAGCGCGGAGGTTGGAGCCGTCATCGTCGACGGTATAGATCTGGATCGTTCCCGAGAGATTCGAGGCGAAGACGATGTGGCGGCCGTCCGGAGACCAGGAAGGGCTCTCGTTCCTGGCGTTGCTCTCGGTGAGCTTGGTGATCTGGTTGGTGCGCAGGTTCAGGATGTAGATGTCGAAGACGTTGTCGACACGGGAAACGAAGGCGAGCCTCTCGCCGTCCGGAGACCAGGCGGGGGCATCGTGATAATTGCCGCCGAAGCTGACCTTACGGACGTTCGAACCCTCGGCGTCCATGATGAAGATCTGTGGGGTGCCCGTCCCCAGCCGGTCCGAGGTGAAGGCGATCTCACGGCCCGTGGGCGACCAGGAAGGGGCGGTGTCGATGGCGCTGTTGAAGGTCAACCTTCTGACCTTCGTTCCATCCGCGTCGGCGGTGTAGATCTCGGCGTTGCCGTCCATCGTGGAGCAGAACGCCAGCTTCTTTCCATCCGGCGAAAAGGCGCCGGAGAAGTTCGTCCCCCGGCCGGCGACGGTCGTGCTCTTGCCTTCGTAGAGGGACAGGATGACCAGGTCCGGGTTGGCGCGCTTGTAGGTCGTGTACACGATCCTCCGCTGGTCGGGCGACCATCCCGGCATGTAATCCTTGGTCCGGTTGAAGGTGATGCGGGTCGGATTGGCCCCGTCGTAGTCCATCATATAGATCTCGTCGTTCCCGTCCCGGTTGGAGACGAACGCGATCTTGGAGGTGAAGATCGGCTTCTCGCCGTAAAGCTTCATGATCTCGTCGGCCATCCTGTGGGCGGCGAGCCGGAGGGCGCTCTTTTCCGCCTGGTAGCGCTTGCCGAGGATGAATCGCTCGCTCTTGACGTCGTAGAGCTTGCCTTCGAAGACGGTCCCCCCCTCGGCCTCGCTGACCTCTCCCGCCAGGAGGAGCTTGGCTTGGATGGAGTCCCAGTCCTTAAAGAAGATCTTGTCCGGGCTCAAGGGCCGGATGTAGGCGTAGTGGGCCGGCGGGAGCAGCTGGAAGATGCGGCTGAACCGGAGGTCGCCCTCCAGGACTTTGCGGATCTCGTCGGCCGCGGCCTTGGCCTGGGGGGAGGCGGAGCGGACGACAAAATCCGGCAGGGCCAGAGGGATCATGGGCATCCCTTCCCGGATGGTCAACACGACCTCCTGTTGGGCGAATATCGGGACGCCCGCGAGGACGAGAACCAGGAAAACGAGGCTGGAAACGATCTTTGAATGGTTTTTCATTTGGAGTGCTCGAAGATGAGATGGATCCCGAGATAGTCGCCCTCGTAGTCGCTGGGGAGGGGAGGGAACGGCGCGGAGATCTGGATGGCCCGCTGGGCCGACATATCGAGGGACTGGATGCCGCTCGATTCCTTGATTTTGAGGTCCGTGACCTGGCCGTTGCGGAGGATCTTGAAATAGACGGTGGCGAAGAACGTGCCGGAAATCCCGGGGTCGACGAGCGACGTGAACCAGCTCGAGGAGACCCGGTCCGAGATGATCTGGAGGTAATACTGGTAAGGGAAGCCGGAGAGCCCGATCTGGTCCCCGTATTCGGAGCCGAATCCGCCCCCGCCGGGTCCTTCGCCGAGCCCGATCCTGAGCCCCGACCCGCCGGGACCGGCGCCCTGTCCGGCGCCCGCCGTGGAGTCCGGCGCGGCCGTCTTTTCGGCCTGGGCTCCCGGCAGGTTCGGCTGTGGCCTGGTGATCGCGGCCTTCTTTTCGTCCTTGCCCTTCTTGTCCTTTTTGGGATTATCGACAGGGTAGGTCATGGACGGCTTGACCTCGGGCTTGACCTTCGAAGGCACGGCCAGGTCCCGGAGCGTCTCCTTCTTGGCCGGCGGCTGGACCGCGGCCTTCGGCCCTCCTCCTCCGCCGGTGCCCCCGCCCCCTCCTCCGCCGGATAAGCCTCCCAAGCTGACGTAGTGGATCATGCCTTTTTGGACGGGCTTGGTCATGGAGGGGGAGATGGCGATGACCGTGAACAGAAGGGCGTGGAAGACGGCGGAGAAGACGACCGCCCGTTTGAACATCCTCTCGTTCGCCAGGAGCCCGGTCATTATTTCTTCTTGCCGTTCTTCTCGACGGGCTCGGTGACGAGTCCGACCGTCTCGATGCCCGCCTTCTTGGCAATGTCCATGATGGTTACGATGTATCCGTAGGAAAGGCCTTCATCGGCCTTGATGTAGACGATCTTCTTGGCCTTCCCGGCGAAGTGATCCCGAAGACGCCTTTCCAGAAGGTTGATGTTGATGACGGACTCGCCGACGTGGATGTACTTGTCCAGAGAAACGCTGATCGTCAGCCCCTCCTCGGCCGGCGCCGATTCGGTCTCGGCCTGGGGGAGGTTGACCCCGATCCCTGACTGCATCAACGGTGCTGTGACCATGAAGATGATGAGCAGGACGAGCATGACGTCGACGAACGGCGTGACGTTGATCTCGGACAGGGAGGTCCCGATCTGCCTTTTCCCGGCGGCGGAGGGAAGGGGCGCTGAGTTAAGACCCATAGAGCCTTTCCACGATGCTGATGAATTCGAAGGTGAAATCCTCCATCTCGGTGATGACGTCCTTGATCCGGCCCAGGAAGAAGTTGTAGGCGATGACCGCCGGGACGGCGGCGAAGAGCCCGACCGCCGTGGCGATCAGGGCCTCGGCGATGCCCGGGGCCACGGTGACGAGGCTCGCGGACCGGACGATCCCGATCCTGGTGAAGGCGTCCATGATCCCCCAAACGGTCCCGAACAGGCCGATGAACGGCGTCACGCTCCCGGTCGTGGCCAGGAAGCCCATCATGCGCTCCATCTTCGCGATCTCCTGGTTGGAGGCCTTCTGGAGGGCGCGGTTCAGGGTCTCGATCTTCTCGGCAGGCAGGCCCGGGTTCGGGTTCGACTTTGTGAGGTAGGCGAGTTCCTTGAACCCGGACTGAAAGAGCGCCGCCAGGGGGCTGAGCTTGTATTTCCGGGCGGCCTCGCCGACCTCCGCCAGGTTCTTGCTCCTATGGAAGGCGTTCAGGAACCTGCGGGACTGGGCCGCCCCCGACCGGAGCGATTTTCTCTTGAAGATGATGATGGCCCACGAGAAGACGGAGAAGAAAACGAGGATCAAGAGGATCATCTGAACGATGATGCTGGCCTGGCCGATGAGCTTAAGAATGTTCATATAACACCGCCCCAAAATTAGCACAGGGACCGGGATCTGTCAATCAGGGGTCATTTGACCCAAAATTGCCGATTGCACGTGAGTCGGGATTCCGGATATCACCAGAGGTCGGCGTCATCGCTTGAGAAGAAAGAATCCTACCGGCAATTTTAGGTTATTTGACAAAAATAGGCCGGCATTATAGTTTAAAGCAGGAATCCGAACGTGGGGAAAAAGAGCTTCTTCCAGCCCGCCCAGATCCTGGCCATAAGCTTTTTTGCGGCCATCCTGGCCGGGAGCCTCCTGCTCTGGCTTCCGTCGAGCGCCCGATCCGGACGTATCCCTTACATCGACGCCCTTTTCACGTCGACCTCGGCCGTGTGCGTCACCGGACTCGTCGTCGTAGACACGCCGACCTCATTCAGCGGCTCCGGGCAGTTCATCATCATCGCCCTGATCCAGCTCGGCGGATTGGGGATCATGACGTTCTCGTCGCTGGTCCTCCTCGTAGCCGGCGGGAAGATCTCGTTCACCGAAAGGCTCCTCGTCCAGAGCAGTTTCCACCCGTCGGCAGCCAGGGACTTTAAGTCACTCGTTTGGAGCGTCTTCCTGTTCACGGCCGTCCTCGAAGCGGCCGGGACCCTTTCGCTCTTCCTGCGCTTCCGCCGGACATTCGCTCCGGCCAGGGCCCTCGCCCTGTCCGCGTTCCACGCTGTCTCGGCCTTCTGCAACGCCGGGTTTTCCTTGTTCAGCGGCAATCTGACGTCGTACAGGGGCGACGGAACGGTGAACATCACGATCATGCTCCTGATCATCCTCGGAGGCCTCGGCTTCTTCGTCCTTCAGGAAGGGGCGGGGGGCCTGCGGCGTTTCCTGAGACGGGAGAATGTCCGTTTTTCCCTTCACTCGAAGCTCGTCTTCACCATGACGGCGATCCTCGTCCTCGTTCCCGCCGTCCTGCTGTTCCTCATCGAGATGTCCGGGTCGATGAGCGGGTATTCCCTTCGGGAAAAGATCCTGAGCTCATTATTCCAGGCGGTGACCGCCCGGACAGCGGGTTTCAATACCGTGGACCTGGCCATGTTCGGGTCGGCTTCCGTCTTCCTCCTGATGCTCCTGATGTTCATCGGTGCGTCCCCCGGCTCGACGGGCGGCGGCGTCAAGACCACTACGGTGGGGGTCATCCTGGCTTTCCTGCGGTCCAAGATCAGGTCCCGGGATTCCGTCGGCGTCTTCCGCCGGACGATCCCGGCGGCGGACGTGACGAAGGCCTACACCGTCATCTCCCTGGCGATCGGCCTGGTCTTTCTGAGCTCATTCGTCATCCTGCTCGACCAGCCCGGCCTCGGGCTCCAGGGAGTCCTGTTCGAGGTCTTTTCCGCCTTCGGCACGGTGGGGCTCTCCCTGGGGATCACGGCCAAGTTGAGTGTCCTCAGCAAGGCCATGCTCATCCTCACGATGTATATCGGCCGGGTCGGCCCGGTGACCCTGCTCTTCGCCTTCAGCCGCTACCGGGCCGCCGGGCGATACGAATACGCGGAAGAAAGCGTGATGATCGGTTAGGCATACGGAAAGGAGTCTGTCGCCATGAAATTCGCCGTTATCGGGATGGGAAGTTTCGGGGCCAACGTAGCCCGGACCCTTTTTGAGAGGGGAAACGAGGTCCTGGCCATCGACCGGGACAAGGAAATGACCGAGGCGGCTAAGAACTTCACGACGAACGCCGTGATGACGGAGGCGGCCGTCAAAGAAAACCTCCAGGTCCTCGGCGTCCGGGAGATGGATGTCGTGGTGGTGAGCCTGGGGCACCAGCTGGAAGCCTCTGTCATGACCGTTCTCTACCTGCATGAGCTCGGCGTGAAACGGATCGTGGCCAAGGCCCTTTCGGAAGACCACGCCAAGGTCCTCGAGGCCGTGGGCGCGACCGAGGTCATCTACCCGGAGAAGGACATGGCCATCCGGACGGCCTTGAGGCTGAGCTCGCCCGACGTCATCGAGTACCTGCCCCTCGTCTCCGGGATCACCATCCAGGAGATCGCCCCGCCGGTCAAGTTCATCGGGAAGACCCTGAAGGAGCTTGACCTGACCAACAAGTACGGCCTCCAGGTCATCGCCATCAAAGAGGTCATCTCCGACCGGATCACCTTCATTCCCAAGGCGGATTTCGTCATCAAGGACAGCGACATCCTCGTCATCATCGGCGAGGAGAAGAGATTATCCAAATTGAATCCGCTCTAATCTATTCCTGAATTCGCCTTCCGGACCATCCGCAGCGCCGCGCCGAGACGGAACGACTCTTAACGAGCTTGACAGGTGTCTGTCAAATATTTATACTCACGGTATAAAATATTGAGCATATGCCCCAAAAAATAGACTTTATCATGCCGACGACCCTGAAGGTGCTGGAGTTCTTTTTTGCCAATCCTACGACGGAGTTCCACGAGCGCGAGGTCCTGAGAAACGCCAATATAAGCAAGGGCTCTGCTAACAGAATCCTCCGTCGGCTCGCGACGCTCTCGCTCCTCGACAGGACGGAAAAAGGCCGCATGGTCTTCTACAGGCTTAACGCGGGCGATCCGTTCGTGAAGCAGATGAAAGTCCTGAGCAACGTCTGGACGCTGAGGCCGTTCGTCCAGGGGCTCAGGGAAAGCGCGAGGAAGATCATCCTCTTCGGAAGCTGCGGGGAGGGAACCGACGTTGCCGAGAGCGATA
>Ga0315281_10002525_pt1 | contig 27104 bp, 50 predicted proteins | sample YL17G07_0_MG_FD_204540 | JGI IMG/M metagenome (GOLD analysis project Ga0315281, IMG submission 204540) | Sediment microbial communities from Yellowstone Lake, YNP, Wyoming, USA - YL17G07_0 | ecosystem: Environmental > Aquatic > Freshwater > Lake > Sediment | place: USA: Wyoming | collected...
AAATTAGTGCCAGAAACCGAATATACGGATTACTCGATACTATCCGCTCAGGATCGTGCTTTAACAGACCCAAAGTTTTATACCCAGTCCCTTATTTACATAACCGATAAAGATCGTCGTATAGTTCCCTTCATTTTTAACGAAGCCCAAAATCAATATTACAATCATAGAACTCGTAGAGATATCATTTTGAAACCGCGGCAATTAGGATTTTGTCAATCATTTCAAACACTTATACTAACATCAGATTTAAAATGGGTTCAATTAAAAGATATAAAAATCGGGCAAGAAATTGTTGCTGTTGACGAAAGAGGAATAGGACATTTTAATCTAAGAGATGGTGTGACAAGGACAAATGCTAGGAAAATGCGAACTGCAACTGTAGAAGCAAAAAATACAGTATATGAAGATGCAATCAAAATAACTATGGATGACGGAAGGTCGCTAACTTGTACTCCGAATCATAGGTGGCTTATCAAAGTAGAGAAATATGGAAGTAAGAAATATTCCAAGAAGGCTACCGATTGGGTAGAAACAAAAGATATTAAACTAGGAGACGAAATAAGATATATTACGAAGCCTTGGAAAGATGGAGACGGAGAAGATAGATGGTTTGGAGGAGTAATTGATGGTGAGGGAAGTTTAAGACGTTCGGATAGAAAACATCCTATTGGTATTGTAGTTGACCAAACAGTAGGTCCATTGTTTGATGAAATGGAATCCTATGTTAAGGAGAAAGGTTATAATTATAAATTAAGTATAGATAAAAGAAAGAAAGGTAAGTTAGGAAAGAAGCACCTTGGTAGAATTTCTATTAATAGAATGGACGAACTTTTTCAACTTATCGGACAGACTAGACCTAAAAGATTTATAGGAAAACATTGGTGGGAGGGGCGCGACCTACCAGGAAAGAAATCAGGTGTTGGATGGTCTAAAGTCGTAAAGATAGAACTACTCCCAAAGCAAGAAATGATTGACCTTCAGACTTCTACTGGAACATATATAGCTGAAGGATTTGTATCTCATAATTCCACATTAATACTGGCTTTATTTCTCCACGATACTATTACCTGCCCAAATACTGTTTCAATCATCGTATGCCATACCCAAAAAGATTCTGCAGCCTTGTTTGAAAGAAGTAGATTTATGTTGGAATCTATACCCCCTATTCTTAGACCTAGAATAAAATATTCCAATAGATTGGAACTTTACTTCGATAAGATTAACTCAACCCTTACGATTGGTTCGGCGGAAACTAGAGACTTCGGACGTGGTAGAACGATTAATAATTTGCATTTATCGGAGGTAAGCTCTCAGTCTTTTACGGAAGATTTCTTGATAGGTTTGCTCGAGTCAGTTCCGAGGACCGGTCATATAGTAATGGAATCAACGGCTCGAGGTGAGGGCGGACCTTTCTATAATTACTATATGGGAGCCAAGAATCCATTAAAACCGCAACGGAGAGTTGAGAACGAATACTTTGCTCATTATTTTGTGTGGCACGACCATAAAGAATATAGAATTGATGATTTGTCCGAACAACAGAAGTCAGAAATACTCGCAACTCTGGATGAAGAAGAAATTAGTTTAATAGAAAGATTTGGACTTTGCGTTGAACAGCTGGCTTGGCGAAGAGAAAAGAAGTTTCGTATGGGAGCTAAGTTTGTTCAGGAATATCCAGAGGATGACGATGAAGAAGTCTTTCTGAAATCAGGAACTCCTGTATTTGATAATATCAAGTTATCCCAACGGGATAAGGAATTAGTAGAGCAGTTCCCTGCAGAGATATGGCTTGGTGGGGATTTGTATATTTATAAGATGGCAGAAGGGGGGAGTAGATACATAGTGGGTTGCGATGTGGCAGAGGGTGACCCGCATTCAGACTATTCTGCAGCTATGGTACTAAGAACCTTCCCATTACCAATCGAGCAAGTAGGGCTTCTCGTAGGAAGATGGACTCCTGATATTTTTAGCGAAAAGATTTGGAAGCTTGGAAGAGCATATAACAACGCGTTGATGGCTGTTGAAAGAAACAATCACGGACACGCTGTATTATTAAACCTTACTAATGGGATAGTAAGAAGAGGGAAAGTGGCTTATCCTTCTTACCCTAATGTTTATGTTGGACCTGATAAGAAGGTAGGTTGGCTCACATCAAATTTATCCAGACCACAGATGATAGATTTACTTGACAAGTCAATTAGAATGGATGAAATAGTATTGAACAGCAAGAGGTTCATAGAACAAGCAAAAAGATTTTCCTATCTCGCAAAGATGAAAACAGGCGGATCCCAAACCCCAGACGATATAGTGCTTGCGCAATGTATAGCTTTAATAGCCACAACAGGTGGCGAGTTTATGTTTGATTTTGCGTAGAAGTGTTATAAGATAATGAGGCAAATAAGGAGCTGACATGGGAACAGGAAAGGTCGGAGGGTCGTCAAAGAAGGGTCGTCAACATTCAACTCACGGTAATAAATATTTGAAGCAAACAGATCGAACTCGAAGAAACAAGGAGAAGGCTTGGAAGAAGCATTTGAAAAAGAATCCTACGGATGCTAAAGCCAGAATCAATATTGAAAGACTTCTTGGAAAGTTTTAATGTACACGAACGGGGATGACTGGGGATGAAAATTGTTATAATAGGTTCCCACCAATATAAAGAAAAATTCTTAAAGCATAAAGAAGAATTGGAAGAGCAAGGGCACCAAGTCAGGATCCCTGCGTTTGATGATCACCCTGAATTAGATGATTTGGGAGTTTGTGAGCACAATAGAGATTTAATAAGATGGGCGGACAGAGTTGATATGATATGGGATCAACGCTCTCTTGGAACTGTTCTGGATTTTGGTATGCTCTTTATGGCAGAGAAGCCATTGCATATAGTTTATTTAGAACCAAAGACAATTAGGGGAGTAATGGAGAAATATGAAAAAAAAATTAGTAAACTCTGACGAGTTTTTTAGTGTAAAATTTCCACAAGTAGATAAGACATCTTGGTTCTATAAGAATTGTAAACAGCAACGAAAGAAGAAGGCAAAGATTTGTCAGGTCTGTCCCTTCAGGGAGGGGATTGAGCTTCAGGAAGGAGAGTAATTATGGGAAGGAGTAAGTTATTTAAAATTATATACGAGAAGAAACCCACATTTTGTTCTTATTGCGAAAAACATAGAGCTAAATATTTAGTGGAACAAGTAGTAAAAGGAGAATGTTATACTTATTTCTTATGTGGTTATCATAAGGATATGAAAGTGAAAGGATTTAAAAAGAAAGATGACTAAAGAACTATTATTTTCAGTAACTAAAAAGGATTTTGATATTCAGGTCTTTCGCTCTGGAGGTAAGGGAGGGCAGAACCAGAATAAAGTTTCGTCCGGGGTAAGAATTATTCACCGGGACTCGGGAGCAGTTGGGGAGAGCAGGCGTGAACGAAGTCAACTTCAAAATAAAAGATTGGCTTTACAGCATTTGGTTGCTGACCCAAAGTTTAGGATTTGGATAAACCAGAAAGCTTTTGAAGTAATTTCTAAAAAGAGTATAGAAATAATAATGGAAGAGCAAATGAAACCCGAAAATCTTAGAATTGAAGTTATGAATGAGGGAAAGTGGAGGGAGAGAAAATGAGTACTCTCGAAGGCTGGAGCCACGACAATAGTTATAAAGTTAAACAACTGGAAGCGAAAATTGAAGTGCTTGAAACGAGAGTAGAACTAATTATGGAATGCTTAAATAAATGGGAAGGAACAGGATTTATGGCTCGTAGCAATCTTGAGGTAGCAGAAAATAAACCTAAAAAATTACAAAAACATAATAGGCGAATAATTTTAAATCCAATGGAGAATCCAAAATGAAAGAGATAGACTTAAAATTAGCAGTAAAAACTGTTACGGATGTTCTTATGACTACCGGAGTATATCCTCAATCCTCTTCCACTTGGGATGAAAAAACTAATACCATAAAAGACACAAAATTGAGAACGGAATGGCAGGAAGGTTGGAATGCTTGTCAATGGGAGATTTTTAATAAGATAAATGATTCATTAGGTAAATTAGAAAAAGAAGGTATGTCGGATGATTTGGCTTTACTACTTATTGCGGATGTAGGATGGATGGATGAAGGTAAGTTAATTCTTAATATGAATGATACTTTTCATTATGCTGCTGATGCTGAGGAAGTAAGTGACGAAGAAGTTAAAGAGATTGCGGAACTTTTTGCTACTTACGGGCATAAAGGAATAACATACTGGGTTGCAAAGAAAAGAGGATATGACCCACAAGTTCAAAGGTATAAAGAACAGGTTGAGGAAGTAAGGAGAGTGGAGGAGAAATATAAAGATGAAAAAAAGAATTGTAGAAACTAAAGATGTAGAGAGAATAGAAGTATGGTGCGACGATTGTAGCAAACTACTTAGCCCTTATAATAGATCGCATACTTGCTGTATGTGCCATAAAGATTTATGCGAAGTGTGTTATGGTACGTGGAGTGCAACCGGAGCAGGGGATTATCCTCCAGTATATTGCAAGGATTGTTTGGATATAGGAAAGCCTTATATGGATGATATGGATAAGGCAGAAAAAGAATGCGAAGATAAGTGCGAGTTGTTAGAAAAAGAGTGGCGGGGAAAATGTGTTGAGAGGAGAAAGGATGCCGAATCCCGACGGGAGTTATACCCGGAGTTCCAAGATTACTCGAACCATTAACAAGATTAATCTCATTAGCAAAGATGCGGTTTACTACAGGGAATTTCTTAACGAACTCCCGACAGCTTTAAGAACAACCGCAATCGCTTGGGTGGGGATAGTTAGTAAAACTAATTTACCTGTTGACCCAATGTGGATCGGGCAAAATGGATTTGAGCATTTTCACAATGATATGGGATTAAGACCAGAAAATGCTATTCTTGTTAAAAAAAACAACAACAAAATCTATTGTAAATCTAACTGCTTGTGGATGAACTGGAGAGAGTATTCTTACCTAAACAGGAAAATTCCAGCAAGTCGCTTTACTCATTGTAGAATAATAAGAGTGAAAGAGATATGAAAAAATGTGGTATATGCGATAAAGAGATGGAAGAGGAATGGAGATATTGCCCTTATTGCGGAAACGATACTAAGTATGATTGGGTATCCATTTATTAGGAGACTGAATGAAATCAAGAGAGGAAATTAAATCAAGTCTTCGGGATTGGATGACGGCAACCAGCCAGTTAATGAAGGTTGGGGCTCCAGATAAGATAGATGCGGATGACATAACTTTCTGGTGGAAAGTTAATTTCGGGATTCGTATGAGGTCTAAATGGGTTGAGAAAGCTTTGTATGGAAAGAAAAGAATAAGATGCGAACCCTAAAAGAAGTAATTGATAAATTACTGATGATGTCGTTTTTGGGTAGCTTCCAGCGAAAGCCAGGAGAACTCGTAAAGCATTTATCCAAAGAGGATAGAGAGATTTTAAAGACAGCTAAATCTAAAGACTTTTGGCATAGGATAAAATGAGGGAGAAATGAAAACAGAATATGATGACTTGTATAAGAAATGGGCAGACGAATTAGGTCTTGATTGACGAATTCTAATCGGGGTGAATATGAACTACGAAAGCGGAGAGATTAATAGAACCTATTCTTAAGTTAAAGCGGAAGCGACTTCTCAGGGTCAACGAGTAGTAGTAGCAGATGAGTTTACTTTGCAGATTGATATAGACGGTGAAATTGATTATTCCCATTTCTTAAAGGCGAGCGAAATATTATTGCCTGCTATGAGGTATAATGAAGTTTTAGTGTCAGAATCCAAAAGCGGAATGCCGCATAGACATATTACAATTACTTTGAATAAAGCTATGGATGTTTGGCAACGAATAGCATTACAATTATGTTTCGGGTCACATATTACAAGAGAAACTTTAAATAGTTATCGGGTGTTGATTGGAAATGAATGTCCGATTGTATTCTTCGAGAAAGATAAAAAAGACCAGAGACATATACGATTGATAAGAGTGAATCCAAATGAGGAATGTTTATGAAGGGTGATACAAGTTGCCCACGTTGTTACGGGATAGGATTGATTACTAAATGTGAAGCTGTTACCGGCAATGGAAATTATATTAAAAGAACCTATACACACACGAAATGTAAATTCGACAGAAAAAATTAAGGAAGATAAGATTAAGAAAAGAGAATGAAGAATGACTACCTGGTGTGATTTAAGTGGTTTGAAGTTTGGCAAACTTACAATTATTTCGTACAGTAAGTATGTCTACGACCCCTTAAATCCTAAAGCAGAAACGAATGACATTTACTGGGTTTGTGAATGCGAGTGCGGAAGAAAATTTGATGTTCCTACTAAACATTTGCATAGAGATGCAAGTTGCGGAGAATGTAAAGAAATCTTCGCCCAATTTCGGAATGTAAAGAATGAGGGGTCTATATAAAAACAGTTTTGTCTGTTACAACTGCGAGTAAGAGCGCCATACGGGTACTTACTTACCCTATACAATGGCTAGACCCCCATTTATTTTTATAGCTCAAAGGAAACGGCTGTGAAATACGCAACATATTACGCTACAGCTACAACAGCAAGTAGTGGCGACATTCATATATACGATAATGAATCTGGTAGTACAGGGCTTCTTTATACAGGAGAAATTCCACCAATTCCGCATTTAATTTCGTGCTCAAGATGCGGCGAGTGGGTAAAGGGGGAACCAATTAAAATAGACTATCTAAGAAGCTTAGCATCTACATCAATATCATATAGCTATGTCCTGTGTGAAGCTTGCAAGAGATGGGGGAGAAGAAAGAGATGGATTAGATTAAGAGAACGGGACGGTATGAATGAATACGGGTCGTACGGGAGGAATAAATATGGAGCAACAGGAAAAAATGACAAGGAAGGAATTAGAAGATTATATTAAGAACAGAACATATTTATGTGAATTTTGTCATGGCTTGAAAGAAGAAGTAATGAAGAACGGATTGGATGCTATAAAAAATTATAAAGGTATGATTTGTGGGGGTGTTGAAGATATGAGAATAAGGCTTGGAAGAATTGAAAGGGAAGAAAAAAAGGAGGTGATATAAATGACTTTAGAAGAAAAACAACTGGTGATGTCTGTTGCTAGAGATATTTATGTAGAGAATTTGCGTAAGGGAAAAAATGTTCCTGCAACGGACAGCAAGTTTGTGAACGTAGTGAAGGATGTTAAAGAAGGTTTGTCTTATCTTTCAGAGGGATAATTGCCTTTGAGATTAAATTTTAGATTGCTACTGCTGTAGATACTGCTGTAGATGTATAAGTAGTAAAAGTAGTTTTTACCCCGTTCACGCTCAGGATTGCGGAAATTATGTGTAAAATGGGAGCACGTTACTGGGATGTTGCTGTAAAAGAAATTCAATTCTGATGATGGTCCACAGAGCCCAGGAACCAAAAAAACGAGGAATGCGAGGTCGCAATTCTAAAACTTGGTCAGCTGCAGGGTAATCAGGAATCCCGAGGATAAAGTGAGGAGAAAGAGATGGTTAAAAAAAATGAGAAAGAACACGATCCCAAATCTCCAAGAGAAGAAATTGATTGGTGGAACGACTTTGGAGAAGGTGTCTACGACTGCGAACTTGAAGAAAACGAAGAAAACGAAGATAACGAAAAAGACTAATAGTGTTAATAGTTAGTAGTGGCGATTGAGTTGCTGACCTAGAGAGAGGGGCGGGACTCAATCGTTGGCTCGCCCCGAGCCATTCTCCTTTCACCGCCCCCTCTCTTATTTTTATGAAATCTTATATTTGCGAAAAATGTAGAAAGAAGGTAGATGTTTTTGATGATGCTATTATTTATCGTGAACTTTGCGGGGATTGCTCGAAAGATAAAAAATTCGATCCCTCCACTCCCGAATCCGGTATTTCGTTCTGTCCTAATTGTCACACCCCCATAACTCCCAAAAATATGTGGGTGCTTATCGGGGGAGATGGAAAGGGAACACTTGCTTGCAGGAATTGCGCTGATACAATAGATAAAGTAGAACAAATCCAATGCAGGAATTGTGGAAAGATAACTTATAGATTTTTAAAGAATCCGCAAACAGATGAAAAGCCCAATTATCTTTGTTATGTGTGTCATACAAAATTTTTTGGGAGATGGAATAAAGAGAGAATAAATGTAAAGAGATTAATAAGAATAGAGGACGACAATGAAAGTAGAAAAGGAAATATATGAGTTCATTACTTGGGATACTCCAGCTCATTCAGTAGTCAGTAATGTTGAAGCTACTATTCTTAATGGCAATTTAAATAAAATAAAGTTTACACTAAATCCTGCTAGTGCTTCGGGCAATGCTTCAGCAGGGAGACGCCAGAACTTCGAGTTGAATTTTAAGAATGCAGACCAAAATACTCAGGCTGTTAGGAAACTACACGAAATATTTGGGGATTTATTGGATTTTATGGATGGAAAGCCAATGGTAGAAAAGACCCAAGAAGGTAGAAAAAGAATGATTCAAATAAGGGATGTTAAAACAACTTTTGGGGATGGGGAAGCACCTTTCTAAAAATGTCTAAACATAATAATCAAACTTGCCCCAGATGCGGTAAGGATATGGTTTATAAAGAATACTCTACGGATTTCTATACCTTAAAAGGTTCGGCTTGTCCGGCTTGCGGGTTCTTTCTTATTCGGGAGGGATGGGTAGATTCTTTGAAGATGGGAAAGAAATCCTTTCAACCGAAAGGTAGGGCATAAAATGGGGGAATGGTGTAATTTGGTATACACGTCAGGGTTCGAGTCCCTCTTCCCCCACCAAGTGTACAATTTTTGTCCGGGTGTGCAAAAAAGTCAACATCTTATTGAGAAGTTATTGAAATTTAAAGTAAACCTGTTTTGAGGTTTCTAACGTTGAAACAGAAAAGCGAGAAGAAATTTAAAATATTCAAGAGCGAAACCGGTAAGATAATTTACGATTGGGCTTACCAATGCCCGAAGTGCAAGAAGATAAGGAAGATTGATTTGGATGATTTTGAAGGAAGCGGGGGATTGGGGGTAGAGTGCGAGTGTAAGTTTGGTCAGGTTATTACTGGTAAAGATATAGAGGAAGCTATTCATCTTACTAGATGGCAGTATGACAATCTTGCATTTGAAAAAGAAAAAGAAGAAAAACAGAAAGAATGGAAGAAAGTAAATGGAAGGTGGGTATTGGAGTGAGAATCCTCGCAATCGGTGGAGCGGTTATTAAAACTGCGTATGATGAAATAAAAGAGGTAGCTCAAAGAGGATTGTTTGATATTCTTATCCATAACGGAGGTAGTTTATTTCACGACTTCCAACAGGCGACTGAAACACCAGGTCATTCTTATCCACTGGTTGATTTACTAGTAGACTACGAACCAAATCGGAAAGCTTCGGAATTAGTATGGCATTGGCTTAAGACAGGATTTGCCCCGGCTGGGACATTGACTTATATTTCCCAATTAAAGGGAATTGATGTAATGCTTTTTACTGTGTTAGGGGCAGACTTTTGGCAGTTGTTTGACAGCCATTGGGAATTGATTGCTTATAAAAGTAAAATAGATTTTGGAATTTTGTGTGGTTTAATGGAAAGTGAGTTTCATTATGTCTGTATGGGTTCTGCGGTTGTTCATCCTGAAGTATTTGCGAAAGCTCTTGCAGTTGCTAAACCAAAAAAGTTTAGAGGCGATGTAATAGATTTTAAAATGATGTATCGTCCAAAGACTAGAATTGTTCAGCTTGCTAAATCCGGAAGATACTGGAATATGGATCATAAAACATTTCTTGAAAATTGGATAAGGTGCGACGAATTGGGGATAGATATATTTACAGGAGAAAAATATGCAACATAAACATATTTTTAATCCGTGTCAACTAACTCTGGACGAGCAGTATCCAGCCAGTTATGTTTTTAAAGAAAACGATGCAATTAAGTGGTTACGAGATAGAGGAGAGAAGAATGAATGCAAAGAAAGCTAAAAAACTAAGAAAAGAAATTTACGGTAAAGATGGTTCTTCTCGGGATAGGGATTATAAAATAAACCAAAGAACTGGACAATTAATGGATGCTGGTAAAAGAAAGCAATATCAGGAGGCTAAGAAGAAATAATGGAATGGCATAGAGGTATAAAATGTACTCTAAAAAAAGATAAAAGATGGGATGGAGATGGGGATAAATATATTTGTCATTATTATAAAGGCGATAAGCAGGGGTATCACGAAAATGATGTAACTATTACGGTACACGATAAAGCAATATATTTTAGTGATGAGAGTGCAGAACATTTTATTTATTTGTATCCAGAACAGGTAAAACACCTGAAGAAATTGTTAAGAGGTTGATAAGAATTGGACAATGCGAAGGCGAATGCAGCCCTACAGAATAAAGAATATCTACAAGAGAGAGTTAAGACATTTAATCTCAAAGGCAATTCCAGATTTATCCCCCTGAAAGACAAAACAATAAGCTGTGTATTTACTTCCCCTCCTTATTGGTATCTCCGCAGGTATGATATCCCAGACCAAATTTGGGACGGCGACCCAGAGTGTGAACACGATTGGGGAGAACAAGTAAAATTTCTTGGCAAGAAGCCTTCCCACGGAGTTAGCTCGAGTAGTATGAACGTGCTTGGGGTTACTAAGGACATTGGCACCGAAGGCGAGACAGATTGGGATTCAGGTTATTATTGTAAGAAGTGCAACGCTTGGTTAGGTCAGCTTGGGCTTGAACCTAATTTCGATTTCTATATTGACCATTTAATTCAGATATTTGACGAAGTGTGGAGAGTCTTGCGAGATGATGGTACGTTCTTCCTGGATATTGGGGATACCTACTCGACAGTTTCCGGCGGGATGGGGCAGGGCATTTATACCGGTTCGGGGACTTACTCCTCTACTTTTGCAATGAGCGAAAAATATAAGAAAAATGAAAAGGCAATACTCAAGCAACCAAAGACCCAGATTTTAGATAAGTCTTTATGCGGTATCCCGTTTAGATTAGTAACGAAGATGGTTGACAAGGGATGGAGATTGCGGAATACTATTATATGGCAGAAGCCGAATGGTATTCCAAATTCTGCTAAGGACAGGTTTGCTGTTGATTTTGAATATATTTTCTTTCTTGTTAAGTCAAGCAATTATTGGTTTGAACAGCAATTAGAAAAGTATACGAAGCCGATGGATAGATGGGGAGGAGATACCTTAATACCTAAAGGTGTTAGTACTTGGGATGGGGCTACAGGGCAGAATTGGTATAGAACAAGAAATATGCGACCCAACCCTGAGGGTAGAATTAAAAGATGTGTATGGAATATCCCAACCAAACCTTACAGGGAAGCTCACTACGCAGTCTTTCCGGAGAAGTTGTGTGAAGAGGTGATAAAGGCGGGTTGCCCGGAGTTTATTTGCAAGAAATGCGGAAAGCCAAGAGAGAAAATTATTGAATATGATAAAAGTGGTTGGCTTGAAGTTAGCGAAGATATGTCCCTCGAAGAGAAAGAAATAATTTGGGCATCCAGAGAAACTAAACGAGTAGATAAAGGGCTATCTGATTGTAATTGCGGAGCAGGCTTTTCCCCAGGAATGGTTTTCGACCCGTTCGGAGGTTCCGGGACTACTATGAAAACTGCAAGAAAATTAGGAAGAATAGGAGTTTCTTTGGATTTGGGGTATCACGAGTTATCTCGAGAAAGGTCTAAATCTACACAATTAAATTGGGATGAATGATGGGTTGCACAAACGATTGCGGTTCTGATAGAAGTGAGTTCTCGAAGTATATCTGTGTTAGATGTGGAGGCAGGACAAGACCACACAGGTCAAGGTTAACTCCCTCCGGAAGATATATTTGTGTTGCTTGTCTCAAAAGGATAGAACACGATGATAGAGGTCATTACGACCCGAAATTAAGTGTTCCAGATGGTAATTGTGCTTTGGATTATTAATGACAAATACCCGACAATTAGCCTTACGATTTTCTAAAGAATGGAAGGTTTACATATTCCATTGTATGAAGTGTCACCACGAGTGGGAAAGGGCAGAGAAAGACAAACCTCAAAAATGCGATTGGTGCGGGGCAGAAGGGAGATTGTTAGATGAAAGCTTTGAAATTAAGAAACCAGAATGACGAACTTGAGTTTTCTATATTTGATGATACTATTCTTGTGCATATTACAGATTCCTTGAATAATTACAGAACTAATGGTTATGAATTACCCGAAAGACAAATTCCTAAAATAATTGAATGGTTAAAAAATAGTTCCATTGTTTGTACTCCCCTGCGTGATGAGAGGGCAAATAAAAGTTGACAAAAATAAAAATTTGTGCATATAATCTTCAGGGTGATTGGAGCCGATTTTTCACATAAAATGGACGAAGATGCGTAAACTACTAATATTAATATTGATTCTGTTTAGCTACCTTGGAGGTGTAATAGGAGTTGCGAACGCTGAACGTATTCCTATTTTGATGTACCATAGTATAGGGGACGGGACCGGGTATAAGAGAAGTGCGAGAGATTTATTTTGTTCCCCTCCACAATTCTGGGCTCACCTCTTGTATATCCAACAAGCTGGCTATCAAACTGTAACTTTCAAGGATGTCAGGAATAATACATTTCTTCAAAAGAAAATTATACTCACGTTTGATGATGGTTTAGTAAACCAATGGGACGCATATGATGAGTTATTGAAAAGGCATATGGTTGCTGTATTTTTTCCAGTTCTAAGGACAGTAGAGAAGAACCGCAAATTTCTTAATGCAGACCAATTAAAGATTATGGCGCGAATGGGTATGGAAATTGGAAGCCATTCTATGACCCATCCAGTTCTATCAAGAAGCAATGCGAAGAAAGTTGAATATGAAATAAAAGAAAGTAAGTTAGAACTAGAGAAGATAACAGGCAAAGAAGTTATAACTTTTTGTTATCCGTATGGCAGATACAATAATAAAGTAATGGAGGTAGCAGAATCGGCTGGATACTACTATGCAAGAACTACTAATGAGAGGGTTGCAGATTTTAGCGTTGGAAAGAATTTCGAGTTGCCTATAATTTATATTCACAAAGATACGACTGTAGAGAAACTAAGAAAGCAACTGGAGAAAGATAATGGAAGAAGAGAAAGATAAAGATTGGTATTTAAAAATAACTAGAGTATTGAATGGGTATGTTCTCGAAGGCGATTCTGGAGAAGACTTTATCCAGAAAACAGTAATAGAGGATAAAGAGGAAGACGAGTTGTCAAGTCACGAAAAACTCTTGTGGGAAGTTATGGAATATTTTAACTTAGGCGGAACGAAACATGATAAGGAGAGGATTAAGGTAGTAAGAGAAAAGAATGAGTGAGGAGAGTCAAAATCAAAAAGTAAAATCGCCCAAGTATGGAGATTTTAGAGCTAAGATTTGTTGCTATTGCGACCATTGGGAATTAATGACAGAAGATGGACAGACGGGGCGGTGTCCTATAAAAAATAAATCTACGGATTATGATAGCACTTGTAATGAAATTAAAGTTAGCTGAATGATTAAGAATGAAAAAAGTCTACGAAATTTTATACTCTGAAAAAAATGTTGTTGCTTTTGCAAAGTTCTTAGCTCCTAGGTATCGTAATTATAATTGGCACTGGTTTGATGGAATTCCAGATGAAAATCGCATAACATCTTGTTTAAAAAGTTTAGTACATGATGTTGAAAATCATCTTACCACCGGAGGGCTATTTGCAGATCGCAAAGAAGATGGAAAAATATTTATAGGTGTTGAAGGTGAAGAATCAAGGAGAAAACTCATTCCATTAGTAAACCAATGGGACGCTTGGCGCAAGAATTTAGAAAGAAAATATAGGATGATTCGATTGAGAGATGATTAATTACGAAGATAATTTAGTAAAGTTATATCAAGGTGATTGTGTCGAAGTGATGCGGGGGTTTGATGAGAACTCGTTTGATGCAATATGTACTGACCCGCCTTACGGACTCGAATTTATGGGTAAGGATTGGGATAAGTTGAATTTTCATAACAGTCCTGCTGCCAAAGGGAATTATCCCAAAAGTAGAAATGTTAGAGGAGTTAAGTTAGGAACCGATTTAGGAAAATTTACAAGAAACCTAATGAACCCTACATCGGAAGCAGATATAGAAAGAAAGAAAAAGTACGGAAAGTCATACGCTGGCAGAAGAAGTAATTTACCCGATTATAACGTCAAAAAGAAAATTGATGTTCGACAACCCGGTGACCCGAATTATACGATGAACGATACTCCTCGAGGAAGATCAAAAGTTCGCTATTCATCCGCTCCGAGTTATGGTGGTTCTGCGAGTCAAGAGATGCAACTCTGGCATTATCAATGGGCTGTGGAAGCCTTGAGAGTAGTAAAGCCGGGCGGATACTTACTAGCTTTTGGGGGAACAAGAACATTTCATAGATTAGCCTGTGCTATTGAGGATGCAGGATTTGAGTTTAGGGATACGGTTATGTGGGTGTACGGCTCAGGCTTTCCAAAAAGTTTAAATATAGGAAAGGTGTTAAAAGAGAAAGTAGAGGAACAATTAAGGATTCAAGGAGTAACTGGAGAAATTCAATGGAAATAGTTTGCGATTATTGCGGGAAAAAATTTAATTATAAATCTGGGGAAGTACATTTTAAAAGATCAAAAAAACATTATTGTTCATTGAAATGTTTATGTACTTCAAATATTAAGTACGGAAAGAAAACTAGAAAATGGAAGGAATACGGTTTGTGGCTTAACGCTAAAAGAAGAGCTAAAAAGAAAGGACTGGAATTTAATTTATCTTTTTTAGATATGCCTAAAATTCCTGAATATTGCCCAATTTTAGGGATACAAATCAAAGCTAATTATAAAGCAGGCCCGACAGATAGTAGCCCATCGGTTGATAGAATAGACAATAATAAGGGATATATTGTTGGAAATATAAGGGTTATTAGTAATAGAGCTAACCGGTTAAGACAAGACGGGACATTAGAAGAATGGAAGCTACTTATTAAAGATGCAAAAAATTTATAAAATAAAAATTGCAGGGCAGGAAATTGAAGTTTGTCAGGATGATGATGGGAAGTTTATTAAGCCTGATATTGTAAGAGAATTAGAATCTTTTGGTACGGCCTTAAAACCCGCTTGGGAACCTATATTAGTTTTCAGAAAACCAGTAATTGGAACGGTAGCGGAAAATGTTTTGAAGTATGGAACAGGAGCTATGAATATTGATGAGTGCAGAGTTGGGGAGGATACAATTAGCGTTCATAATGCTCCGAGTGGAACTTTTGCTGGAGGGAATTATGATAGGGGAAGTGATACGAAATCATATCGAGAACACAAAGGCAGATGGCCCGCCAATTTGATGCACGACGGTAGCGAAGAAGTAGAGGAATTATTTCCAGAACAAAAGTCAGGAGCTATGTTAGAACATTATGAATATACGAATACTGGATTTGCATTAGGAAAGCCAACAGGAAAGACAAAACAAATCCATCCAAGTGATTCAGGTAAAGCTTCCAGATTCTTTAAAAGATTTCCAGCTAACTTAGTTCACGATGGTAGCGAGGAAGTGGAGGAATTATTTCCAGAAACCGGTAAGGCAACATTGAGAAATCCAACAGGAAAAAAGATTTTAGACCCTAAAGACGGATGGAATGAAAATTCTATGGTAGATAAGACAGTAAGAGGAATCGAAGATGAGGGAGGTTCAGCGTCCAGATTCTTCTATTGTGCCAAAGCAGATAAGGGAGAAAGGGATTTGGGACTCGAGCAGGAAGAAGGGGAATTTATGGATGAAGGCAGGGAAGAAGGAAGTCCAGGTGGAACTAACCCAAGAAATAGGGGGGCTCAAACTGCGAGGAAGAACTTTCATCCGACCGTAAAGCCCGTGGCACTAATGAAGTGGTTAATAAATTTAGTAAGTAGGAAAGATAGTCTAATACTTGACCCGTTCGTAGGATCAGGCTCAACTCTGGTAGCTTGTAAGAAATTAGGAAGAAAAGTAGTGGGGATTGAGAAAGACGAGGAGTATTGCAAGATTACTCAAAAAAGGTTGAAAGCTCCATTACAAAAGACATTTTTTTAATATATTAAAAAACAATATATTGCAGGATTTAAACAGAAATGCGAGCTATGCGAGTACTTGAAATCATTAAGGTGTCATGGTGATAATAAACCTACTGAATTAATTCAGGGAGTTATTTTATGAAAAGATTTGAATACGAACTTTTAGATGACGGGGAAGTATTGCTTAAGATAAATGGAAGAGATAAGTTAGGTGCAGACGGTAAGTATATTGATTTGTTTAACCAGAAGAAATTCAGGGTAGAGGTGGAAGAGTTGGTTACTTTTCAGGAAACCCTATTCAATGCTTTATGCGATTTGAGGAGAAAGAAAGATGAGTGAAAGCTGGCTGACTTGCCCGGTATGTGGAGAGAGAATCAGATATAAGAGAAATTACAAATGTCCTTATTGCGGAATAGAAATTAAAATTTCTAACCCCAGAAAAGTAAAATACGAGAATTTGAAGAAAGTGTTAATTATAATAGAGGAATGACATTCTTTCTAATTTGGATTATTGGATTAATATTAGCAACGCTAGGTAGTGCCTACTGTAGTGCCAAAGTGAATCAAGGTGCGGGGCATTATTGGTTTGGTGTAATCGGGATGGGATTAGCGATGACCTTCCTGTGGCTATTTCTCAGCAGACACTCGGTTAATATGATAAGGGATAGTTTGCTGTGGGATGTAATATATGTTGTGGTATTTACATTGGTTCTGATTTATTTCGGATACGGTAGTAAATACGAAATCAAGCATTGGGTTGGCGTGGGTATGACAACTGGGGTATTTCTTTACTGGATATTGATTAAGTAAGGAGGAATATGACTTGCGAAGGATGTTACTGGAAACCATTATTCAGTAAATATTTGAATGGGAAGATAAAGGAGATATGGTGTCCGATAGATCAAGTATGGTTAGATAGGTTGCCTGTAGTATGTTCACATTTCATTGACCAAAATGCAATAGTAAAGAGAAAATATGACGAAAAATAATTTAATAACAGAAGAGCAACTTTTAAAAGCTATTGCTGAGCTTGAAGAAATGACTAAATATCAATATGATGACCCGTATGGACACGACTATGGACACGACGAACAACCTGCAAGAGCTAAGAGAAAGATAATTAAAGCTCGATTAATCAAAGACGAAGTAATTAAAGCTTTACCAGCAAAAAGAAAAAGATTAATAAGAATAAACCCAGAAGCCGGCTAAAACTTTATGAATGTTCAATGTATATCCGTAACAACTATTTTAGGCGATTCTGTAGTGATGTGCGAGCAGGCTGTTAATAAGAAATGCAAAACAAGAAAATGTAGTCATTCTAAAAGACATCACTTACTGGATTCTTGTCTTGGTTTTTGTGCCGACCAAGTATTATGTATGAACCGATATAAGCGATTGAGGTTAATAAGAATAAATCCAGGAGGAGAATGATGTGTCCAATACTGACGGCTTTATCAAGGCAGTTTTTTGAAACTGGAACTTGGAGTTCTTGTGTTATGTCAAGTTGTGCTTTATGGGATATGGAAAGGCAATGTTGCGGATTGAAACATCCCAAGGAGGATAAAAATTGAGTAAAGATAAACTCGAACAAATTAAAGGGATTCTGGAAGGATGGAAGAATAAAGAACTCCCATCAGACTCTGAAGCTTTATGGATGATCCACGATACTATTTATCCAGCTACTATTACTCAAGAAGATATTGATTGGGCAAATAAATCCAAGGAGGCTAAAAAATGAAAGAAGTAAAAGTAAAAGTTGCAGAAGTATTGAAAATTGTGAGGGGTAACAAAGCAAAACACGACCTAATTTTGAAGTCTGCTTTGGAAGCTTACTGGGAAAAGGCAGAAGACATTTTAAAGAAATGTCTAATGGATATTGAAAAGAGAAAAACTATAAATCAATATCTCGACCTTCCTGTCCCAACGAACCACGGTGTTGATTATGACAGAGTGATTAGGATGATGGAACTCTCCGTAGACAAGAATGTAATTTTGGATGATGTTTCCTTTTCTAAATTCATTCTTAATAACTGGGATTGGAAGCAGGAGTTTGTGAGAGTAACGACTGCCTACATTGGATACTCAGGATATTCAGGAGCCGGGGGTATCGCTGGTGCTTCAGGACGTTCCGGTTATCCCGAAGCTGAAGAGGCTTTAGAAACATTCTAATAAGGAGGAAAACAAGATGGCAAAGATTGAAGAATTAAAAGCGGTTGTGGGAAAGAGATTTTTATTTGATGTTGCTGAAAAAGAAGGAGGAAAAATATTTATGCCATTTGTAAGAGTGTCAGAAGGCAGATTAGAAGAGGTATCGCCATCAAAAAAATATGCAAAAATAAACGGCGGCTGGTATGAAGTAGAAGAGATAGATATTAAGGAAATATTTGAGGAATGAACTTCATAGACTTATTTTGCGGAGCAGGTGGCTTTTCCCTAGGATTTAAAACTGCGGGGTTTGAGCACTTGTGGGGGATAGACAACGACCAAAATGCTGTTGGGGTTTATTCTGCTAACATAGGTAAGTGCATACTCGCTGATATTAGGGGTTATAACTTCAAAGAGTATGAAGGTAAGATAGACGTGGTTATCGGCTCTCCCCCGTGTCAATCATTTTCCTGTGCAAACACATCTACCCGAGAGTGCGATATGGAATTGACTAACGAGTTCTTCCGGGCGGTGTCAGAAATTCATCCAAAGTTCTGGATAATGGAGAATGTGCCTACTGTGAGTGATTTCGTAGGTGCCCCATTCAAAGAAGTTTATGATATGAGTATGTATGGACTCCTCCAGAAGAGAAGGCGGTTATTTTGCAGTAATATTGAATTAAAGATTCAAAAGACCAAAAATAAGTATTTGAACGAAGATCAAGAGTGGAAGCTTAGGGAGTTCAGACCCGAGGGGATTATTCGCAAATATCCTACCATAACTTGCAGGTATAACTCTTTCGGAAAGATATCTCCGCATATTCAGGACGGGGACAGGGTTAGGGTATTGAATCACGAGGAGGCGTTAGCCTTACAGACTTTTCCGTTCTATTTTAACCTAGGAAAGCTCGGACAACGGGAGACTGAAATTCTGATTGGGAATGCAGTTCCTCCTGCATTTGCATACAAGATTGCGATGTTTATAAAGTCTTGCATTCAAGCTTCAATAGGTCATTGGAGCGTTTGGACAACGGTTCAGAAAACTTTTGTTTAGTGTTAGGAGGATATATGTTAGTATGCGAAAGATGCGGGGCTGAGATTCCTGAAATTGAAGGGTTTGATGCGATGGAACGTGGAGTTGAATCAGGGTATGATTATGATGTATTATGTGAAGAATGCTTGGATGAGTTAGAATCAGGGCTAACGGAAGAAGATATAGGATGAACGACGACTGGCGGAGAGACGGTTGTTATAATTTAACTGGTTATACTCTGTTCTATGAAACATTTGTAGATGATTTGTTAATAGTAGAGAAGGCAATCTCGAAAGATGGAATTACTTGGGTAAAATCTCGAATGAATGTAATAAGTCCGAAGAGATTTAGATTGATTAGGTTAGGATGATATTTAACTGTGATGCTCGGCATATTCCCCTCCCTGATAAGTCAATAAACTGTGTTATCACTTCCCCGCCGTACTACGCCCTCAGGAAATACGATATTCCAGATGTTATATGGGATGAAGATCCAGCCTGTAGCCACGACTGGGAAATAAGGGAATCTGAAAAGACTTTAGTAACTTTCGCCCCGACAGGTTCAGCCTCGAGGAAGAAGCTCGAGAACATAGATGACGAGGGCAGGGCAAATTTGCCCCCGCTGGATTTGACCTCAGCTACTTGTAAGAAGTGTGGTGCTTGGCGAGGTCAGTTAGGATGTGAACCCCATTACGACAATTATGTTAGGCATTTGTGCGACATATTTGATGAAGTAAAGAGAGTCTTGAGAGACGATGGAATAATGTTTGTGAATATTTCTGATAGTTACGGAGGCTCTGGCGGCGATTCAGGTAAGAAATTAGGTACGGAGAGAAAGGGAGGTTCGAGAGGTATTGATGTTAGACCTGTGGGCATTGGGCAGGAAGTGGTCTTGAATGAGAGAGGATACATAGCAATCCCACCTCAAAGCCAGAAGTTTACCCCGAAATCTTTATTAGGCATTCCGGAAAGGTTTATGCTCGAGATGCTGAATAGGGGCTGGATACTTAGAAACAAAATAGTCTGGCACAAACCGAATACATTACCTCATAGCGTGAAAGACAGATTTACTGTAGACTGGGAGCCTATATTTTTCTTTGCTAAGAAGAAGGATTATTTCTTTGACCAGCAATTTGAACCATATGATGACGTGAAGAAGTGGGGAGTTAATAAAGATGGAAGTTACTACGGGATAGGTCAGAAAGACTATGAGGGTGCTGAAGTACAGAATCCAAGTGACGTGAAGAGAAGAATAATTGAATCAAGGAATCCTTTAGGCAGAAATAAAAGATGCGTTTGGAAAATTCCAACTAGGGGAATTAGCTCGGCTCACTTCGCAATCTTTCCAGATGACCTCGTAAAGCCGATGATTTTGGCTGGTGTGCCTGAGCAGCAATGTCAGAAATGCGGAAAGCCAAGAGAGAAAATTTATGATTCAGAATATCTAGGCGATTACGATACGAAAGTTAATAAGCCTAGACCCGACCCAAGGGATCCTCGAGAGTTCAAAGAAAAGAACATGAATCAGTATAAAAAGAAATTAATAGAATCGACCGATTGCGGTTGCGAGGCAGGCTGGGAAGCTGGAGCTGTGTTAGACCCATTTGCAGGCTCCGGTACAACAATCAGAGTTGCGGAAAAGTTAGGTAGACGAGGGTACGGGTGTGATTTGGGATATGCGGAGCTTTCAGCGGAACGTACGCAAAACGTACAACGTGAGTGGGGTTGAAAATTCGGGCTGAAAATACTTGACATTTATCTCTTTGTGTGTATAGTGTATAGTATAGATGAAAAAATATAGGAGGATGATATGATAATTAAAGTCGTAATTGTTACTGATGTTCACGCAGGAAGTATTTACGGGTTATGCCCGACCCACCATTTTAACGAACATACAAATGCTTTTCAATTATGGGTAATAGACTTGTGGAGAGATTTTGTTTTAGGGTATGGTTCTCCCGATTATCTAATATTGGGAGGAGATATGGTGGATGGTCCCGGACATAAGAATACAGCAGTTTTAAACATAACAGATGTTAATTCTCAGGTTGATGCCGCTGTAGATTTGTTACTGCCTCTCGTCGGAAATAATACAGAGATTTACGGCTTGTCAGGTTCAGGTTATCATTTTGGAAAAGGAACCGGATTTGATGCTGATGAATTGGTAACTACGAAACTTCTGGATAAAACAGGAGTGAAAGGGCACCACGATAAAAAATATTTCGGATTGCTTTTGGGAGAGAAGTATGGATTCGGAAATATATTCTTTACCCACAAAGGAAAGAATTTACAAACACAATTAAAAGTTCTTTATGAAAGAGGTTGGAAAAATTATGGTCCACGAGCAGATGCTCTTGTAACAGCTCACCTTCATAGAAAGGTTGCTTATCAGGATGGACCTCTAATTATTCACACCCCCTGCTGGGAATGGGAAACCGATTTTATGAATTTTACTTCCCCTATTGATATTGGTTCAACTATTCTATACATAGATGTTGAGAAGAGAAGTATTACTTGGAGATTTGTTCCAGAAGTTCCTATCCCAAATGAAGTGTTCATTGGGATGGATAGCTGGTTACGAATGTCTCCAGAAAGAGAGCAGGAGTTGGTAAATTTATCACTCAAAAAAGAAGAAGAAGATAATAAAAAACTATACGAGATGTTCAAGAGATATCCTCAATCTAATATAAAGAAGATTGCAGATGTGGTTCGTAAACAGGAACAGGATAAACTCAGTATGATTTTGGGAAAGCCATTACCAAAGGCTAATATTAAACAAGCAATAGATAAGAAAATAAAGGATGTAAAAGTTCCTACCAATCTACCTGATATGAGTATAAAGAAAAAGAAGTAGGTCAGGTTTGATGGGTTATGGTTCGGTAAGGTCTTATCAGTTTCAGTCCGTTCAGTTATGTTCAGTTCCGTTTTGTTAAGTTAAGGATTTTACGGAATCCTAGAAATTTTTAAGTTAAGGATTTGGGGAATTCTAAAATTCTGATTAGGTGGGGTTCGGTGGGTTTCAGTATGTTGCGATCCGATAGGATTTGTTTCGCTCAGTTTCGTTTGAATGTGTTTCGTTAAGTTGAGGAATCCTAATAATGTGGTATGTTCTGTTGAAATTTGGTGGGATGACGCAAGATGAATTAAGTTAAGGATTTTACGGAATCCTAAAAATGTGGTAAGGTAGGTTTACTTACGTTCCGATTGGTTGTGTTCAGTTGAAGTTCGACGGGTTGAGTTAAGTTAAGGATTTTATGAAATCCTAAATTCCGATGCGGTTCGATTTGTTGGGGTCTGTTCAGTTCCGATTGATTAGGTTCTATTAAGATAAATTGTGATAAATTATGATGGGGTAAGATAAGTTAAGGATTTTATGAAATCCTAAAATATTCTGGTGCGTTTTGGTTAGATGAGTTGGTATACGTTACATTTAGATGAGCTACGTTGTATTGCGTTAAGTTAAGGATTTTACGGAATCCTTATAGGTTTTAGATGATGTTCTGTTGAGATGAGGTTTATTATGATCCTATGAAGTCTGATGCGTTGAGATCAGGTATGTTTAAGGTAAGGGGGGTGGTTACTAAAGAAAAGAGAAAAATGTCGGCAGAGGTGTTTTAAGTTAAGGTTAGTTAAAATATTTTATGATATGATATGGAGGAAAAAATGAAAACAATAGTTTGCGAATTAGAAGGAACAAGTCCGTTGAGTTGGGGTAAATATTATCAAGTAGAGAAGAAGGAAGGGGAATCCTCCGCTGCCTTTGAGGAAAGAACGTGGAAAGAAAGATGCCATGTTGATTCTCAGGATAATCTTTTGATTACTCCTATGGCTGTGAAGAATTGCCTTACCAACATTGCTGGTTACTTGGGTGAGAAGATCGAAGGCGAAGGCAATAAGAAGTGGGGAAAGAAGTTTGAGGCTGGTCTTATGGTTCTTGACCCAATCATTCTCTATCATAATGGGAATGGAACTACTCCGATTAAGAAAGAGGAAGTAACGGGGGAATGGCTTTTTGTTCCCGCAGATGGTAGAAGGGGTGGTTCAACCAGAGTGCCGAAGTGCTTTCCAAAAATCGAGGCTTGGAAAGGTACGGCAAGAGTTATTGTTATGGACGATAAGATCGACTTAAAGACTTTCGAGAGACATCTCCGAGCTGCTGGCAACCTGATTGGATTTTTGAGATTCAGACCAGCTAAGAATGGCTACTACGGAAGATTTAAAGTCAATTCAGTCAAAGTAGTAGAAGAATAAGAAAATAAGGGGAGAGAAATCTCCCCTTTCATATTTTCCGGTACGGTCGAGTGGGTTGTCGTTTGATGAATTGCGGTCAGATTTGGTGCATTATGATTTGATAAGTTAAGGAGAAATATTTGATATTCAGTTATTATGGTTCAAAATCAAAAATATGGAAAAGATATCCTGCTCCTATTTATAATACAATTATTGAGCCGTTTTCTGGGGCAGCGAATTATTCTTTAAGGCATAGCTATGGCAGGCATATTATTTTAATTGAAAAAAACCCTGTGATTGTTTCTATGCTGAAATGGTTGCAAAATACGGATTTAGACTTTATTAAAAATCTTCCACATCCTGAGGCAAAGGCTCCTATACCCGATATCGAACCTAAGGAGGCTAGAAATTTTTTAGGTTTTATGCTGAATCAAGGTAGTCCTACTCCTAAAAATTTTGTTGGTAGTTTCAAAGGCAATCAAAATTTGAATTGGAATAAAGTAGCCGAGGACGTCGCTAAAATTCGCACATGGGAAATTTTGTTGGGTGACTATTTCATTGCTCCTGATATAGAGGCTACATGGTTTATTGACCCTCCTTATATCGGTCAGAAATTATATCCATACGGAAAGGATTTGGATTATGAAGTATTAGCGAATTGGTGCAAAAGTCGCAAAGGTCAAATTATTGTTTGTGAAAACGATACCGCTGTATGGTTGCCTTTCAAACCTTTGTGTACTGTAAGCGGGCAACGCAAAGAATCGAAACTTCGGAATGAGGGAATTTGGACAAATTTACCTTCTCGTGACATTTTTTGTCTCGATATCGAAAATAGTACTTGACAAATGGTTTTAGTTATGTTATACTTCTTATAGAAAAATAAGGAAGGAGTATAACATGAAAAGTGTTTACTACTTAATTGCTTCAAATCACCCTGAAAAATGTGCTAAATCAATAAGGACACTTATTAAGCGACTGGGAGTTGAACCGAATATAATCAAGATATTTTGTCACAAGTTGCAAATACAGGATTTTAAGGAAGTATTGAAACTCCCTCGTTTTAATAAATTTAATACGGGGCAAGTAGAAATTTTTGAACACGATTTTGTATCATGCCCCGATGGAAAGCCTCCGTTTGGGGCGTTGCGCTGGCACGGAATGGAATTGTTGAAGAAGCATTATATGTTGGATGGCGATGCAGGTATTTTACTGGATGACGATATTGTTATGACCCGTTATATTTTACCTATTGCTCCGACGCCAACAAAAAGATTTACTTCTCAGCTCGATAGATATGTATATTCTAATAAGTTGCAGTTTCTAATAAAAACTGCGGAAGCAGGGAACATTCCGTATTTTACAACGAGTATCAATTATCGTCTGCACAACTCATATGATCCAGATGAACCATTAATGAGAACCTATAAATGGACTGGATTTTTTGGCTTTTTTAAATGGTCTAAAAATCCGTTTGATCCAACATTTTCAGTAGCTGCTGATGCAGAAGCGCAATTCCATACAGTTTCTGATTTAGATTTACTTAATGTGTTACAAGATACAGGATTGATATTAGCAACGGATTTCCAAGGCAGAAAATATGATGCTGGTGCAGAACATGATAGAACTGAGAACTATGCCATTATTGATAAGATGTATCCGGGCATTACCGCCACAATAAGTCATAATGGTATCCCAATCAATTTGAGCAGAACAAGGCATTTGAATTTGAATAGAAAAGTTTTAAATCGTCTTAAAAAGAATTGTATATGGAGATTTCGAGGGGCGGATGAAGGAGGAACGATGGCGACTTGTATTAAATGCGGAAACGAGTTTTCAGAGAAGAGGAAGGCGTTAGGTTACGATACTTGTTTGTATTGCGGGGAAAAGGAAGCCCGAGAGTCAGCCAAACCGAAGAAAGAGAAAGAACTCCAGCGTTTAGAAAAAGAAAACGTATATCGAAGAAAATAAATTCGTATGGAGAAATATTTGATAGAAAAAGACGTATGGGAAAATTGTTACGAAAGGAAATGGAAGCATCTTATAGTAAACGAAGCATTCTGCCATCCAGCAAAATTTAGTTACAATCTGATTGATAGAATATATAGTCACGCTATGGAGAAAGGGTGGATTAAGAAAGGAGATACCGTTCTCGATCCATTCGGAGGAGTAGCTTTAGGGGCTCTTGGTGCAATATCAAACGGAATAAATTGGATAGGGGTGGAACTTGAAAAAAAGTTTGTGAGGTTGGGCGAAGAAAATATTGCTAAATGGATAACGGAAGTTAAAAGGGATTTGGGAATAGCGAAAATTATTCAAGGCGATTCGAGGAAACTAAAATTTCATTTAGCGAAGTTTATCGGTACTCCCGATATGGTAATATCGAGCCCGCCCTATGCAGATAGTTTGTCGGGAAGTGATAAACCACAAGACCACAAGCGACACCAAGAATTAGCAACAAAAGCCGGGCACGGAAGAATAGGAAGAGGGCAACTGGTTTATCAAAATGCTTACGGTCGCACTTTAGGGAATTTGTCTAATATGAAGGACGACGGATTTTGGAATGCTTCGCAGGAGATAGTTCAGCAATGCTATGATTTAATCAAACCGGGAGGTATTGCAATTTGGAATGTTAAAGATTATTTGAAAAATAAAGAGGTATTTCCATTTTCCGATAAGTGGGTTGAGATGAACGAATCCGTAGGGTTTAAGGTAGTATGTTGGCATCAAGCTACACTTTTGAAAGTAGGTCAGGATTTGATACTTGGTTCTAAGAATGCAGATACTTTTAAAGATGGCGATGAGGTAGTGCAGGATATTACCGATAGGAAGGGCTTTTTCCGTAGGATACAGGAAAGAAAGGGATTTCCTAAGATAGATTGGGAAAATGTAATATGTATGGTAAAGTAAGTATTTGAATTTATTAAGGAATTTTTAGTTAAAATAATGCTTGACAACTCTTTTCTTTTATGTTACAATGGTATCATAAATTAAAGGAGGATAAAAAGATGATACAAGTACTAACAGAAAAAAGAGTTTTAGAGGATAAAGTAGCTTATTGGACGAGTCAGGGCTGGGTTCTTAAATGCTCTGGAATAACTGGCGGTTACTCATCGCAAAAATATTGCTTACTGGATCCTCCGGGAGTTGAAGGAGTAGATTATGTTAGGAGTGAACCAGAAAAGAAGAAAGAGCGACGAGTAAGCGGTAACGATAGACACGAAAAACGCAAAGTAAAATTCATATTTACTCCGAGTCAGGAATTTTATAAGAGCTTGGGGTGGCTTTGTGCAAACGCTGAAGTTATAATTCACACCATATTGAAAACCCTCGAAGATAAATTTGTTGAAAAATACTTTGAGATAAAGGGACACGATGTTCCAGTAGAGTATGACTTACAAGAAAATTTAACCTCTTTCCATTACGGAAGTGAGTTGAGGGTGGTAGCAAACAGTCTCCCGAATTGGAATCTTGATACTGGTAACAAAACTTTTGAGCAATCGCACGTATGCTCGAAGTTGGAACATAACTTCACTATTTACAGTAATAATTTTGTGTGGTGGCTTTTGAATAACGGATTTGACTTTGTGGAACATCAAGATGTGGAAGCAATACGCTCCAATATTCCAGAAATTTACAGGGAGTCATTTGATTCGGGAT
>Ga0315281_10002526_pt1 | contig 27103 bp, 20 predicted proteins | sample YL17G07_0_MG_FD_204540 | JGI IMG/M metagenome (GOLD analysis project Ga0315281, IMG submission 204540) | Sediment microbial communities from Yellowstone Lake, YNP, Wyoming, USA - YL17G07_0 | ecosystem: Environmental > Aquatic > Freshwater > Lake > Sediment | place: USA: Wyoming | collected...
CCCTTTCCCAACCGCGGGCTTTGGCCTCGGGAAGGGCGGCGAACAGGTCGCGGATGCGGTCGGAGAGTCCGGTATAGGTCGCAGGGTTCGAGCGGGGCGTGCGGCCGATGGGCGACTAGTCGATCTCGATGACCTTGCCGATCCGCCCGTCGATCGAGATTCCCGGGGCGTCCGCGTCCGGCGCCGGCCGGTGCTCCCTGAGCCGTTCGGCAAGGATATGCTTGACGAGGGTCGATTTACCGGCCCCGGAGACTCCCGTCACGACGTTGAAGGCCCCGAGCATGAACGTGGCGTCGATATTCTTCAGGTTGTGTTTTTGCGCCCCGCGGATCGTGATGAAGCCTTTGCCTGACCTCCGAGAAGCGGGACCTGCGATACGCAGGTCCCCGGCCAGGAAATCCCGGGTCAGGCTGACGCCCCTGGGAATCCCGGCGATCCCTTCGGGCAACCCGCTGTAGAGAAGCCGGCCGCCGTCGACCCCGGCTCCCGGCCCAAGGTCGATGAGGTGGTCCGCGGACCGGATGGCTGCCGCGTCGTGCTCGACGATGAGCACGGTATTGCCGTTGTCCCGGAGCTCCCGGAGGATCCCGAGGAGCTTTTCCGTGTCGGCCGGGTGGAGGCCGACCGTGGGCTCGTCGAGGACGTAGAGCACTCCGCGGAGGCCGCTCCCGGCCTGGGTCGCCAGCCTGATCCGCTGGGCTTCACCGCCTGAAAGTGTCGTCGATTCCCGGTCGAGGGCGAGGTAGCCGAGCCCGAGACGGCCGAGGAGGTCCGTCCGGGCGAGGACGGCTGCGTGGACGGAAAGGCCGGCGGGTTTTTCCTTATCGAAGAACTCGAGGCCGCGAAAGAAGGCATCGATCCCCCGCACCGTCAAGGCGCACATTTCGGCGATATTCCTGCCGCGGAACGTCACCCGCAGGGCTTCCGGCCGGAGCCGTGTTCCGCCGCAGGCGCGGCAGCTCATCGTCCTGGCGAAGCGCAGGATGTTCCGGTTGCGCTTCTGCCGAAGGATGGCCTCCATCACAGGCAGGATGCCCTTATAATGGCCCGCTTCTCGCGGCCGGGCCGTGATGCCCTTCCAGCGCATGCGCGAAGCGAGCGGGTGTTTGCCGAAGGGGATGAGGACGCGGTCGCTGCCGTTCCGGACGATGCCCTTTTGCTCCTTCGTCAGGTCCTTCCAGGGGATATCGGTATCGAACCCATGGGCCCGGCAGACCCGGCCGAGAACGTCCATCGTGACTTGGGAATAGATGATATAGCCGCTCGGCGTCGTGATGACCAGGGCGCCTTCCCTAAGGCTCTTTTCGGGATCGGCAACGAGGAGGTCCGGATCGATCCGGTCCTCGACGCCCAATCCCTTGCAGGTCGGGCAGGCGCCGAACGGGGAGTTGAAAGAAAAGAGCCGGCGTTCCGGGCGGTTTCCCGGCGGCGCGGTCCCCAGCCGGGCGTAGAGCAGTCTCAGGAGGTCGTGGAGCTCGGTCAGGGTGCCGACGGTCGAGCGCGGGTTCCCGATGACCGTCCTCTGACTGACGGCGATCGAGGGAAGAAGGCCGCTGATATGGGCGACGTCGGGACGCCGGAGTTTGCCCATGAACTGGCGGGCGTAGGTCGAGAAGGACTCCAGGTAGCGGCGCTGGGCCTCCCGGTAGATGATATCGAAGGCAAGAGACGATTTTCCCGAGCCGGAGACCCCGGTGATGACCGTGATCCGGCCGTGCGGGATGTCCGCGTCCACCGAGCGGAGGTTGTTCTCCGAGGCGCCGCGGACGACGATGTTGAAGCCCATGATGGGTCAGGATAGCATCCCGGTGGGAGGTTGGCAACATGATGGGGAGGGCTGAATAAGCCGGGGCCGGGCCGCCTCATGCATCAGCGGCCCGGCCCAATAAGGAAGGAGCTATGCGATCGACCATTAGGTCGTATGGCCGCTCTACCTAAACAAGACGTTTTGCGAGGTCCGATTTTCTCACCTGCCGGATAAGTTCACCCCAAGATGGCCGATAGGATTCTGGCCTCCTTGTATCCTATCAGCAATTTTATATTGTCCCCATTTTGCTTGTGTCGTGGGGGATAAAAGAAGATAATAAAAATCCAGGCATGGATACTTCGAAATTCTTGAACGTCAAGATTTTGGGCAGGGTGGCGCTCATCGCCTTCTTGTGGGCGTTCACGATCTGGTTGGTTTATCCGCTCCTCACCGTCCGGTCGGTGGGTGCGATCGCCCCCCGTGAATACGTCTTCCGGACCGTCCTGGGGATCGGCATCATGATCATCCTCTTCGGGAAAACCGTGACCGACCTCCTTTTTCCGCATGACCTGTCGGGGAAAAAGGCCGTTGTTTATACCGTATTCCTGGCCCTCTATAGCCTCGCCCTCCTCAGCGGGATCGTCTTCATGATCACCCGGGTGATCATCGTCTACCTGAACACCAGCATCAACAGCAGCACCCCGCAGATCTGAATCGATCTAAGTTGTTGTTTTCGTTCAAATTAATTGGGCCGGAGATTCGGGCTTGACCCGGTAGTCTTTGTTTTTCGGATCCACGAACATGGGATTGGCGAAAGAGGAAGGCAAGACCCTTTTCTCCGCCGGACGAAGGCCCCCTCCCAAATGAATTGGGGCATATGCTTCCGTGGTGATATGTAAGATATTATAGAAAAATTGCACGGTGCAGTCAACTTGGAGGGGGAACCCGCTTCGCGTTTCCCCCTTCCAACGGTCACTTCGCTCCCTGCCTCCCTTTCTCGGGCGGGGCATGAACCCGCGCCCTGCGACCAAGGGGGCATACCCCCTTGGATCCCCCGACGAGCGGTTCCCCACGGCAAGCCGCAGGGCATATTCCCGCTCGTCAAAAATTCAAAGAATTGGAGATAATCCAATTAATTGAATTAAAACCTTCGTCCGATAAGTAAATATATTCATTTATATTATTTATTATCAGTAAATTACATTCATTTCACCATCTGGCATGTTTTTTGCTAATATTTCATTGAATGAATTACGTTTTAGGAGGTGAGAATCGTTTAATTGCATCTTTCTATGAGGTTAAGTCTGGAGAGGATGAGAATCATCCCTTCCCGGGAATCAGGAACTCTCGAGGAGAGGGGGTTCCTGAAAAGGAAAGAGGAAAAAGGAGAGAATGAAAGATATGAGCAGATTTAAAGGGGTATTAACCTTGATTGCCGTCACCCTGCTCGTAGGGAGTGCGTTCGCGCAAATTCCGACCGGCAAGATCATCGGCAAAGTGGCCGATAAAGACGGAGCACCGCTTCCCGGCGTTACAGTCCAGGCGGACAGCCCCAAATTGGTCGGCCAGGCGAACGCCGTCACGAACGAAATGGGCGTCTACCGGTTGTTCTCGCTTCCCGCGGGGACCTATTCGATCCGGTTCACCCTGCAGGGCTTCAAGACGGTCACCCGGAGAGAAATCATCCTTCAGCTTGAACAGACCCTTAGCCTGGACATCGCGCTCGATCAGGCCACTCTGGAGGAAGAGATTACGGTCGTCGGTCAGAGCCCGCTCATCGACGTCAAGTCGACGACGAAAGGCAGCACGATGACCAAAGAAGTTTTCATGCAGCTGCCGCGCAACCGCAGCTTCGACGGGCTGCTGAGCACGGTGCCCGGCGTCCAGTACGAGACCAACCAGGGCGGGCTGTCGGTCGACGGCGCGTCCGGGACCGAGAACATGTGGTACATCGACGGGACGAACATCAACGGCGTCCACCTCGGTCTGCGCAACCAGGCCATCGTCATGGAGCAGCTGGATGAGGTCAAGGTCACGGCCTCCGGCTACAACGCCGAGTTCGGCGGCTCAATGGGCGGCGTGGTCAACGTCGTCAGTCGTTCGGGCGGCAACGAGTTCCACGGCGACCTGTTCGGCTACTACAACAACAACAAGCTGTGGATGCAGGGCAAGGAACGCGACTATCTGCGGCTGGACCCCTACGTTCCCTCGCCGTACAAGGCCGAGTACGTCAACAACGACGATCTCTATTTCAACGGCGGCAAGAACCGCGACGACTACCAGCGGTTCGAGGGCGTCTTCAATCTGGGCGGCTACATCCTGAAGGACCGCCTGTGGTTCTTCGCGTCCTTCAACCCGGTGTACTCCTACACGTACGCCGATCGCTGGTTCCGCTCCGACCCCGTCGACCTGAGCCAGGCCTCGATCCCGGGCGACGCATCCCACGACCCGCGCCAGGGCCGCGAGCTCTACACGGACTTCTACAGGAAGGACACCAACTACAACTGGCAGGTCAAGTTGGCGGCGGTGCCGTTCAAGAACATGCGGATTTCGTTGAGCGCGGTCAGCAACTTCTCGTTTTACACCGGCGCGATCCCCGCCGTCGCGGGAACGTCAACGAAGACGTATTCTTATTTCCCGGATTATCAATATTCGCCCGAGCTGACGAAGGGCAAGCAGCCCGGCTTCTCCTACCCGAACATGTCGGGCGCCGCGGTCATCGACTACACGGTCAGCAACAACTTCCTGATCAGCCTGCGCGGCGGGTGGTTCCGCCAGAACACGAACAACCAGCAGCTCTTCGTGCCCGGAACGTACTACGCGTTCGATAAGAGCAACATGGAGCTCTACCCGGGCATCATTCCCGCCGACCAGAGACACGACCAGGGCTGGTCGAACGGCGCTGGCACGACCGTCACGACGAAATACATCAATGAGCGGATCAGCTCCAACGCCGACTTCACCTTCTACATGAATCTGGCCGGCGAACATGCCTGGAAGGCGGGCGTCCAATACATCCGACTGCGAGAGGACGTCAACAACGCGCCCCAGTCCCCCCTGGTCAATATTGCCTGGGGCGATTTTTATGAGCTCCCCACCGGAGAGAAAATCGAAGGAAAGTACGGCTACTACACGATCCGCGGCGACTGGGTGAAGCCCTACGGCAGCATGTGGAACATCCACAGCGACAACTGGGCCATCTACCTCCAGGATTCCTGGACGATCGGCCGGAAGCTCACCCTGAACTTGGGCGTCCGGACGGAAAGCGAATACATCCCCCCCTTCGATCCCGATCCGAAATGGAAATCCTTCAGGCCCATTCAGTTCGGGTTCGGCAAGAAACTGGCCCCCCGATTGGGACTGGTTTACGATGTGTTCGGCGATTCAAGCCTGAAGGTCTTCGGCAGCTACGGCGTGTACTACGACGTCATGAAGTTGTACTTAGCCGAAGGCGCGTACGGCGGGTTCTTTTGGTGGACGAGCTTGTATGAGCTTAACGACCCCGATTTCACCAAGATCGCGGCCAGCGGCAAGATCGACGACAAGGACAGCCAGACGGTCGGCGGCGTCAATGCGTTCAGGGCCAGTTGGAACAACCGGACGCAATCGTTCGACACGACCGATCCGGACCTGAAGCCCGTGTCCCAGAGCGAGTTGTCGTTCGGGGCGGAGAAGAAGCTGTCTGAAGAGTTGTCCTTCAGCGCCCGCTTCGTCTACAAGCACCTCATTCGGACGATCGAGGACGTCGGAGTCATGGTCATGAATCAGTATGGCAGCCTCGATGAAACGTACTACATCGCCAACCCCGGAGAAGGCTGGACGCGAAATGTGGGCGACGGCAACGGGCGTTTCGACCCCAGCTTCTGGCCCTGCCCGAAGCCCAAAAGAGAGTACTACGCCCTGAACCTGAACCTCGAGAAACGGTTCAGCAACAACTGGCAGGCCGGCGCCAGCTACACATGGAGCCGGATGACGGGCAACTACGGCGGCCTGTCGTCCTCGGACGAAAACGGCCGCAACTCTCCTAACACCGAGCGATACTGGGACCTCTTCTACGAGCGTTATGACAGTCACGGAAAGCCCTTGGACAACGTTCTGCCTTCGGACCGGACGCATTTCATGAAGGTCTACGGCTCCTACGCGTTCCCCTTCGGGCTGACGGTGGGTATGGTGGCCAACGGCCGGAGCGGCCTGCCGCGCAACACAATCATCGGGGCCTCGCGGATGGCGATCTTCCCCGAAGGCTACAACGACCTCGGGAAGCGTTTGCCGTTCACGATGTGGGCGGACGCGTACGTGGAGTACACCCTGAGGATCTCCAGTAAGTTCAAGGTTAACCTGAACGCCACGATCAGCAACATCACCAACACGAGCACGATCCAGGGCTATTACGACAGGCCCAACTACCGGGCGATCGTCTGGACGCAAGAGCAGATCGCCAGCGCCACGTTGAACTGGAAAGATTACGTCGCTCAGAACATTCCCGATCCCCGCTACCAACAGTGGACTATGAAGTTCGGTTTCCGGGATGCTGCTGGTCGCCAGTATGGAGAACTCCGGTCCTGGAGATTTGGAGTTCGGCTCTCGTTTTGATCGGAAACACCCAGCAGAGCAATTCGCGCAGCAAGCGAAACCCGGCCCGGCCCCCGCAGGGGGGCCGGGCCTTTTTATTTGAAGGGGAGGCGCGCCCGCGCTTTCTGCCGAATCCTCGGTCCCATCCGCGAAACGGGGGGATGAATTCGGCCGGGGTTTGGGCAACAGAGGAACGTGTGGACACGGCGTCGACCAGGATTTAAGATGAAGCTGGAATCGCCCGAGCGGGGCTTGCGGCAGACGGCGTACCACATCCTGGTGGCCGGCCGGGAAGATCTGCTCCAACCGGGCCGATTCCGGCTGTTCCCGATCATCCCGAGACCGAAGGAGGACACCATGAAAAAAAATCCAGGATTCCCGATCAAGGCGATCGCATTTTTGACGGCGATCCTGGCGTCCGTCTCCTTCCTCTCGGCGGGCCTCGTTTTCGACAAATCGGAATTCGCCGCCCGCCGGCAAAAGCTCATGGCCCAGATCCCGGACGGGGCGGCCGTCATTTTCGGCGCCCAGATGCCCACGGGCTACGTCCCGTTTTTTCAAAACAGCGATTTCCATTATCTCTGCGGCGTCGAGATCCCGAACGCCGTCCTCATCGTCGACGGGGTTCGGAAGACGAGCACCCTCTTCTTCACCATCACCGAGACCGCCGCGTTCAACGAGGGGATCAGCCTCGATCTCGTCAGGAACGCCAAGGAGGCGACCGGCGTCGAGCAGGTCCTGCCCATCGAGCGGTTGGACGCCACTCTGGCCGGCCTGGCCTCCCTGACGAAGGTCCTCTATACTCCGTTCAACCCGGAGGAACTGCCCCGGGAATGCAGCCTGGAAAAGCTCCGCACGCTGCAGGCGAACATGGTCTTCAACCTCTGGGACGGCCGCCGGACGCGCGAACTGCAGGCCGTGGCCTTATTGAAGGACCGCGTTCCCCAGGTTGAGGTCCGCGATGCCTCCGGCTTGATCTGGAATCTGAGGACGATCAAGTCGCCCGCCGAGATCGCGCTTCTCCGGAGGGCCGGCCGCATCGCTGTCCGGGCCCATATCGGCCTGATGAAGGCGGCCCGGCCGGGACTGCACGAGTACGAACTGGCGGCGCTCTTCGATTACCTCTGCCGGAAGGAGGGCTGCCAGGAGCTGGCCTATTATGTCATCGTCGCGTCGGGCGAAAACCATCCCAACGGGCATGCCCACAAATACGACCGGGTGCTCCAGGACGGGGACATCCTCGTCGTCGACGCCGGTCCCCGGCTCGACTATTATAATATCGACATCACGGTCTCCTTTCCCGCCAACGGGACCTTCACCCCGCGCCAGAAAGAGATTTATGAGGCGGTCAACGCCGTCCACGAAGCCAACATGAAGGTCTACCGCCCCGGCCTCACCTTGGACCAGTGCCAGCGGGAGGTGGCGGACATCTTGACCAGACAGGGCTTCGACCTGTCCAAGGATTATTTCCAGAAGCTGAGGGGCGGGTTCGGCCACTATGTCGGAATGGCCGTCCACGATGTCGGCGGGCGGTTCGACGTCCTCAAGCCCGGGATGGTCATCGCCAACGAGCCGGCCTTCGTCTCCGCCGGGGAGAAGATCGGGGTCCGCATCGAGGACACCATCCTGATCACCGAGACCGGGTGCGAAAACCTGACCCCGGGGCTCCCCCGCGCGGTCAAGGACATCGAGGCCCTGATGAAGAAGACCGGACAGCGTTGAGCGCCCGCGCGCTCCGCCCGGGATTGATCGGCGACGATAAAAATTGGAGGAACCGATGATGCCAACTCCCCGAAACAAGCGGGCCCTTCTCGTTTGCACGGCCGCCGTCCTTTTCGTGATCGTCCTGGCCGGCTCCTCCTGCACGACGGCCCGCCTGACGCGGTCGCTCGATCCGGACAGCCGGGAGTTCCTGTCCAAGGGCAGGTACCTCATCACCCGCGAAGAGCGGCGGACCTTCCTCAACCTGCCGACGGCAGAGCGCGCGAGTTTCGTCGCCGAGTTCTGGAAAAAGCGCGATCCGACTCCCGACACCGAGGACAACGAATTCAAGGAGGAATACTTCCGGCGCATCGAGGAAGCCAACCACCTCTTCTCCGCCGGCGGCGGCGGCGAGCCCGGCTGGCTGCAGGACCGTGGGCGGATCTATATCCTCCTTGGGCCCCCCGATCACCGGGAAACCTATCCTCGCGGCGAGACCTTTTACGGAAAGCCTTGCGAATACTGGTATTACGGTTTTTTCCCCATCTACTTCATCGACGACAATTGGACGGGCAGTTATCGTTTCGATCCGGACAGCGCCAACCAATTGGTCGAAATCATGAACACCCAGCTCTACTGGAAACCCCAGGTCCCCGCGATCCAAGGGGTCCTCGAATGTAAGGTCGATGCCGCAGTCCAGTCCCCGGGCCGGGCGCTGGTCCGGATCCGGCTGCCGTACCGCAAGATTTGGTTCAAGGACGAGGGGGGGGAACTGGCTTCCGTTCTGACCGTGACCATGGATGCGCGCGACGGCAAGGACCAAAAGGCCTGGGACTTCAAGCAGGACTATCCCCTCGGTTTCACCCCGGAGCAGCTGGAAAAGATCGGCGGCGCCGATTTCGTCATTGAAGTCCCCGTCGCCCTCCCGGCGGGACAGTACATCATCAACCTGACCCTGACGAATTCGGCCGACACGGCCAAAGTGTTCAAGAGGGTCCCCATCGATCTGTGATTTTCTATTCCCCCTGATAATGCTACAATATCACCGCGGAAGCGAACATGAACATCATGAACATCAAGATCCAAATCGTTTTCGCCCAGAACGAAAACCTGAAATTCGATACGGTCACCGTCAATCCCAAGGTCACCATCAAACTGAAGAAAGGCGACAAGCCGGGCGGCAGCTTCATCCAGGACGAATCCACGTTCGCCTTCCTGGAAAAGGGCAACCAGTGCTTCCGGGAGCAGAAGTATGACGAGGCCATCGGCCGGTTCCAGCAGTTCGTCGAGAAGAACCCCGCCGCCTACCAGGCCTACAACGTCGGCGAGATCTACTTCTCCAACCAGGCCCTCGACGAAGCCTTGAAGTATTTCGAACCGGCCTCCCAGATCAAGCCGGATTGGCCCGATCCCTACCTCAAGTTCGGCTACGTCTACCTGAACAAGGCCGACAGCGTCAACGCCGTGGCCAAGTTCGAGAAATTGCTGACCCTCGAAAGCAAAGGGGAGCGCGCCGCGCCGGTGAAGAACATCCTCAACGCCATCAAGCGCTGAGCGGAGGGATTTGTAATTTCCAAAGGCATCTCGCATGGCCAAGAAAAAACGAACCGCCAAGAAAAAGAGGGGTCCGGCGAAGCCCGCCGCGGCGGGCGCCAAAACCGAAGTCCCGCCGATCAAGAATTCTCCGAAGAGCGCCGGGAACGCCGCGCCCCGGAGAAGCCTTTTCCGCCGCCTCCGGCTTCCGCTGGCGGGCGCGGCGTTGATCGCCGCCGCGGCCGCTGTTTTTTTCCTGACCCGGCCCTCATCCGTTCCCGTCGTCCGCGACGGCCGGATGAACCTTGTTCTCGTCACCTTGGACACGACGCGAGCCGACCGGCTCGGCAGTTACGGCTACCCAGGCGGCCGGACGCCCAACCTGGACGCCCTGGCCCAAGGCGGGGTCCGTTTCGCCAACGCCTACAGCCAGGTCCCCCTGACCTTGCCCTCGCACGCCTCGATCATGTCCGGCCAGTACCCCTTCGCCCACGGCGTCCACAACAACGGCGCCTATGCCCTCGGCGCCGAGACGACGACGCTGGCCCAGGTACTCAAAGGGAAGGGTTATAAGACCGCCGCCTTCGTGGCCTCGTTCTCGGTCGATTCCCGGTTCGGGCTCGACCGCGGCTTCGATGTCTATGACGACGATTTCCCATCCACCTCCCCGTTCAAGTCGGCCAATGCCGAACGCAAGGCCGAAGAGGTCTTCCGGGCCTTCGAGCCCTGGTTCGACAAGAACGCGGCGGAGGACGCGCCTTTTTTCGTCTGGATCCATTTCTTCGATCCGCACCTCCCCTACAATCCGCCCTCGCCCCTCCGCGAACAGTTCGCCGGCCGCCTCTACGACGGCGAAGTGGCCTATATGGACGCCATCTTCGGCCTGGTCATGCGCAAGTTCGTGGACAAGAACCTGCTGTCCAGGACCCTCGTCGTCGCCGCCGGCGACCATGGCGAGTCCTTCGGCGAAAAGGGCGAATCGGGCCACGGCGTTTTCCTCTATGAGCCGGCCATCCATGTCCCCTTGATATTTTTCGGCGAAGGCCACCTTCCGGCCGGCGTCGTCGTGCCCTCCCGCGTCCGGCTCATCGATATCATGCCGACCGTGCTCGACCTCCTGGAGACTCCCGTCCCGGACAAGGTCCAGGGCCAAAGCCTCGTCCCCTACATTCAGAAGAAAAAGAAAGCCGACCTGGAAAACGTCCTGGAGACATTTTACCCCCGGGAGAATTTCGGCTGGGCCGGCTTGACCGGGCTGATGGCCGGCCCGTGGAAGTATATCCATGCCCCGACCGACGAATTGTATGATCTACGCGCCGATCCGGCCGAGGACCGCAACCTCGCCCGCCCGGACGGCCGATCCGCCGCATTGAAGACCCGGCTGGACACCCTCGTCCGAGCCGCCGTCGGAGGAGCCGCGGCCCGGCGGACCTTGACCGAGGAAGAAAAGACGCGCCTGCGCTCGCTCGGATATGTCGACTATTCCGATCCGAAGTCCCGGGCCGGGGCGGTCGATCCCAAGGATCATGTCGCCGAATTGAAAATGATCCAGGACGCCGAGAAATTCGAATACGAAGGGAATTTCGCCGAGGCCGCCGAGCTGCATGCCAAAATGCTGGCCCTCCGCCCCGATGTCGCCTCCAGCTATGTCAACCTGGCGCTGGCCCAGGCCCGCCAGAAAAAATTCGACGAGGCTGTGGCCACGATCAAGAAAGGCCTGGAGCGGATTCCCGAGTCGGAGGCCCTTCTGACCCGGTTGGGATTCACCTACATCGTCATGGCCAGGACCGAAACGGCCCTGGCCGCGATGAAGGACGTCCTCAAGATCAATCCGCGTTCGATGGACGCCCTGACCGCCTGCGCCATCATTCTTGAGGGTCTCAACCGGAAGGACGAAGCCCGCGGCTTCGTCGAGCGCGCCCTGGCCATCGAACCCGAGAACAAGTTTCTTCGCCTCGGCCTGGCCGGGAACCTGGCTTCCGTCGGACGGCTGGCGGAAGCCATTCCCATCTATGCCCGATTGACCCTGGATTTTCCCCGGGACCCCGGCCCGTATCGTCTTCTGGGGATCGCCTACGGGATGAGCGGCGACCTGGACAGGTCCATCGCCACCTTCAAAGCGCTCATCGACTTCGCCCCGAATCCGGAAGCTTACTTCAACCTGGCCCTGGCCTTCGGGGAAAAGGGCGACTTGGCCGAAGAAGCGCGCTATTTTGAAAGATACTTGGACGACCCCAAAGGCGAATCCGAGGCGCGGGTGCGCCAGGCCCGGCAGGAGCTCGAACGCGTCAAAGCCCGCATGCGCTGATCCGGGCGCGGGCCCCCCGGGTCCTCCGATTTGGGGCGGGAGACGGAAAGGACCATCGGATGATCCGGTATCATGGGTTGAGGAACGCGGCGGTCGTCCTCATCGGGCTCGCTCTCTCCGGCTTGGCGATGACGAGAGCGGATCCCGGCCGGCGTCCGGCGCCTTCGCCGCTGATGACGCGCTGAGGCAAACTCGTGACCCCGGACAACGCCTGGACGTTCTATCCGCGTCCGCAGCCGGCGCGCCGTGACCGGCAAAACTTGAACGGGCTCTGGGACTACGCCGTCACCTCCGTGTCGACCGCCTGGCCCGGCGCCCAGGACGGGCGCCAGGTGTCGGCGTCGGTATAGGCGGCATAGTTGCGGGTGAAAGCCACGGCCGTGATATCCATTCTGACTTCATAATCCGGCCCCAGACCCACGTCGAAATTATGGTGGCTTTCGTCGAAGGACAGGCCGCCCGTGGCATGGATATAAGCGGGCCGGATTTCATTTCAATTCCTTGAGGGCCCATTCGGCCGCCCTCTTCATGATGTCCGAGGGCGATTCCATGCCCGCCGCTTTCCGGAGAAAAGGAATGGCCGAGCGGTCGCCCGTTTTCCCGATCGCGACGAGAGCTGCCGCCTGGGCCCCGTAGCTATCATCCCCGGCGAATTTTTGGGTCAGGAAGGGGACCAGCGCCGAGTCCTTGAGGTTACCGATCGCCCAGAAGGCCGCGGCCCGGACCTTGGGATTGGCATCGCCGGTCCGTTCTTTAAAGAAACCTGCGATTCCGCTGGTCAGAAATTTCCCGGGTTTGAAGCCTTCGTTCAAACGGGTCCAGGGGATGTTGGTCCGCTCGTCCATATCGATGGGACCCTCGAATCCGCCGAGGATATAGAGGACGTCCCTCCGGACGGCCCAGAAAGGGTCGCTCCGGGCGCTTCGAAGAAGAGCCGGAGCGACGCGCGGGTCGTCGGAGTGCCGGCCGAGCTGGCCGGCCGCCCACATCCGGCCGAGCGCGTCGTCGTGGGCGAGCTGGTAGAGGAGCTCCTCGACGGGGCGTTCGAACGACCACTCCTTCAGCAGGTAGTCGCCCTCATCGAAGCGGACCATCAGGGGTTTCTGGGCGCAGTCAAAGGTGAAGACGCTGTCCCGGCCCGTGATCCACACTCGTTCCAATCTCCGGCCCGCGGGCGTGACGGCGCTCAAGACGACGGGCGTCTTGAAAACGGGGACGCCGGAGGCCGTGTCCTGGGTCTGGACGATCCGCCAGGTCAGCTTTTTTGTTTCTTCGCTCCAATCGGCCCGGACGTCGAAGATGGGATGCCCGGGGCGGAGGAGCCATTCGTCGAAGAACCAATCGAGGTTTTGCCCGGTTGCTTCCTTGATCGCGGTCAGGACATCGTTCGTGTCCGCCGGCTGGAAGGCGTGTTTGTGGAGGAAGTGCGAAAGCGTTTTGAGAAAGGACTTTTCGCCCAGGATCCAACGCATCATGTGGATGACGGCCGCGCCTTTCTGGTAGGTATGGCGGTCGAAATTCTGCCCCGGCTCCTCCCAGCGGTGAAAAACGATGGGACGCATGTAGCGGGTATACGCTTCCTGGAGGTACCGGTTTTTCTTTCCCAGGAGGTCCACGGCGGCCTCGTCCCGGCCGACTTCGAACTCGGCGTACTGGACCTCGGAATAAGTCGCGAAGCTCTCGTTGATCCAGGTATGCCCCCAATCCCGGCAGGTCACCAGGTCCCCCCACCACTGGTGGGCCGCTTCGTGGGTGATCAGCCAACGGTGGACGGAAAAGTCCTTCTCGCCCTTGAGATCGTGGATGATGCTTTGGGTCAGCATGGTGGCCGACGTCGTCTCCGTCCCGCCGCCGCCGGGGACGATGACCTGGTCGTATTTGTCCCACGGAAAGTCGTATCCGTAGGTTTTGTTCAGGAAGGCGATGATCTCCGGCGTCCGCTGGAACGAGATCAGGGCGTCCTTCCGGTCTTTCTCGTAATACCAGTAGCTGATCGGGAGCGGCCCGAGCGAATTCTCGGTCACGAGATAAGGGCCGGCGATCAGGGCGGACAGATAGGTGGCGTGGGGTTTGTCCTGGGACCAGTGGAACGTCTTGGTCCCCCGTTCGGCGTTTTCCGAGACGCCAACCAGCCGTCCGTTGGAGAGAACGCGGTACTCGCGGGGCACGGTGGCGAGGATCTCCTGGGTCACCTTCCCGTTCGGATGATCGTAGCAGGGGAACCAGTGCCGGGCGCCGTCCGGGAACGAGCGGGCCACGATGAGCGCGGGGTTCGCCGGCGCCTCGTCCACGAAATTGATCCCCTTCTTCCGTCCCTGCGGGTCCGCCAAGCTCTCGGCATGATAGGAGACCGTGAAGGTGACCTTGTCTCCGATGCCGTAGGACCGGGGGAATTCGATGGTCAGGCGGCCCTCGGCCTCCCGGAAGCTCAGAGGCGTCCCGTCGGCCAGGCGGACCGCGGTGACGGCGAAGGTCTCGGCGTCGAGGGCGAGCGAAGTCAATCCTTCGCGGAGGGGGGTCATGGTGATCGTGTTCTCGCCTGTAAAGGCTTTTTTCGCGACGTCGAGATCGAGGGCGATCCGGTAATGCAGCGCCTGGTAATCACGGCTCGGTTCGATCCGCAGGGGACGGCTGTACACATCGATCTTCTGGGCGAAGGAAACCGTCCCCAGCAACGTCAAAACCGCGCCCAGGATTACGGCAAGGACTTTTCGTTTCATGCGACGCATCTCCCGCCCCGATTCGGACGACCCGGGGTATCGGCCATCCCCCGCCCGGTTCAGGCCTAGCGGTTCCGGACCGGTGGTCCTTCGGGACAAGTGGATTTCGGCCGGCCGAATTATATTTCCGCTCGACCCGGAGTGTCAAGCGGTTTGACTTCAAGAAGTTCCCCCATTTTTTCGATTCCAGATGGATTTCTGCGTATCTGATTGCCCTGATAGAAGTTAGATGAATTCAGCCCCTATTTATGGGGTAAGTTCTGTTATCTGAACGGATTGACGCCCGTTCTCCTCTATGATAAGTTTAGGCCGGAAGTGAGGGAAGATCGTGAAAGAAACGATCAGGACCGCGTCCTTATACGGGGCCCCGGTCTCCAAGAACCTCGTCGAACTCATCGAGCGCAGCGCTGACGAGTTGACGAAGCAGTATCTCGAGGACGTCAAGCAGCACAGCCACCTCCCGACCTACCGGTCGTTCGACGAGAAGGAACTCTACAAGAGGGCCTACCGGGTCTACAGCCAGCTCGGTAAGTGGATCTCCCAGGAAACAACGAAAGAGGAGATCAAGAGCTACTGGAGGGCCCTGGGCAAGCAACGGCGGGAAGAAGGCTTTCCGCTCCCCGAGATTATCCTGAGCTTGAGCATGCTCCGGAGACACCTCTGGATCAAGGTCCAGGCCGAGGGACTTCTGGACACCGCCCTTGACCTCTATCAGGCTATGGAGCTCCACAACCGGGTGGTCACGTTCTTCGACCGGGCCGTCTATTACGCCGCCTGCGGCTACGAAGAAAGGGAATAAGTTCCCGGAGACTCGATACTTCCGCTTTCGGTGAAGGACCTTTGGACCTGAAACGCGCGGGCTTTTACATTCATTTCCCGTTCTGCCGGGCGAAGTGCCCGTACTGCCACTTCTACAGCGTTCCGTATGGACCCCCCATTTTCGAACGCTGGCGGGAAGCGCTGGGGAGGGAAACGTCCCGGTCTGCGGGCTGGGATATTCGCGTCGACACGCTTTACATCGGGGGCGGCACACCGTCGCTTCTCGGGCCTGAGGAGATACTCCGGATCTTGGAAATCCTAAGGTCTGTTTTCCGCTTGGACCTCGCCGAATTCACCCTGGAAGCCAACCCGGACGTCCGGGACGAAGGGTTCCTCCAGGGGTGGAAAGACGCGGGCGTGAGCCGTCTTAGCGTCGGTGTCCAATCCTTCGATGACCGGGTCCTTAGGCTCTTGGGCAGGGGATATACAGCCCGCCAAGCGGAGGAATTTTTGGAACTTGCCCGGAAGACGGGATTCGAGACGATCAGCCTCGACCTCATGATCGGGGTCCCGACGGAAAAGAGCGCATCCTTGCGGAAATCTTTGGGGAGGGTCCGTGAGCTCGGCCCCGACCACGTGTCGCTCTACATCCTGGAGAACCTCGAAGGCCTGCCGTTCGAGTCCGTCGTCCGCGACCACCCGGTGGACGAGGACGCGGCCGCGGACGCCTATGAGCTGATGCGGGACGGGCTCGAGGAAGCGGGCCTCCGGAGATACGAGATCTCAAATTTCGCCCGGGATGGCAGGGAATGTCTCCACAATCTGAAATATTGGAGATACGAGCCTTTTCTCGGTTTCGGCCCTTCGGCGTGCTCCCACATCGGCGCCATGCGCTGGTGCAACAAGCCTGACTTGGAAGCCTGGGCTTCGGCGTTGGCCGGGGGAGGGGACTGCCGGGAGGAGGTCAGGCCCCTGCCGCCCGAGGAGAGCTTTAAGGAGGCCCTGATCTTCGGGCTGAGGCTTGTCCGCGGCGTCAGCTTGGGCGGGTTCAAGGAGCGGTTCGGCGTGGATGTCATGGAGCGCTTCGGCCGCGAGGTCCGGGATCTCGTCGAGGAGGGTTTGATCCTTATCGAAGGCGATGTCTTGAGGATTCCGGAGGACAAGTTCCTCATCTCCAACCAGGTTTTCCGCCGCTTCGTCTGAACGATTTTATAAGGAGTCTCGCATGGCCGTAAAAGCGTTCACCCCGGAGGATATCGCCAGGCAGGGGCTGGCCCGGCTGAGGGCAAAAGGCGATTCCCGGAAGGCCCGGGACGTCCAGAAGTATTTCAAAGAAACGGTGAAGTCCTATGGCGTTTCTTCTCCCGACATCCGGGCGATCGCGGCCGATCTTTACGCGGCCATCAAGAAGGATTGGACCGTCGTCGATGCCATCCGGCTCTGCAACATCGTATTCCCCGAGCTCGAACTCGAAGCCAAGGCCATTGGCGCCCTCATCCTGGCCAGGTTCAAGAAGGAATTGCCGAAATCTCTTTTCTCCAAGGTCAAAAGCTGGCTGGCAGCCAATCGCCTGGACAACTGGGCTTCGGTGGACATCTTTTGTCCCGATGTCGTGGGTGCGCTGATCGTCAAGTACCCGGAGTTTGAAGAAAAGATCAAGTCCTGGGCGGAACATCCCAACCGCTGGGTCAAGCGGGCCTCGGTCGTTTCCTTCATCAAGCTGGCGAAGAAAGAGGAACATCTGGACACGATCTACGGCATTTCACGATCGCTCTTTTCCGTGGACGACGACCTCATCTGTAAGGCCAACGGCTGGCTCCTCCGCGAGGCCGGAAAGAAGGACATGGGGCGGCTCGAGAAATTCCTTCTCCGGCACGGGCCGGCCATCCCAAGGACGACCCTCCGCTATGCCATCGAACGTTTCGATGAGAAGAGGCGTAAAGAGCTGTTGTCCGAAACAAAATAGGGTTCTCTTGCGTTTAGTGTGGGTTGGGTTAATAGCTTGGGCGGGACGGGTCTCGCTCCCCTTCAGGTTTTTAACGCCGTTCCCGAACCGTCCTTCTCGGCGCCTTCAGAACTCGCGTGTCTGATCTATCATCTATCCATGTTATGTTAAATGGGGCCTAAATAAAGTCCCCATTTTAACATGGCGGCGTCTGTATTCTCTTGAGCAAGCTCAGACATCTTCAGGCGCAGGGTTCCTTCGAAGGATAATCCATCCCGTCCAAGCCCCCAACCCACACTAAACGCAAGAGAACCCAAAATAGCAGGTGCCGAATTCCGCTGGAGGGATTCCCGTGTTTTGTGTTATATTCCCCTCTTCGGCAATCCGCGTCCATAGGAGGCAAGGTGAGATTTAAATTCGTCCCCGGCATCATCGTCCTTTTATTCATCCTTTCGGTCCCTTCTTTTGCGGCTGAGGAGGCGCGCGTCCTCCGGTTCCCGGCCATCTCGGACAGCCGGATCGTCTTCAGCTGCGCGGGCGACCTCTATACGGTCCCCATCGCCGGCGGCGTTGCCCGGAAGCTCACGTCGCATGAAGGCTATGAGGCGTTCGCCCGCTTTTCACCCGACGGCACGAAGATCGCCTTCACCGGCGAATACGACGGGAACCGGGAGGTCTACCTCATGCCTTCCGAGGGCGGCATACCCCTCCGGCTGACCTTCACCCCCTCTCTCGGCCGCGACGACATCTCCGACCGCATGGGGCCGAACAACCTGGTCATGGGCTGGACGCACGACGCCAAGAGCGTCGTCTTCCGCTCCCGGATGATCGAGTGGAACGCCTTCAACGGTCAGCTCTTCTTGGCCTCCGTTTCCGGAGGGATCCAGTCGCAGATCCCCCTCCCCAGGGGCGGGTTCTGTTCATTCTCCCCGGACGATAAAAAGCTCGCCTACAACCGCATCTTTCGCGAGTTCAGGACCTGGAAGCGCTACCGCGGCGGCATGGCCGATGACATCTGGATCTACGACTTTGAGACCAAGAAGATCGAGAACATCACCGATAATCCCGCCCTCGACATCATCCCCATGTGGAGCGGTGACCGGATCTATTTCATCTCCGACCGGGATGAGACGAAGAAGATGAACCTTTATGTCTACGAGCTCGAAGCGAAGCGGACCCGGAAGCTCACGGACTTCGCCGAATACGACATCAAGTTCCCGTCGCTTGGCCCGAAGGCCATCGTCTTTGAGAACGGTGGAACCATTTACACGTTCGACCTGGCGTCGGAAAAAACCGAGCGCGTTCCCATTGTCATCGCCGACGACCAGCTTTCCGGACGCGGCCGGATCGCCAGGGTCGATGACCGGATCACGAACTTCGAGATCGCCCCGGACGGCAAACGGGCGCTTTTTGGCGCGCGGGGCGATGTCTTCACCGTCCCGGTCAAACAGGGGAACACCCGGAACCTCACCGGGACCCCGGGGGTCCACGAACGCGCTTCCAAATGGTCGCCCGACGGCAAGTGGATCGCCTATATCTCGGATGCGACCGGCGAGGACGAGATCTTCATCGAAGCCCAGGGCGGCTCCGGAAAGCCCCAACAGCTCACCAAGAACGCCGACACATACAAATATCAGATCTATTGGTCGCCCGACGGCGGGAAGATCATGTGGAGCGACAAGAAACAGAGGCTGAACTACGTCGACGTCGCCACGAACGAGGTTGTGGAGGTCGTCAAGGCCGAGCGCTGGGAGATCACCCAATATGCCTGGTCTCCGGACAGCCGCTGGATCGCCTACGCCAAGCCTGAGGTCGACGCGATGGCCAAGGTCTACCTCTATGCGCTCGACACCCGAAAGACCTGCGAGGTGACCGACGGCTGGTACAACTCCGGCGACCCGTCCTTCAGCTCGGACGGCAAGTACCTCTTCTTCGTTTCAGACCGCGACTTCAACCCGATTTACAGCTCCACGGAGTGGAACCACGCCTACTTGTCCTTATCGCGCGTCTATCTCGTGACTCTCGCCAAAGACACCAAGTCGCCGTTCGAACCCAAGAGCGATGAAACGGCCGCTAAGAAGGAAGAAAAGAAGGAGGAGAAGGCGGAGGGCGGCGAGAAACCCGTCTCCGTCAAGGTCGATCCCGACGGCCTCAAAGACCGGATCCTCGTCCTGCCCATCGAAACCGCCAATTATAGACAGATCAGCGCCGTCGGCGACTCGGTCTATTATCTCCGGACCAAGGACATGGAGAAAGAGCCGTCCCTCATGCTCTTCGATCTCGCCGAGCTCAAGGAGAAGGACCTGGGGAAGATCGGAGGGTATGAGATCTCGTCCGACAGGAAGAAGATGCTTGTGGGGAAGGACGGCAGCTACGGGATCATCGACCTTCCCAAGGGCCCGGTCAGCCTGGAAAGCCGGCTCGACCTCTCCGGCATGGAAGTTTCCCTGGACCTCCATCAGGAGTGGAAACAGATCTTCGAGGAATGCTGGCGCCAGATGAAGTATTTCTTCTATGATCCGAACATGCACGGCGTCGACTGGAACGCGGTCAAGGCCCGCTACCTGCCTTTGGCCGAGGCCGTCAACCACAGGGCCGACCTGACCTACGTCATCGGCGAGATGATCGGCGAGCTGAGCACCGGCCACACGTACGTCGGCGGCGGCGACCTGCCCCGGCCGAGGAAGGTCAAGGTCGGAAGGCTGGGGGCCCGGTTCGAACGGGACGCGAAGACCGGCTATTTCAAGATCGTCAAGATCCTGAAGGGCCAGAACTGGGTCACGTCGCGGCGGTCCCCCCTGACCGAGGTCGGTGTCAACGTGAAGGAAGGCGAATACCTCATCGCCGTCAACGGGATGCCGTTGAACGCGATGGCCGACATGTATGCCTCCCTGAACAATACGGTGGGCAAGCAGGTGACGCTCAAGGTCAATTCCGTCCCGAACGAGAAAGGGAGCCGCGACGTCGTGGTCGTCCCGATCGAGACCGAGAACGATCTCACCTATTTTAACTGGGTGGAAGGGAACGTCGAGAAGGTCGCCAAGGCCACGAACGGCAAGGTCGGCTACATCCACATTCCCGACATGGGGACCGACGGCCTCAACGAATTCGTGAAGTCGTTCTACCCCCAGCTCCGGAAGAAGGCCCTCATCATCGACGTCAGGGGAAACGGCGGCGGGAACGTCTCGCCCCAGGTCGCCGAGCGGCTCATGAGGGAGATGGTCATGGTCGAGGTCGGCCGGAACGGCGCTCCGGGCCCCGACCCGGGGGCCGCGGTCCTGGGGCCGAAGGTCTGCCTCTGCGACGAGTTTTCAGCCTCGGACGGGGACATCTTCCCCTATCGTTTCAAGGCCCTCAAGCTCGGCAAGCTCATCGGGAAGAGGACCTGGGGCGGTGTTGTCGGTATCCGCGGTTCACTGCCGCTCCTCGATGGCGGGGTCCTGAACAAGCCCGAGTTCGCGCCCTACGCCGTGGACGGTAAGGGCTGGATCATCGAAGGGAGGGGCGTCGAGCCCGACATCGTCGTGGACAACGACCCGGCCAGGGAGTTCGCGGGGACCGACGATCAGCTCAACAAGGCGATCGAGGTCATCCTGGAGGAGCTCAAGACGAAGGAGAAGGACATTCCGCCGGTCCCTCCGTTCCCCATAAAAAAATGAACGCGCGGGTTGAATTCCCCCTTCAATTCTTGTATATAGATATCGGTTGATGAGAGCGGGAAGGAGAAGCCGATGCCTGAAGACCGGATCAAGGTGAGTTGCTTTTCGTGCGGAACGACCAATTATTATCCCGCCGACGCGCCGGGGAAGAGGGTTGTCTGCGGGCGCTGCAAAAACGCCCTGCCGCTCCCGGGCACGGTCCTCGAGCCTCCCCCCGGCCAGGCCTACAAACTCTTCCAGAACTCCAGCCTGCCCATCCTCGTGGACTTTTACTCGCCCACCTGCGGGCCCTGTCACGTCATGCACCCGGTGCTGGACAGGCTGGCCCGGAGGCGGGCCGGCGAGATCATGGTGGTCAAGGTCAACGTGGACCAATATCCCGAACTCCAACACGGGTTCGGCATCCAATCCGTTCCCACCTTCATCATCGTTCATAAAGGCACGGAACGGGCGCGGAACTCAGGCGCCGTGTCGGAAGAGGATTTCTCGCTCTGGGTCGCGAGCAAAACGTAAAGGGGGGAATGCCGAAGAGGGGACTTGAACCCCTACGAGCGGGTTAATGCTCACTAGCCCCTCAAGCTAGCGTGTCTGCCAATTCCACCACTTCGGCAAGCTCGGAAAGCCGATATATTCAAGGCCTGGACCCGGCCTCGTGAGGTTACTTCTTAACAGGATTGGACGCCGGGACCTTTTCCTGTGTCTGAGCCGGTGTCTGGGTCGCGGGGGTCTTGGGCTCATCTTTCTTGGGAGCCGGCGCCGTCGCGGCCGCCTTGGGGGCGCTCTCGCCGCTCAGCACGGACTTCGTGCCCCTGGCGGAGAGGATCCACAACCCCAAGGACGTGAACATGAAGACGATGGCGGAGATGGTCGTGATCTTGGACATTAGACTCGCCGATCCGCGCGCCCCGAAGGCCGTCTGGCTGCCCGCGCCTCCGAAGGCACCGGCCAGGTCCGCCGACTTGCCGGATTGGAGGAGGACGGCGAAGATCAGGATGAAACAAACGATGATGTGGACGATGATGATTAACGTGGCCACTTTTATTCCTCTTCCTCGTAAGCCCGGAGGGCCTCCTTCGCGATCTGGATGAACGATCCAGCCTCGAGGGACGCGCCTCCTACCAGAAATCCGTCTATGTTCTTTTCTTTGAAAAGATCATACGCATGGACCGGTTTAACAGAACCGCCGTAGAGAATTATAGCATAAGCGGCCTCCGGATTTCCATATTTTTCTTCAAGGTCCTTCCGGATGAAGGCATGGACCTCTTCCGCCTGGCCCGGGGTTGCGGTCCGCCCCGTCCCGATGGCCCAGATGGGCTCGTAGGCGAGAACGATCCTTCTAATGTCCTCCCGGGTCATTTCCCGGAGCCCTTCGTCGAGCTGGGTTTTGATCTTGGCGATTGTCTTTCCGGCTTCCCGTTCTTCGAGCGACTCGCCGACGCAGACGATGGGGGAGAGGCCGTGCCGGAGAGCCGCCCGGGTTTTCCGGTTGACGCCCGAGTCGGTCTCGCCGAAGAACTGCCTCCGCTCCGAGTGGCCGACGACCACATAAGCGCAACCAACGTCCTTGAGCATGAGCCCGGAGATCTCGCCGGTGAAGGCGCCCTTGTCCTCCCAGTAGATATTCTGGCCGCCGACGCCGAGGGGAGATCCCTGGGCGAGCTTCGAGGCTTCGCAGAGGGCCGTGAACGGGGGGATGACGACGAGCCGGGCCGGGGAGAGTCCCGGGGCGGCCTTGACGATCTCGAAGATGAGCGTCCGCGCCTCCGCGAGCGTCGCGTGCATCTTCCAGTTGCCGGCGATGAAGGGGGGATTACGGCGCATCTCGGTTCAATTCTCCAGGGCGTCGATCCCCGGCAGGGTTTCGTACGCGAGGAACTCAAGCGAAGCGCCCCCGCCCGTTGAGATGTGGCTGATCTTGTCCTTGACGCCCGCTTTCTTGACGGCCGCGATGGAGTCGCCTCCGCCGACGATGGAGATGGCGCCGGAAGCCGCCACGGCTTCGGCGATCCCGATCGTGCCCTTGGCGAACTTGTCGATCTCGAAGACACCCAGGGGACCATTCCAGACGATGGTCTTTGCGCCGGCGATGATCTTTGCGTAGGCCGCGACGGTCTTGGGGCCGATGTCGACCCCCATCTTGTCGGCCGGGAAGGGCAGGGACTCCACGACCTCGGTCTCCGCGCCGGCGTCTATCGCTGCCGCCAGGACGTGGTCCATGGGGAGGAGGAGCTTGACCTTCTTTTCGGCGGCCTTCTTGAGGATCGTCCGGGCGATGTCCAGCTTGTCATCCTCGACCAGGGACTTTCCGACGTCTTTACCTTGGGCTTTGAGGAACGTGTAGGCCATGGCCCCGCCGATGAGGATATCGTCGGCCTTGTTGAGGAGGTTCTCGATGACCGGGATCTTGTCCTCGACCTTGGCCCCGCCAAGGATGGCTACGTAGGGCTTGGCCGGTTCGTGTACGGCCTTCCTCAGGTAATCGATCTCCTTCTTCAGGAGGTAGCCGGCCGCTTTCTCTTTCACGAATCGGGCGATCGCGACCACAGAGGCGTGGGCCCTGTGGCAGGAACCGAAGGCGTCGTTGACGAAGACGTCGATGTTTTCGGCCAGCTGTTTTGCGAAGGCTTCGTCGTTGTCCGTTTCGGCCTTGGTGAAGCGGACGTTCTCGAGAAGGAGGACCTCGCCTTCCTTGAGCTTCTTCTTGAGCCTTGTCACCTCGGTCCCGACGACGTCCGGGGCCTGGGTTACCTTGTTCGGGATGAGCGAGGCGAGCCGCGCCGCCACGGGCTTGAGGCTCATCTTGGGGTCGACCTTGCCCTTGGGCCGGCCCAGGTGCGAGGCGATGACCAGTTTGGCGCCGTGTTCAAGAAGATATATGATCGTGGGCAGGGAGGCCCTGATGCGCGTGTCGTCACGGATCTCCCCCTGTTCGGTCAGCGGGACGTTGAAGTCCACCCGGAGGAAGACCCGCTTGCCCTTGACGTCCAGTTCTTCGACGAATCTCATGGCCGGCTCACTTGGAGATGTATTTGACGAGGTCGACCAGCCTGCAAGAATAACCCCACTCGTTGTCGTACCAGGCCAGGACCTTGATCAGGTTGTCGCCGATGACCTTGGTGGAGAGGCCGTCCACGATGGCCGAGTTGGGGTTGGACATGAAATCCACGGAAACGAGGGGCTCGTCGGTATAGGCGAGGATGCCCTTCAGGGCGCCCCGGGAGGCCTTGACGAAGGCCGCGTTGATCTCCTCGGCCGTCGCCTTGTTCTTGAGGACCGCGACGAGGTCAACGATGGAGACGTTGGGCGTCGGGACGCGGATGGCGATGCCGTCAATCTTGCCCTTGAGCTCGGGCAGGACCAGGCCCACCGCCTTGGCGGCGCCCGTGGTCGTTGGGATCTGAGCCACCGCGGCGGCCCGGGCCCGGCGGAGGTCCTTGTGGGGGGCGTCCAGGATTTTCTGGTCGTTGGTGTAGGAGTGGATGGTGGTCATGAAGCCCTTCTCGATGCCCCAGGTCTCGTGGAGGACCTTGGTCACAGGGGCCAGGCAGTTGGTGGTGCAGGAGGCGTTGGAGATAATGTGGTGTTTGGCCGGGTCATAGGTCTTCTCGTTGACGCCCATGACCAGGGTGGCGTCCGGGTCGGCGGCTGGGGCGGAAACGATGACCTTCCTGGCCCCGCCCTTCTCGATGTGCTGGATGACGTCGGGCCTTTTGGTGTATCTGCCCGTGGACTCGACGACGATCTCGACCCCGAGGTCCTTCCAGGGGAGCTTGCCGACTTCCTTTTCGGCCAGGACCTTGATCTTCCGGCCGTTGACGACGATGGAGTCGCCGTCAACCGAGACCGTGCCCTTGAAACCGCCGAGGACGGTGTCGTACTTCAGGAGATGGGCCAGGGTCTTGGCGTCCGTAATGTCATTGACGGCCATGATCTCGATCGCGGGATCGTTCGCTGAGGCCCTGAGAAAGTTCCGGCCGATACGTCCGAATCCGTTTATGCCAACGCGAATGCTCATCAGGAAACCTCCTCATTATTTTCAGATGGATCAGAGAATTTCACCTATAATTAGCATAAAAACCCCGCTTTTGCAACCGTACGGAAATCGGTGATCTGTGATAAAATAAGAGAGTATGAAAGTCCTGACCTCGAGGCAAATGAAAGAGATCGATCGAAAGACGATCGCGGAGATCGGCATTCCCGGGATCGCTCTTATGGAAAACGCCGGGATCCGGATCGTCGAAGCCCTGAACCGCAGGTTCCCGGCGCCCCGCGCCGAGCGCGTCGTCATCGTCGCCGGGAAGGGGAACAACGGCGGCGACGGCCTGGTCGTCGCCCGCCACCTTTGGAATCAGGGCGCCCGGCCCGTCGTCCTGCTCCTGGCTTCGAAGGGCGATGTCCGGGGGGATGCGGCGGTCAACTTGAACGCGGCGCTGAACATGGGCATCCCCGTCACGGAGATCACGTCTCCAGAGGATTGGGGCCGTCATCAAGAAGCGCTTTCCCGGGCCACGGTGATCGTCGATGCCATGTTCGGGACCGGTCTCGTGAAACCCCTCGACGGCCTCTATGCGCTGGTCGTCGGCGGTATCAACGCTTCAAGCGCTTGCAAGATCGCCGTCGATATACCATCCGGACTTTCCTCGGATTCCTCCCTGATCATCGGGCCATGCGTCAAGGCGGACCTGACAGTGACGCTGGCCGCTCCCAAGATCGCCCACGTCCTCTCCCCGTCCGAGGAATACGTCGGCGAGCTGGTTGTCGCGTCGATCGGCGTCCCGCCTTTCCTTTTCGCCGATTCCGGCCTGAAACTCGAAATGGTCGGACGGCAAGACGTCGAGCCGTTCCTAAAAAAAAGAAAGAAAGACACCCACAAGGGGACCTACGGCCACGTGCTCGTGGTCTCGGGTTCGCTCGGGAAGACGGGCGCGGCCGCCCTGGCCGGCAAGGCTGCCTTAAAGATGGGCTCCGGGCTGGTCACCGTGGCGACCCCGGCGAGTTGTCTTCCCATGGTGGCGCGCTCCATGCCGGAGCTGATGACCGATCCGCTGGCCGAGACGCCGGAGAGGACCATTGCCGTGGAGGCGCTGCCCCGCGTCCTTGATCTTCTCAAGGGCAAAGACGCCTTGCTCCTGGGACCGGGCATTTCCACGAACCCATCGACCGCTGAATTCGTCCTGGCCCTCCTGCCTCGAGTCAGAGTGCCCATGGTCATTGACGCCGACGCCTTGAATATCATTGCCACGAACCCCGGGGTCCTGGGCTCGTTCAAGGCGCCCGCCGTATTGACCCCTCACCCGGGGGAATTCGCCCGTCTGCTCGGCCTGACGAACCGCGAGGTCCTGGCCAACCGGCTCGAGCTGGCGCCTGCTTTCGCCCGCAGGTACCGGGTTTATGTCGTCCTCAAAGGCCACAGAAGCCTGACCGCTTGCCCGGACGGCCGCGTTTTCATCAACCCGACCGGGAATCCGGGGATGGCCACCGGGGGGTCCGGCGATGTGCTCGGCGGGATGATCGCTTCCCAGATCGCCCAAGAAAAAGATATCCGCGGCGCGGTGGTTTCGGCCATCTATGTCCACGGGCTGAGCGGCGACCTGGGGGCGGACGAGCTCGGGGAACGGGCGCTGACCGCCGGGGATATCATCCGGTTTCTCCCCCAGGCCTTGAAAGCGATGGAAACGTGAGCGGGTCCGCGCCCTATAAGAAGTCCGCGGAAAAGAGTCAGGCTGTCGTCCGGGTTACGCGTTCGGCCGAGGAAACGTTCCGGCTGGCCGAGGAGATGGCCGCGGCCTTCCAGGGCGGGGAAGTCGTGCTCCTCGTGGGAGGGCTGGGCGCGGGCAAGACCGTCTTTGCCAAAGGGCTGGCCGCGGGTCTCGGGGTGAAGGATACGACCCGCGTCTGCAGCCCCTCCTATACGCTGGTCAACATTTATAAGGGAAGATTCCCGATCTTCCACATTGATCTCTACCGGCTCCACAATGATTCGGAGATCCAAGACCTCGGATGGGAGGACTTCCTCGGCGAAGGTGTCGTCGTCATCGAATGGGCCGAGAAGCTCGCGTTCCCGCCCGACGGCATCCGGGTCACGATCGAGCCCGGGAACGATGACGAGCGGACGATCACGATCGTCGAGGAGGAGGGGTCAGGTCTTAACATTTAACT
>Ga0315281_10002527_pt1 | contig 27090 bp, 30 predicted proteins | sample YL17G07_0_MG_FD_204540 | JGI IMG/M metagenome (GOLD analysis project Ga0315281, IMG submission 204540) | Sediment microbial communities from Yellowstone Lake, YNP, Wyoming, USA - YL17G07_0 | ecosystem: Environmental > Aquatic > Freshwater > Lake > Sediment | place: USA: Wyoming | collected...
TAGATACTTTTTTGAATTGAAAATGTTAAATTATTGTCATTATTCTTATTTTGTATGTTTTTATGGCAGGTATTAATAAACTTATATGTTCATTTACTATTTTTTATGCTTGACCGAGAATTGCTGGTATGTCTATTATAATATTGACTTTCATCAACATCATAATTTGGCGCTGACACAGTTATAGAAGATAATGACGTAAATCTTACCTCTTCCTTAAAAACAGGCTCAGGCAGCGTCTCTACTGTATCTATTTCAAGAGGAAGATTGTTTAATGTCTGCGTCCTTTGTTTAAACAGTCCTGATGCAAGGTTTAATATAAAATCCTCAATCGGGGACGTTATTTGCCAGTCTATCTTGGTTTCATCAAAGACAATCGTCTGCCCTTCAATGTGACATCTTTCAAAAAAAGATTTGAAAATGCAAATAACTTAAAATGCCTCTTGCCTAAGACATAGCCCTGATCAAGCAAAAACTTGGAATAATCTGTTGAAGAATTAGAGAGGAAATTATAGATTAATCCAGTTAATCCATAATTATAATTTATTGACAACCTCCCAGCCTTCCCTCTAAATACTATCTTTATCCTCATAGTTATTCGTTTTGCACTCCCCCGACTTATTTAATACAGTTTTATCTCACGACAAGTTTTATTTAAAAATCAATATAATTAAACTGTAAATTAAACTACATATCTAACCCCCATCTATCATTCCATCTATCATTCCATCAACCATCTTTATAATCCTATGGCATCTGCCTGCAATATTATTATCATGAGTCACAATTACAAATGTGCTGTTTAATGATTGATTTAGCTCAAGGAGAAGGTCAAATAATTCTCTTGCTGCCTTTGTGTCAAGATTTCCTGTTGGCTCATCTGCAAGTATCACTGGAGGGTCAAGCACAAGGGCGCGGGCTACTGCCACACGCTGCTGCTCTCCGCCTGAAAGCTCGCCAGGACGGTGTCCTTTGCGTTTAGTCAGTCCTAACATATCAAGCAGATATATGGCTTTTTCTTCTAATTTATCTCTGTCTACCGCAGATATTAATCCCGGCATCATTATATTTTCAAGGGCGCTGAATTCTGGAAGCAGATGATGGAATTGAAATATAAAACCTATTGATTTATTTCTAAACAGCGCTAATTCCTGCGGAGATAGACTGAATATGTCCCTTTCATTATGGAATATCTTACCAGATGTCGGAGTGTCAAGACCTCCTAACAGATGTAATAATGTGCTTTTGCCAACTCCTGACGCACCGACTATAGCTATAACCTCGCCAGCCATAACGGTCATATCTATACCCTTGATTATATCAATCTGTCCAGCTATTGTGATGTATGACTTACAAAGTTCACTGCTTTTTATTAAGGGTTTCATCAATTTTAGGGGACGACTTGGATTGGGATTTTACTTTATCTACAGTTGAGTCAAATTTCTTCTCAATGGTGCCAGATGTCTTATGGATAGTATCTGCCTTATCAGCAAAATCTTCGCTTTTGATCTTCAAATATTTCCCAGCTTCTTCAGATTTTTTGCCAAACCATCTAAAATCTAACCCGCCCCTGTTTATTGCAAGATATAGCAGCCCTACGATTATGATTAGTGATAGGCAGCCGATTTTTCCAATTAATTTAAACATTTTTTAACCTCAGTTATTGTTTCTTTTTATATAGTTTAATAGCCTTATCAAGGGATTTCGCATCATCTTCTGAAACATCTGCCCCATGCCTTTCTATATTACTATCAATTTTAACGCAATGGTCAAACATTAGTACAGGTAAATCTGTCTTAATCTCAATCTTATTTGTTTGAGCCTTGTTTTCAATAGGTAACGCAGGCGTAACTGGCGCTTTTATCTTTCTTAATATAATAAACATCATTATAAATAAAATCAAAAATGAGACCATAAAGACAAAAATAATTGTGTCGCTGATTCCAGATGGAGGAGATATTTTATTTATATTTTTATTAATATTATCCAGTTGCTTTGATATTATAGAAAGGGTAGGGTCAGGTTCGTTTTGACCTAACATACCTTTTAGTCTTGCAATCTCGGTGTCTAATTGCGCAATCTCAGCAGGGTCTGTAGCTGTCTTATGTTTGCTCATCAGTTCAGACATCTTATTAATTGTATCCCTTGTAGCCCTGCCTTCCATTAAAGTGGTCATCAAGATGTCTTTTTGGAGTTTATATTTAAGCTGCTGACCCGGTAATATCCCGCGAATGCTTATATCTGGATTCCATTTAAGCAGGTCTCGCATATTGACCTTCAGCGCCCACGCAATCTCAGAGATACTGTCGTTCTTTTTTACAGTATATAATCTAAAATTCTCTTCTGTCTCTTCAAAGGCGTTTTTATCCTTATCAGGCGTGACAATATCCTCAGCGCAACTCAGTTGATTAGAACCAAACAAAAGTATAATCAGTAGTATTGTGATAAATCTATAGTATCTCATTTTATATATCTTGGGAACTGTGTTTTTTTCTGTAGGGGCGAATCGTATACGCCCTCGTGAATAATTTTTAGCGCTATTGATTTTCAGAATCCGACAGAGCAGCAACCAATGCGCCATTTGATACCGCATTTACAGGATTGGAAGCTGTGATTATCTCTCCAACTGCTATTGGGAAATTGGAACGTTCTAGTATTGCCTTAAATCTCCCTGCAAAACCCTTTGGCAGTGACGTGCCTCCTGCAAGGACTATTGTAATAGGTTTTTCAATCATAGGCATCTCATCTTTGCTTAACTGCTGCTTTAGATGTTCAATCAGGTACTCAATCAGATGATTATAAAATATTGACAAGGCTGATTCAATTGAGGAGAGTTCCTTTATATTATCAAGATCAAGATTGGTCTCTTTAATCCTTGTAACCGTGCTTGTGGGTTCATTTAGCGCCTTAGCGGCATAGTGATCAATCCAGTCCCCGCCCTTTGCAAGGGAGAAGTTAAGTATTGGAATGGATTTATACGCAAATGAGACATTTACCATCCCTCCGCCAAATGAGATGCCTATGCCTGTGAATTCCTTATCAGCAAGTTCTGATAAGATCAAGGCATAACCTTCCTTTATCTCTTTTGGTTTATAGCCAGTGTTTCTTAATAATTCAGCGATGATGTCTCTATGATAAACAACATTCAGGTCTGCGTCAAGAGGGTCTGCTGGTACGGAAAAATAGGCAATCTCTCCTTGTTTAACAGGGTCGCCAATTACGCTTTTTATCAGAAGTTGAATCATTGGAAACGCCTTTTTTTCAGTAGGGCTGATTACGCCTCTGCTAAGCGGCCTTCTGGTCTCTTTTCTAAATATGGATGCAAATTCAAGCGCATCATCTCCTACTACATATAATTCATTGTCTTTGGCTATGTATTTAATCCTATGGGAATCAAGGATATTCTTTGAATAATCACTCTGGTCAATCTCAAAAAATGCGTTTCTCTGTTTCTTATATATAACCTTATTGTCTTGCTTATAAGCGCATTTTATAAATGCAGTGCCTATATCTATTCCCTTTCCACATTGTATCTTGCCGGTTGGTTCGTCAATCTTTTTTTCGGATTTATCCATTTATAAGCTCCTTAGCCGCGTCTTTGAGTCTTTTTTAATGCCTCAACTGCATTATCAGTAGTATCTTCAACATGTTCCTCATGATGAACGTCTATCCCTTCAATATTTGAGACCATCTCCAATGACCTATCTTTGACAGGCATATGATAATCAGTCTTAATATCAACTGTGTTTAGGATATTTTCAGGTTTTTTGAAATCTGTCTTTTCATGAAGCGACCCAATTACCTGAGCAACGATTTCGCTGATCATCTCTTTATCAACTTGTGGTTTATGCGCATTAGGTAAAAGCCGTAATCCATTTTTAATCAGATTATATTTGGCATCTACAGAAAAGACCCTGCCGCTTTGAGCAATGTCCTTTACAATGGTCTTAAAATTGCTGGCATAATTAATAAATTTCTCAATAGATGCCCCAACTACCCTTGCCTCAACAGATATAAGCTCCCTGCCCAGTAATGAAAACTTGAAGTTCACATCGCCCGCAAAGCCTTTGTCTATAACGTTATTGAGATTATTGCTGATGCCTTTAAACGATACTATCTTGTTTATGTCCATGAAGCCCCCAATTAGTTAAAGGAAAATTTTATTGTAGTATAGAATAGTTGGAAGATAAAAGCAATTAAAATATATTTAATGAGGGCTCTGCCCTCAAACTCCTGCAAGAGGATTAATAGATGAAACTTTTTACAAAAAAATTTCCAAAAAGGCCCCTTGACCAATAGCGTTCAACCTGAAAATTCCTTAACCTATATAAATCAAGAAATAAAGTTTTGAGCTATATTAAATTATAATACTCTTGCATAAATCGTAAGAATATTTTTCTCTATATCTCTATATTTTTTGGCGACGCTTTAATAGATAAGGGATATGTATTTGTGTGATGTAAAAAGTCACAAGGATATAAGAACTGTTATTTTTATTATAGAATGATAATATTTTTTTCAATTTACTATAAATATGCTATATTATTTAATTACTATTGAATTAATTTGAAAATCAAACAAATACGATTTTATTGATAAAATGTCAAAAAAACAAGATATTGATATATTTGAAAGACTAAAGAAAAGACCTTCTTTTGATAAGAAAGCTCGTTATACACCCGATATTTTCTTTCTGCTCAATTTTGATGAATTCGGCGCGTATCTTCAGGTAATTGATTCAAAACAAAATGAAATTGATGTTGACTATAAGTATTACAGTGGTCATATTAGAGACGTATTAAAATCAATTGAACATATTAAAGATAAAAACAGCTTACGAGTTGATTGGGATAAGCCTTCTGGAAGATGCTATCTTTCTGAATATGAACATCTAATTTGGCAATTAAAAAAATGTAGTAATTTTGTTTATTCAAACTTTACTCCTATCCATTTTCAACCCAACAAGGCAAGTATAACAATTGAAATCTCTGGAGACGAACAATTAAAAAGCAATGTTATCCTTATTGATAATGGACAAAAATATAAAACATTATCATTCTTAAATGAAAACCATGTGTTTGTAAATGGGCAAATCTTTGAGATAGAACCTATTGGTGAAAATTATTCTTTTATTAACCATTTTAAAACTGAATTACTACCAATAAATATTGAGAAATTTCTCACCCTGCTATACTCCTATTTTGATAATGTCTATATAGATTACATGGGCTATAAGCAAGTAATAGGAACGTCTTGTCAAACTCAACCAACATTAATTATTGAAAAAATTGATACTTATAATTCTCTTTATCTAAGAGTTTCAACCTCAATAAATGGCGCTGAACCTGACCTGCTTGATCATTATGAAATCAGTAGGATTGTAAGTCTTAATGAGATAGAAAAGAAAATCGTTGTAAGTGAAATAATAAAGGAAGATGTATCTATTTCTTGGCATAATATTAACAAACGCCTTAATCAAATAAAAAAACCGATGAAAGAGGAAATACTCAATGATTTTATCGTTGAAGAAAATCTATTTATCATTGAAGAAAATCTTGCTCATAAATTTATTCGCCTTGAACTGCCTGAACTTTTGATGAGTTATTCTATCTTTGGAACAGAAAAATTAAAATCATATAAGATTAGGGCGGTTACGCCAAAGCTTAATCTTTCCTTGAATCATGGTATTGATTTTCTGCAAGGGGATGCCAGTTTGGAGATTGACGGCGAAATCATCCCTCTTTTTGAGGCATTGCGACAATATAACAAAACATCTTATATACAGTTAAGCGATGGCACGCAGGCAATAGTGAATCAAGCCTATATCAATAAATTAGAGAGAATATTTAAAAAACGTAAAGATAATGTGAGCATTTCCTTTTTTGATTTACCGATTGTAGAGGAACTTATAGAAGAGAAAATCGCAAATGAAACCTTCAAAGCGTCTCGAGAGATATTTCTTGGTTTTAATACGCTGCAAGATAAAAAAGTTTCTATTCCGAAACTCAATGCTACCTTGAGAACATATCAGGTAATGGCATACAAATGGTTAAAATATTTGCATAAGCATTCTTTAGGTGGCTGCCTTGCAGATGATATGGGGCTTGGGAAGACTTTGGAGGCAATAACCTTGCTTTCAGATATATATCCAAAAAATAGTATTCCATCATTAATTATTATGCCCAAGAGTTTGCTTTTTAATTGGGAATCTGAAATTAAAAGATTTAATCCAAATCTTTCTTGTTATATATTTTATGGCAATAATCGTAATTTTGATGAAACAAGGAAATCGAATATTATTTTAACCACCTATGGAACGGCTCGTAATGACATTAAGATATTAAAAGAAGAGACATTTCATTACATCATTCTTGATGAATCTCAGAATATCAAAAATATTAATTCTCAGGCATCAAAAGCAGTTATGCTGCTCAAGTCTAAACATCGTCTGGCATTAAGCGGCACGCCAATTGAAAATAATTTGGGTGAATTGTATTCTCTCTTTCGATTTTTAAATCCTGCTATGTTTGGGACAATCAATGATTTTAATGAATACTATGCCATTCCGATTCAAAAACATAACAATAGAGATATAGTAAAAGAATTAAAAAAGAAGATTTATCCATTTATCCTAAGGCGGCTGAAAAAAGATGTCTTGCCAGACCTGCCTGATAAGATTGAACAGATTCTCTGGATAGAAATGTCTCTGCCTCAGAAAAGACTTTATGAGTCCCGCCGTCAATTCTACTATCAGGCGGTAAAGGAGCAGATTGGCAGGCATGGGCTGAATAAATCTCAGTTTTTTGTCTTACAAGCCCTCACTGAACTTCGACAAATTGCCTCAATACCTGAATCTAAAAGCGAAAACCAAATATATTCTCCAAAGCGAGAGGTGTTAATGGAGAATATTTCAGATGCAGTTGCAAACCAGCACAAAGTGCTTGTCTATGCCAATTTTATCAATGCCATTGATTTAATAAGTCAAGATATGGAAAAGATGGGCATTGAGCATTTAGTAATGACAGGGGCTACTCATGATAGAAAAGCCTTAGTAGAACGTTTTCAGAATGATCCTAAAATACAAGTATTCATATTGACTCTAAAGACTGGCGGGATTGGTCTAAATTTAACTGCTGCTGATACAATCTTTATTTATGACCCATGGTGGAATAAGGCTGCGGAGATTCAAGCTACGGATAGAGCCCATAGAATTGGGCAGGATAGGACAGTTTTTAGTTATAGATTAATTACGAGGTCTTCTATTGAAGAAAAGATAATGACATTGCAGGAAAAAAAGAGCGCGCTTTTTGATGACATTATCTCTGTTGACAGCGCTTCATTGAAGACATTTAGCGAAACTGATGTTGAATTTATTTTGGGAGAGGGAAATGTCTAAGGTATTGATTAATTCTACAATGATAGAGATAATAAATTACCACTTTACTATGAAAGTTCTCCTGCCTTTATATAGTGACTATTTAGGTGTCTTTTTGAATGAAAATAAACAAGATTTTATTGAAGCTGGATTAGATTATAGGGACTATACCCAAAAGATAGTAAAGATAAAACTGGCAAAACTCATTGCTGTAATATATACAAACAAAAACCTGTTTAATAAATTTCTATCCTTTCTTCCTTCAGATGTGGTGAAAGTTTATGAAATTCTAATTTGGGAAGGCAGGCAGAAGGTTAAAAGACTTGAAAACGAATTAAAGCCAAATTCTATAATTCGCAGCAAACCAGATCAATATTATCCTGAAAAGAATTTCCATACCCCTTATCTCCTGTTTTGTCATACAAGAGAAGGTTATTATGATAGTTTTCATGAAGAAGATTTGACTCAAAATCTCATTCTTTATTTACCTGATGATATTAGAAAAATCCTTAAAACCTTTATGCCTCCGCCCAAAGATTACAATTTGACATATTTTGATACAATTACTGAAACACAATATATCTATAATAATGACGGAAGAATACTCAAAGATTTGCCAATATATTTTGAGTATATCAAATTTGAACATAATAAGTTCTCAAAGAGCGGTAAACCTTCTGCTCCATTTGTAAAACGATTAATGCAATACACAAACAGCGAAGAGTTCTATCAAGTAGAAGAAAAAGAGTTGGGACGTCTAAAAAATAATCTCATTATATCCTTAATATTAAGTACAAAAAAGATTGAAACATATATAAATCCGCTTGATATGTTAAAAGAAATGATTGAAACCTACAACAAAGATGATTATTGGTCTATTAATAACTTAATATTGCATTTAAAAGGCCGGGCTAAAGCAGTTAATACTTACTTTAATAATTCAGCAGGTAAAAATGCGGCTTTATTTTCATTTTTTAAAAAATTACAACTTAACAAATGGATTTCTGTTAACAATCTCATAAAATATATTCTTTTACGAGATATTGATTTGAAGATAATTGAATATCATTCCGCCAAGAAATATCTTTACTATGAAGTCATGCCGTTAAATAAGAAATACTCATACTCGGATTTTGATAAGGTATATATAAGCGATAGTAATTATTTTGAGGCAATAACAGCCCCTTATGTCAAAGGGAGCATATTTCTATTTGCATCATTAGGACTTCTTGATATTGCCTATGATTATCCTGCTAATGAGTTACTTCAAAAAAAAGATTTGAATTATCTATCAATATTTGATGGGGTTAAATACATACGTTTAACAGAACTGGGCGCATATATATTTGGGATTAATAAAGAGTATACAATGGATTTCAAGGAGGACAAAGGAGCAGAAATCATTTTAGATCAATACAGATTAATACTTACTATCAATGGAGAAGATAGGATGAAGAGTCTGATATTACAAAAATTTGCAGACAAAATAAGTGAGCATAGCTATAAAATGGATTATTTAACATTATTTAGAGAATGTGTAACCAAAAAAGATATAGAAGAAAAGGTGAATTTTTTTAAAACCAAAATAAATTCAAATCCACCCCAAATTTGGAATGATTTTTTTGATAAGGCTTTGAAGAGGGTATCTCCACTAATCATGAAAAATAATATGCTTGTTTATGAATTATCATCAGATAAAGAACTGGCATATTTGATTGCAACGGATAAGATATTAAAACAATATATCACAAAGGCTGATAATTTTCATATTATTATTGATAGAGACAATTTTATAATTGTCAAAAATAGGTTTGCAAACCTTGGTTATTTGATATAGCTCCACGTTTCTCACCTATAATTGCTGATTATATGAGGACTTTTCATCTATGGGCATCAACCCGCAAGGTGACTCTTGACTCTATAATTATTAATTTATATATTGTTCCTTGTCTCTATTGTGAAATATATTTTCAAAAAAATTAAAATAAATAGTGGATATCCCTTACAACTTATCCTTAATACTAACATCCTTTACATAATCCGCACATCTTATATCCCTTCCTGAAACTGAAAATTTCTTCTGACAAGTCTCTCTCCATGCGCATATTGCGCAATTAGCTCCAGTATCTGCCATAATCAAATCTCTCCTTTGACGCTCTTGTCTTTTAGTTTAATATTTTTCACAATATGTATCTCTCCTCTATCTTTATATAACTCTATATCATAAAAATCAATTTCCTTTTCTGGGAAGTCTGATCTAAAATGCGAGCCTATGCTTGACCTTCTATTTAAAGCAGACAGTGTAATCATTTCTGCAGTCTGCACCATGTTTACTACCTCATTTTCATATCTAGTAGCATACCAAAAACCCTGTATCTTTGACATTTCTTTTAGAGTCTTTATGGCATCTGACAGAGATTCCTCACATCTTATTATCCCTACTCTCTCCCACATTACCCTTTTTAGCCTTTGCGTTAAAACATCTATATCTCTTAATCTAGTGCCAAAAGGCATTGCCTTTAAAATCGATTTATCTAAATCTAAGATATCTATAGAATTTCTTGGCGCATTTATGCCAGCCCTTGCTCCAAAGACTATACCTTCAAGCAGGCTGTTGCTTGCTAATCTATTTGCGCCGTGAACTCCTGTGCAGGCAGCCTCGCCTGCTGCCATTAATCCTATGATATTTGTTGCGCATCCATAGTCTGTCTTTATACCTCCCATTATGTAATGGGCAGACGGGGATACTGGTATTAACTCCTTTGTTATATCTATATCATATTTCAGGCATGTAGAATAAATCCTCGGGAATCTCCTTTTTACAAACTTGCTGTCCAGATGCGTTATGTCTAAATATACATGTCTTGAACCTGTTTTTACCATCTCTGATATTATTGCCCTTGATACTATATCCCTTGGGGCAAGCTCTCCATCTTGATGATATCTTCTCATAAATTCCTGTTTATTGATATTTAATAATTTAGCGCCTTCTCCTCTTAATGCCTCGCTTAATAGAAACTGAGGCGCAGAAGGGGCATATAATGTAGTTGGATGAAATTGAATAAACTCCATATTTTCAAAGCTGGCCCCTGCCCTAAATGCTATCGCCATTCCATCTCCTGTTGAAACAGACGGATTTGTCGTCCTTGAAAATATGCTTCCTACGCCTCCAGTTGACAGTATTACGGACTTAGATAATATTACTGAAACCTCATTATTTTTAAGTATATATGCCCCATAACATCTTCCCTCAAATATTATTAGATCAAGGATATATGCAAATGGGTATCGGGTGACGTTTGATAGAGTTTTAACCTTACTAACCAGTACCCTGACAAGCTCCCTGCCAGTGGAATCGCCATGGGCATGCAATATTCGTCTTCGTGAATGGGCTGCCTCTAATGTAAATTCAAGCCTGAGTCCAGACCTGTCAAATTCTGCGCCCCAAGATATTAATTCGTTTATTCTCTCAGGCCCTTCTTCAACTAATATCTTTACAGCGTCAGGGTCGCAATATCCATCCCCTGCCTTTATAGTATCTTCAAAATGTATCCCTATAGTATCCTCATCACTCAGCGCTACAGCAACGCCGCCTTGCGCATATTCTGACGAGGATTCTTCGGTTATATCCTTTGTAATGACCAAGACATTCCCATAGTTAGCAAGCTCTATGGCTGCCCGCAGCCCTGCTACCCCGCTGCCTACTACTAAATAATCTGTGGTTTCTATTTTCATCTGCATGAGGGTTTCACCCTCAAACTCCCAGAAGGGGACTAATCCCCTTCACCCCATTAATTCACTAAAACATTTCATGGTTACATTCATATGGATTACATGTTTGATTCCATAATTCCTTGCTGCAGTTACAACATCTAAAGTATCATCTATAAATAATGTCTTATCACAATCAAAACCTGTTACTTCCTCTGCCCTCTGCCAAAACCTTATATCCTCTTTTGGGCAGCCCATATCAAACGATGTTACCACTTGATCAAAATATCCCAATAATAATGCCTTTTTCATCTTGATTTCTATAGTCTTTGCGTGGGCATTTGTAAAGAGTAGCAATTTTTTATTTTTCTCTCTAAGCTGTGTTAAAAATTCCTCAACAAATGGGCTTACCCTTACAAGATCGCTAATCCCTTCCTTTAACTCCGCAACGTTTATCCCTAAATCTCTGCTCCAATAATCAACGTCTGTCCAGTTTAATGAACGCTCCTGAGTCTTATATCTGGCAAATAATATCTCTTTTGAGTTGTTTATAGAGATACCATTAATCTCTGCATATCTTTGAGGCATCAGAGTCAGCCAAAAATACTCATCAAAATACTTATCAATTATGGTTCCATCCATGTCTATCAGGACATGCTCAACATCAGACCATAATGCCTTTTTAATCTCTTTAATCATTGGAGTGTCGGGGCGTATTGTATACGCCCTATTCGTGGATATACAGGGCGTATGCAATACGCCCCTACGTTTTTATTTATTATTTCCAATATCCTTAGCAAAATCCATAACCATCTCTGCAATCGTCTTTTTATGTTTCTGAGTATATGAAAAGAGCTTTCTCATTTTACCCTCAAGGGTTGCAATCAGCGTATAATATTTTGTGCGGTCAATCACGTCACTATTGATTTCAGGGTATAACTGCTGAAACCTCTTGCAGCCTGCCCATGTCTGCATTCCCTTTATAGGCGAGTTTAATCTTGCTGGAAGCCCATGTATGCGGCAGATTAAGGGGCGATTGGAATAGATACCACACATGCCATCAAAATTTAATGGACACATTATTTTAAGGGATTCTATATTTCCCCGATTTTTTTCAAGTTCTATACAATATGCCTCTGAGCGTTTAACAGCCTGCTCAAGCTGGTTTGGATTCAATAATCCAAGACCCTCTGATACAATAAAATCTTCAATCAAGGTATAATGATTAAAAACAGTTGCGCAGCAATTATCCTCGCATCCTGCGCATGAAAAATTACCATAAACCCCTTGCATATCCTTATATTCTTTATCAATTGAACTAAAAATCTCAGTTAGTTGATCAAGAAATGGCGTTAAATCAATTGACATGTTTTTTAAACCTCCGGTTTATTTATGATTTATGATTTAAGATTTATGATTTAAAAGCATTTAAATAAATCATTTTTTAAATCATAAGTCATAAATCATAAATCATAAATCATAAATTCTATATCATACCCTTTGTCGTAGGTAGTCCTATAACCCTATGGTCAACAGTCATTGCATTATCAAGGGCTCTTCCAAATGCCTTAAATATTCCCTCATAGATATGATGTAAATCCCTTCCATGATGGACTATTATATGGAGATTCATCATTGCAGTATTACTCAATGCCCTGAAAAAATCCTCAAATAGAGAGACCTCTATATCCATAATCCTGCCACTATGAATTAGTGGCTGATAAACCAGAAATGGTCTTCCGCCCATATCTATTACAACCTCTGCAAGCGCTTCATCCATAGGAATTATTGCATGTCCATAACGTTTGATGCCTGTTTTTTTACCAGCGGCTTTTAACAAAGCCTCGCCTAGTGTAAGCCCTATGTCTTCTATTAGATGATGATAATCTATATTAGTATCACCAGAAGCCGTGATATTAAGGTCAAGCAGACCGTGTTTGGCGGTAAGACTGAGCATGTGGTCAAGAAATGGGATTGAAGTATTTATTGAGTATTTCCCGCTCCCGTCAAGAGCCAACTCTATGTTAACATCTGTTTCAAGGGTCTTTCGTTTTATCCCAGCATTTCTCATGCGCGCTCCTTGATTTGTAAATTCATATTCATAAAACAATCCCTTCTTGCTCTACATTAGCATGAAATGGCATAGCCTTGTATAGAGGGCTGTTCCATTGCTCATTGCTGCGAATTATTGCGCTGAGAACCTCGCAGCATTCCCACTCTATCTCATAGACTTGATCTCTAATACCAGCAATACGATTATCATTTAATTGACCGTCAACCAAGACAAGAAAATCCCAGTCAGACTCGGCAGAGGCGTCTCCACGCGACCTTGAGCCGTATAATATTACGGTTGCCAGTGGTTCTATTTCCAGTACAGCTGTTTTTACCTGCTTGAGTAATTGATTTTTATCCATTTATTATTCCTAATTAATGTATGTATTATATTTATCTATTAAAATGGATACGGTTCTATTTCTTACTATCTAAATATAAAGTATCTGGACACAGATCTAATCCATTCATCCATTGAATACTGCCAAGAAATGGTTTTACTGAATTAAACATACCACGATCTTTCAATTGTGTAAAAATGCCCTTATCCAAGTACGGTTTAACGTCAAAAACCCTCTCCTCATTATTGTCAAAGATAAGCCTCAAGGTGTAGTCATCGTTTGGATATACTTCTTTAATCCTTGGATTCATTTCTTGCTCCTTTTATTTTAGAGGTTCAATCTTAAATATCTCTTGCCCTGATGAGGCAAGCTTCCAGTCTGCTATCAAGTCCTCTTTATGTATTTCTATCCACGCAGCAACCAATAATGCTTTATTGAGTGGAATATTGCCAATTATTAATTTCCCTTCTGGAATAGAAAAAATAGCTTCATGTTCCTGATAACTGGCGTGAATATGAGGCAGGTTATGTTGTCTGTTATCATAAAAAAATAGTGATATTATTATTCCATAAAACATTGAAATAACTGCCATATAATTAATCCCCCTTATGCAATTTATCCTTATTTCTGTAAAATTGGTACGCCTGAGAGGATTCGAACCTCCGACCTGAGGCTCCGGAGGCCTCCGCTCTAATCCACTGAGCTACAGGCGCAGTGTTAAAGTGAAAAGTGAATTCTTCTCACCAGATAGGGCGTATGCAATACGCCCCTGCATATCGACGCAGTGAAAAAATAATACTATTCTTATTTTCCTCACTTTTCTCTATTCACTTTAAACGTATAGGTATTCCACTGTTCGCAAGACGGACATCTGCCTGTCCATTCATTAGACTCAAATCCGCAGTTTGTACATGTATAAGGTATTAATATTGCCTTTTTCAGATTTATTATCTTGCCAAATTCCTTTACTGCGCCTTCATATTGTCCCCTTTTTATTAGAATTCCGCCTTTAAGTCTGCGGATTTCATCTTCAAAATATGCCCCAGTATCTAATCTATCAATAATGCCAAGCGAGTCATCCAGCATCTCAAGGCGATAATAGAGCTTTGCCATAAAAAATTTTAATACAATATCATTTGAATTATTTGTGGCAGCAGTTCTATATATCCTTAGCAGCCTTGAAGGCTCTCCAACGCTTATAAGCAGGTCTTCAAGTCTTACAAGAAATATTATAGATTTAGTCTGGTCATACAGTTTTTCAAGATAATTGATTGCGCCTTCAGTGTCATTCTCGCTCAACATGACCTGCGCAGTTCCAAGATGGGCTGGTATAAATAAATTATCCATCTTTATAACCGTTTTAAATGCCTTTCCTGCCTTTTCAATATCATTATTCTCTAAAGACTGCCTGCCATATTCATAATGATACCCAATAAGCGACCTTTGAACCATATCCCTTTCATCATCTGACAACTTCTTTTTAGAGAGGGTCTTTTCAAGTTCAATCAACTCATCCCATTTACGCATCTGTTCAAGTATGCGCTGCTTCTTTAAAATAGGATTTATACTCTGTGTCTCTAATGTAATGAGTTCATCTGTGATATGCAATGCCTCATCAAGGCGGTTTGAACGCTGCTTTAGGTCAATTATTCTATAAAGTGTCTCTGTGTTTTCATTATCAATGCTTCTTGCATGATTGAAATATTCCTCTGCCTTAGCATAATCCTCTGTCTTTACATATATGTCTCCAAGCTGCAGCAGTGATGGAATATGATTTGAATCTTCCTTTATTGCATTTAATAGCTGAGATACGGCATCTGCGGTATGATTGCCAAGAACAAAATGGATCGCCTTTGAATAAAGCGTATTGACCATTTCACGTTTTTTCTGCCTGCGTTGACTCTGTCTTGATTGGATAAATCTCCTAGTATCGTTTACAAAAAATATTATAAACATAAAAATCGAACCCGAGACAAAAGAAATGATTATCAACTCAATCGTTAAGGGTTGATAGATGATATTATCCGTTATCGCAATCTTTACTACATCATTATTGAGATGCGCTAGCCATGATAATGCAAGTAATATTGTTACAAATAATATGACAACAAATCTGCCCATTGACTATAACACCCCCTGCTTTAACATTTATGATTCAAACGAAGAGGCAATATTGCCTCTTCTCATATTTTTACTAAAAACTTACTCGGTTTGCATCAAGCCATAATGTCTCAAGATTATAGCGTTTCCTTGTTTCCTCATCAAATATATGTATTATTATATCATTATAATCCATTAAAATCCACTGACCAAAACCTTGTCCTGTCACTGAGATTGGTTTTTTACCGCCCTGTCTAAGGTTTATATCAATATCTTCTGCCATTGCATTAAGATGCATAGCATTTTCTCCTGTACATATAATAAAATAATCCGTAAAAGAAGTCAGCCTAAAAAGTTCAAGTATTATAATGTCTCTGCCTTTTTTATTATTAAGCAGATTTATGATAACCTTAATTTCATTAGTTGTCTCTTCGTCTGGGGCATCTTTAAGGGATGTCTTTCTTTCAAAAAGCATAGCTGTATTTTCCATTGTATCTATAAACTCCTTACACCTTTGGTATAACCACCGCCTCCAGATAGTATATATGATTCTACATCTTTAGGCACTAAATATTTGATACTTCTGCCATCTGTCAAGAGATTTCTAATCATTGTTGAAGATATATCTAATGGTGGTATTTGTAATAATATTAAGTTTCTGCCATTTTTCAGAGGGACATCAATTCTGTCTTGATTAGAATCAAGATTAACTATCCTATCTGTGTCAATAAATGGAGAATTAAGGAGTGAGTCAGCTGTAAAGGGAGGTCTTATAAGAACAATAAGATAGGTCTCTTCCATTAAACTCTGCGGCATATGCCAGCAAGGAAGGTCTAAAAAGGAATCCATTCCCATAATAAAATAAAATTCTCCATCAGGCATCTGTGACCTTAATTCCAAAATTGTATGCGCTGTAAAAGATGTACCCTTTCGTTTTGCCTCAATATCTGAAACTATAAAACGCGGATTATCTCTAACGGCAATCTCTACCATCCTAAACCTGTCAAGAGCAGGCGCAATATTTTCTTTTTTTAGAGGAGGATTTTGAGATGGGATAAATTCCACCTTATCTAAACCATTTATCTCCATTGCCAAAGTGGCAGCCCTCAAATGTCCATAATGTATGGGATTAAAAGTGCCGCCAAAAAGACCTATTTTTTGTCCTGTTATCGTTTTATCCCGCTATTTTTTTGGGGGAGATTTTTTTAAGACTTTGAATCTTTAAAATTCACGCCCTCTTGTTCTTTAACTAATTTATAGAAACTGCAAATACTGCAGGTAACTCTGCCCTCATCTAGTTTTTCTGAATCTTCATTTGTCTTGCATGGTGTATTAAAGACAGCCCAACACATTCTGCCGGCATTTTTCCCGCCATTTCCACCGTCATATGATGCCTCTTTTGCTGCAGGACAAACATCAAACGAGAGATCTTGAGGAGATACCTCCCTGCCACATTTAAAATGCTCCCAACAGTTTATCTTTGCCATATTCCCTCCTTAGTTAGTTATTTGTACATCCATTAGGACAGCCCTTTAACTTGCCTTCTCTGCACATATTTTTTCCGCACATGCCCTTTCTTTGATCAATAGTTGGCAGAATTTCTCTGGTTGCCTCTATTGCCTCCATTATTTGAGTATAACGTATCTCCATAAATTTGCATTCATTGCAATCTCCGCCGCATATACCTAGGTCATTTAATCTAAAACATACCTGAGCAGCGTCAAGATGTCTTATCTCGCAATCTCTTACAGGACAATTTAGAGATTCATAACATGGCACAATCTTAATCCCAGACGGTCTTGCAAATATAAACCTCCTGTATTTATTATCATATCTCTTTATTCCTCTGATAAAATTGCTGTACAAAGCTGAAGGGAAGGCATTAAGCGCAGTTATTACAATTATATCTTTACTGATTAACATATTTATAATATCTTCAAAATCCTGCGGAATTAAGATAATCTTTGACAATTCCTCCATATAATGCAATGGCTCTACTTCTGTCATATTATCAAAGTCAATCTCTTCTTCTAGTTTTGGTATGCCCAATGAGTCGTTAGTTGAAGGCTTGTGAACATCTGTGCTTCTTCTAAAATTCGCCTCCTTAGCATTGTTGTAAAGAAGATTAATAGCCCCCATCCCTGATAAACTTGAAACTCTTCTTTCTAACATATATAACCTCCATGGGTATAATAATTTTTCTTATATTTACAGCGCTCTTTAATAGTATAGCAAAAAACATGCTAAATTTCAAATTATTTTATATATTTTCAATAATCTTATCAATAATCTTGCATGCAGCCTCTTCCTTTTTCATCAAGGGAAGTGGATATTCACCCTTGCTGTCTATAATTGTTATCACATTAGTATTGCAGTCAAAGCCTGCCCCTGGAATTGTTATATCATTAAATACAATCATATCCATTGATTTTTTTGATAATTTTTCCCTAGCGATATCTATTCTATTCCCTGTTTGGGCGGAAAATCCTACTACAAACGGGCAGGGATTTCTTGATGTTATTGTCTTAATAATATCATCGTTTTTTATAAGTTCAAGGGTTAGGCTTTCGCCTTTAGGCATTTTTAGTTGTGAGTAATTTTTTGGTCTATAATCAGCTGGAGCTGCCGCCATTATTAATATATCAACTGCGCAATTTTCTACAATCGCTTGTTTCATTTGATCGGCAGTTTGAACTTTTATGACCCTTATTCCCTCAAATATGGAGATACTCGTATGCCCGCATACAAGGGTAACGTCCGCGCCCCTGAGATATGCAGCCTTAGCCAAGGCTATACCCATCTTCCCTGAAGATCGGTTTGAGATAAAACGCGCAGGATCAATAGGCTCTACAGTAGGTCCAGCGCTAATTAGAATCTTTTTGCCTTTAAGGTCAGAAGGAGTCATTGCCTTTAACACCGCATTGATGATTGTATCGGATGAAGCCATTTTCCCAATTCCGTGTTCACCGCATGCTAAGCGTCCCTCTATAGGCGGGATTTCAATTACGCCTTTTTCTTTAAGGTAGGATAATCTATCGCCAAATATGCAGTCTTCATACATCCTATAATTCATAGCTGGGGCAATAAGACGAGGGCACTTAGAGGTCATAAATGAGGCTGTGAGCAGATTATCAAGTATACCGCATGAACATTTTGAGATGGTATTTGCAGTTGCTGGAGCTATTAAAAAGGCGTCTATATCTTTAGTTATATCTATATGCAGAAGTGGAAAGTCAAAGAAATCGCTGTATACTGGTTTCTCTGAGGTTATCTCAAGAGTTAGCGGGGTCACAAATTTCTTTGCGGCATCTGTCATCACTACCCTTACATCTATATTCAAATCCCTAATCAAACGCACAAGGTCAGGGGTTTTGTATGCTGCAATGCTGCCTGTAACTCCTAATAGTAATTTTTTCATATATTGTATGGAAAGGGCGTATGCAATACGCCCCAACTATTTTATAAATCGTCGTTTTCGTCTTCTTCCTCTGCCTCCTCTTCTTCAATGCTTACATCTTCATCAATATTTTCTTCTGCTATAACATCATCGTCTTCATCATCTGCATCTATACTGCTAAATATATCGTCAAATTTCCGTTTGCCGCTGACCTCTTTTTCGTCAAGATAAAATTTAAGGTCTTTTTCAAGTTCAGAGAGGTCTTCTGGTTCTGTTTCTCTGCGTTTTTCCTCAAGAAACTTCTTGTAATCAATCTTTTTAGCCTCTTCTTTGGCAGCCTTAGCCTCAATACCTACTATGAAATCTAATACTCCGCTTACAGCCTCTTCAAGGGCAATTGTTGTTACCTTTACTGAGGTTGTTTTAATCTTACGATTTCCCTTTACCGCTAAATCCTTTGCCCTTTGCGCAACAATGTTTACAAGTCTAAAACGACTGTCAATATTTAGATTATCATAATTGACAGGCACTGATATTACATCTTTCAATCTCTACCTCCTAATGCAAATCATTTTCTAAATATTTAGAAATTTCATTTATTCTATCAGTATCCAAACAATCGCGTTTTAGTCTGTTAGAAATGATAATAGACTCAAGGTCCCTATAAGCCTTAATTAATTCATCATTAATTACCAAAAAATCATAATTTTGAAATTCCTTTATCTCAGCCTTTGATTTCTCTAACCTTATGGCAATATCTCCTGACGTATTATTGTTTCTATCTTTAAGCCTCTGAGCAAGCACATCTAAAGACGGAGGAAGTATAAAAATAGTAACGATATTTTTCAGCCTTTCCTTTAACTGCCTTGCGCCTTGAGTGTCAATATCCAGCAATACATCACATCCTGATGACAAGATATCCTCAATCCTTTTTTGGGAAGTTCCGTAGTAATTGCCAAAGACCTCCGCATATTCAATGAACTCACTATTTTCAAGTTTTTGCTTAAATTGTTTACTGGAAATAAATGTATAATCCACATTATTAACCTCTCCAGCCCTTGGAGAACGGGTTGTAAATGAGACAGATTCCTTTAAATCTGGGATATTCTCAATAAGTTTCTTGCAGAGAGTAGTTTTCCCAGTGCCAGAAGGCGCAGAGACTATGAATAATGTGCCTTTTATTCTCTTTAACATAATTAGATTTCTTCATTTACCTTTTGTCCATTTATCCTTTGGACAAGGGTTTCTGGGACAAGGGCTGAGAGTATAGTATGACCACTGTCAGCAACGATAATTGAGCGGGTGCGTCTGCCTTCAGTAGCGTCAACTAACAAGTGCATTTCTCTTGCCTCTTCCCTTAATCGTTTCATAGGAGCTGATGCCGGGGATAATATACATATTATCCTTCCAGCAGCAACGACATTGCCAAACCCTATATTAACCATAATTGCATTTTTATTTCCAGTCTTCATATTATTATTTATTATATTATCAGATTTGTTATAGAAAATAACAATAAATAGATATGAAAGATGAAAAAATAATTTACCTGTGCCAATCTGCAATTAGTAAGGTATTATTTTGAATAGAAATAATTGCAGTAGGGGCAGACCTATGTGTCTGCCTTTTTTTAGTTTGATACTATGCCTGAGTCATGGCGAACACATAGGTTCGCCCCTGCGTTATCAATGAAATCTCAACTTCAGCTAATATTACCAAAGAAAGCTGCTGCAAAATCTAAGCAATAGCAGAGCAGGATATATAACTGTAGATAAAGCAATCTACAGGGTTTTGACATGTCTTAGCCAATAATCAGGATATATCTCTGATAATTTTGCAAGGCAAGTCAACGCAGATTTCTGATCCGGATAAATTCCAAATACAGCGGACCCGCTGCCGCTTAACATTGCAGATATAGCGCCTTGTTCCATTAAGGATGTCTTTATATGTCCTATCTCTGGAAACTCGCCTTTCAACGCAGGTTCAAAATCATTTTTCATTAATAATTGAATTTGCGCAAAATCTCTTGTTAGTAGAGCGTTATCTAATTTATGACAATATTTGAAACTCACATCTGAATATTCAGTAATCCTTTGATAAGCCCATGCGGTAGATATATTAAAATCTGGTTTTATTAAGATGATGTCATATCTTGGCGTATCTAGTAACTGCGTAACAATATCGCCTCTGCCCTCAATAATTGCGTAACTGCCCTCTATGAAGAAAGGTATGTCGCTTCCAAGTTTCGCTCCTATTGCTGAGAGTTGTTTTAGGGAAAGTCCGCATTTCCATAAACGATTTAACCCAATCAGAGTTGCTGCGGCGTCGCAGCTTCCGCCTCCAAGCCCTGCCTGCATTGGGATTTCCTTATGAAGTTCGATGTTTACGCCTTTTTTTGTTGATAGAAAATCTGATATTAGTTCGTATGCCTTAAAAATAAGATTATCTTTTGTAGGCAAGTCAAGGTTTGTCTTAATAATAAGTTCACTATTAGGAGAAAAAAATAGTTTATCACAAAGGGAAACAGTCTGCATTAATGATATTAAATCATGATAATTATCATGGCGTTTACCAGTTATCCTAAGAGTCCAATTGATCTTTGCAAAGGCGCAGATAGAGATCATAATCTTTTCATTAATGCTTTGCTGGGTTTGGGGGCGCAGTTCCCATAGTCTTTTTGTTTTGCATAATATCTTTGATCTTATTCTGTACTCTTTGCTCAAGCCCCTCTTCGTCTTTGTAAAACTTCAAAGACTTTTTATAGGCATTAAGGGATTCATTTTTTTTATGGAGTTTGATGTATGTATCTCCAAGATGTTCAAATATCACTGGATCACTTGTCATTTCAACTGCGCGTTGGAGTTCAGTAAGGGCATCTTGATACTTACCTAATTTATAATAACACCATCCCAGGCTGTCTAATATAAAAGGAGAGTCTGGTTTTAGCGCAATTGCCTGTTTAATCAGTCCCAGTGCTTCGTTAAGTTTGATATTTTTTTCTGCATAACTATAACCAAGATAATTTAGGGCATCATAATGTTTGGGATTTAAAGAGATTGCCTTTTTGAGAGATGACTCTGTTTCATCAAATTTATTTATTTTATCATAGGCTATTGCAAGATTAAAATATAACTCATCGTTTTCAGGGAATTTGCTGATTCCATTGTTAAGACATTCTATAGCCTTTTGAGGCTCTTTCAAATAAACATATGTAATTGCAGTGTATAAAAAATATTCTGCTTTTTCTAAATTATTGTCTGAACTTTGTTTTAATACCTCTAAATAATAATTGAGAGCCTCAGGGTATTTTTTTTGCTCTGAATAAACAAATGCAGTCCTAATTAAGGCATTTATATTTGTTGGCTCAATGAAAAGCAGTTCCTTTAATTCAATTAATGCCTCATTAAATTTTTCTTGGGATTCGTAAATCAGAGAGAGATAATATCTTGATAAAACATTAGCGGAATCCAATTTCTTTACAGTATTTAATTCAGAAATGGCTTTATCAAATTTATCATCTTCCATATACAATAGCCCAATACGCATATGTAAGTCAGCATTATCTGGAAGAGCCTTGCTGATAACTATAAGTTCGTTTATGGCGTTTTTATAGTCTTTATTATCAATATATATATGCGAGAGTTTTTCTCTTGCCTTTAGGTTGATAGGGCTTTCTTCCAAAGTGCGTTTAAAATATTTTAACGCCTCTTCTTTATTTCCCTTGCCTTCTTCAATAATTCCAAGATTAAGCAATGCGTCATAAAATTTTGAATTTAATTCAACAGCCTTTAGCAGATATTTCTCCGCATTTATAGTATCCTTTAAATCCAAATAAAAAAGTCCAAGATAATAGTTTGCAATGTAACTGTCTGGGTATTTTTCTACATAGGTATTTATTAGTTTAAAGGCTGAGTCTGTATCTTTTTTAGCCCAATAAATACTTGCAAGAAATAGATATGAATTTATATCATCAGGCGCAAGCTTTATTATCTTATTATATATATTAATAGTGTCTTTTTCCCTGTCTTTAGCAGCATAAAGCTGTCCAAGCAGTTTTAATGCAGGGAGATAAGCAGGGTCTAACGTAATGGCTTTTTCAGATATCTTTATTGCCTCGTTAACCTTATCATTTTTAAGGTACATAAGGGCAATCTGCATTTGGAGATGGGCTGAATCAGGGTCAAGTTTTAATGCAGCTTCATATTGTTTTTGCGCCTTATCCCAATTGTCAGACAATTCATAAAGACTGCCGCACATAAAATGATAGCGCGCCTCTTCTTGATTTTTAGAGCTAGGCTTTGCATAAGCTGGGTTTAGCCCTAAAGCTAGGGTTATTGTAAGGATAATTATTGTAAATATGAGATTGATGGATAATTTCATAGTCTTATTAATGAGGGCGTTTTGTTTTTATTAATGTGAGCGTTTTCTCAAAATGCTGCCGCTCTGGCATTCACTCCTTTAGATATTGTTTAAGTTATATATTTCATCACTATTTATTATACCATACATCAAGAAATATAAGGTATAGATTTTTTATTGTTAATTAAAATAATAATTATGATACAATAGTTTATCATGATATATCAAAAAACGGCATTAATTGTAATATTATTTATAGTTATTACGATAACTGCGCCATTATGTTTGACCTCAGCGGATATTAAAACTGCTGAGTATGCAATAATAATTGATGTTTGTCATGATGCAAGTCTTTTGGTTACTAATCCCTTAGATGTATCGGCAATATTGGATGGTCAATTTTATCAAAGAGAAAAACCTCTTGTTACGAAATTAATACAAGTTGATATTAAAGATAGAGAATATATAATAGAATTCATTATTGAACATCCACCACAGAGAGAAACTAGTTAAAAGTTAGAAGTGAAAAAAATATAAAAATTATTATATTAATGCCATCTATTTTTCACTTTTAGTTTTTAGTTTTTCACTTTTAATCTAATGAAAATAATCAAGAGAATATTCTATTATTGTTTTATATTATTACTTTGCGCTGGATGCGCAAATAAACCCTCTTTTTCTGATGCTTTTTTTACTGAGGGGCAGTTTGAGATACGCTCCTCTGATATAATTGAAGGAACTCCTCTTTTTTTTAAAACCATTGAAGGTATAAGTTTTTTCGTAATCAAGGTCAATGGTCATGTTGGTTCATATTTTAACGCTTGTTCAAGGTGTTATACCTCAAAAAAAGGTTTTAGGGTAGAGAAAAGCCGTTTAATCTGCAGGGTATGCAATGTAGGGTATCCCTTTGATTCACTTGATACTGGTATAGCAAGCTGCTTTCCATTAATACTGCATGGCGCAAATATTAACGGAAGTTATATCATAAAAAAAGATGAAGTATTAAAGGGAAGCAGGTATTTTTGATCATATACTTATATAATAAATATCCTTGGATTTAAGTTATGAATTAACTATACCGATAACTATTGTAATGGCAGAATGAGCCTACAATAAAAGGAGGTAGTTATGAAAAAATTTCATTATATTATATTGGTGATTTTGACTCTTGCATTATCTCTATCAATGACATCTTATAAAATCCAGTCAAATAATCAAGTTGTTCAACAACAAGAAACAACCTTTGAGCAGGAAATGGCAAGCATTAAAAAAGACCTAACAAGGTAATATTAATTTGCTTAAAATTATCCGCATTTAGTAAACCCGCAGTCATGACAAACTGCGCATCCGCCTTCGTGTTCTACAGAGCCTCCGCACTCTGGGCATGCGCCCATGCGGAATATCTCGCCGTCTTTAGTATGTTCGTCTTTAAAGTGTTTTTGATGAAGTTCTAATGCCTTAGCTACTGCGTCAGCACATGAAGAAATCTTGCCAACGCTTGCCCATGACGGCTGATGACAGGATATGCCCTTTAATTGTTTTATAACCTGATCTACCGCAATATCACAGCGCAGCGCTAGTGACATTAACCGTCCTATAGCCTCAGATTGACTTGCTGCGCATCCCCCTGCCTTTCCTATATGATTAAATATCTCAAATGGGGTGTTATTCTCATTTGCATTTATCGTAACATATAAATTGCCGCATCCAGTTTTGATACAGTGTGTTGTCCCTCTAATGACATCAGGCCTCTTTTTGGGAACGATTTTATGTTCAATATTTTTAATAGCATTATCTATTGAGGCTATTGAAGCAGTTACTGGCTCATGGGTTATGGACTTTTTCTTAATTGAAAGCACCTGCTCATCTCTTGAACCGTCACGATATACAGTTACGCCTTTACAGCCAGTTTTATAGGCAAGCATATAGACCTCTTTTACATCGTCTGGCGTAGCAGTTGAGGGGAAGTTTACAGTCTTTGAAACCGCATTACAGGTATGGGTTTGAAATGCAGCCTGAGTCTTGATATGGTCAGATGGTGAGATATCATGTGATGTCACAAATATCTTTCTGATATTGGCAGGAATATCCTCAATATCCTTGATTGAAGCAGACTCAGAGATTATGGTCATCAGTTCTTCGGTAAAAAATCCCTTTTTTCTAGCAATCTCTTCAAATTTAGGATTTACCTCTATCATCCTTGTCCCTTCAAGCACAGTTCTGATATATGAAACTGCAAATATAGGCTCAATGCCAGATGAACAGCCAGCTATTATTGATAGACTTCCAGTTGGGGCAATAGTGGTAATGGTCGCATTTCTCAATTTTATCTTGCCGTGATATATGCTTTTATCGTGATTTGGGAATACGCCTCGTTGTTCAGCCAAGAGAACGGAAGCATTTCTGCCTTCCTGCCTGATAAACTTCATCAAACTCTCTGCAAGGGTCAATGCCTCTTCACAATTATATGGAATGCCAAGCTCAATAAGCATATCTGCCCATCCCATTATCCCAAGTCCAATCTTGCGGTTAGTCAAAGTAATCTCTTCAATCTGTTTTAGCGGATAACGATTGACATCAATGACATTGTCCAAAAAATGTACAGCCTTATGGGTTGTATACTTTAATTTTTCATAATCAACATGGTCGTCTTTCACCATCTTTGACAGATTAATGCTGCCAAGATTACATGATTCATATGCTAAAAGGGGCTGTTCTCCGCATGGATTTGTTGACTCAATAAGGCCAATCTTTGGAGTTGGATTTGTCTCATTTATCCTGTCAATAAATATCACTCCGGGCTCGCCAGTCTGCCATGCGTGTTTGATAATCACATCTAAGACATAACGCGCCTCAATGGATTTATCTGGCTGCTTGGTTCTTGGATTTATGAGATCGTATTGCTCGTTTTTCTCAACCGCATTCATAAAATTAGAGGTCATGGCAACGGAAATATTAAAATTATTTAATTTATCTAAATTATCCTTGCATGTGATAAACTCTAGGATATCAGGGTGGTCAACCCTAAGTATTGCCATATTAGCGCCTCTTCTGGTGCCTCCTTGCTTAACTGCCTCTGTGGCGCTGTCATAAACTGTCATAAAAGATATTGGTCCAGACGAAACGCCTTTAGTAGAACCAACCATATCTCCATTAGGTCTTAGGTTGCTAAAGCTAAAGCCAGTGCCTCCGCCAGATTTATGGATGATAGCTGCATTTTTTACTCCATCAAATATACTCTCCATAGAGTCGAGAATTGGTATAACGAAACAAGCGCTAAGTTGTCCAAGCTCTCTGCCAGCATTCATGAGGGTAGGGCTGTTTGGGAGAAAATTTAATGCGGTCATCATATCATAAAAATCAGTCTCTAATCTCTCAACCTCTGAAAATTCTCTTCCATATTTAAGGTCTGCCATCGCAATAGTTTTAGCGACCCTGCGAAACAGTCCTTGAGGAGTCTCAATTACCTCGCCTTTTAAATTTTTCTTAAGATATCTCCGCTCTAAAACCTTTAGTGAATTCTGAGAGAGTAATATATCATTAACTTCTTTTTTCATTTAAAAACCTCCAAAAATCTCAAATTATAAATCTACAATTAATTTGCGTTTAGGACATTTTCTCTTTCCTTTACTATTTCTAAATCTTTACTCAAGTTTCGCATCCTAATAATTGGTTATAACATAATGATATAATTAAATAATATAGCATAAATAGGCTATAAAATAGTATAATTGTTTTAATTCCCCTTTTTTAAA
>Ga0315281_10002528_pt1 | contig 27087 bp, 22 predicted proteins | sample YL17G07_0_MG_FD_204540 | JGI IMG/M metagenome (GOLD analysis project Ga0315281, IMG submission 204540) | Sediment microbial communities from Yellowstone Lake, YNP, Wyoming, USA - YL17G07_0 | ecosystem: Environmental > Aquatic > Freshwater > Lake > Sediment | place: USA: Wyoming | collected...
CCGCGTTCAGGATGAGCTCGATGCCCATAAGAACCATGATCGCGTTGCGCCGGGTGATGATGGCATACAACCCGAAGGCAAACAACAGCGCGCCCACGAGCAAGAAGTGCATCAATCCGGGCTGCGTGATGAAATTCGTCATCGTTCCGCCTCCTTTTTTTCTCTGCGCGCAATCATCGCTGCGCCGAGAAGAGCAACGAGCAGAATAATCGAGGCAAGCTCGAACGGAAGCAGGTACGTCGTCAGCAGTTTCTCTCCGATGGCGTTCGCAGTTACTTGCATCGGTTGCGCGCCGGAAACCTTCCACTGCGTATCCCAGAACACGGCGAGCAGCAATCCGCCGATGCCGGCCGTGATAATCATCCCTGGCCAAAAACTCAGCACGCCGGATTTGATGTCGACGTTGATCTGATTCTGCGTCAACATCACGCCAAAAATGAGCAGGACGAGAATGCCCCCCACATAGATCATCAGTTGGGTAATGGCGAGAAAATCGGCCATCAGGAGAACGTAGAGTCCGGCAACTCCGAAGAAAGCAAAAAGGAGTGAGAATGCCGAGCGGACGATGTTTTGCGAGAAGACAACAACGGCTGCAGCGCCGAGCGTCAGCAATGCAAAGATCCAGAATATGAGGGCAAAGAAATTCATTTTCAACTAGCCGGAGCAGCCGGTGGATCTTGCTTTGGTGGAGCCGGAGCCACCGGCGCTGGGTTTGGTGCAGCTGCCGCGGCGGCTGCAGCTGCTGCCTTTTTCGCCGCTGCTTCCTCCTCTGCTTTGCGTGCTTTCTCTTTTGCCTCAGAAATCTGTGGAGGAGTCATGCTGCTGTAATTGTAGATCAGGTTGTTCCGGTCGAATTCTGAGAATTCGTAGACGTCGGTCATGACGATACACTCAGTCGGACAAGGATAGACACAGAGTCCGCAGTAGCAGCACTTAGCAATGTCGATGTCGAACACAGGAACGTGCAGGCGTTTCTTGCTCCCGCTGGAGGTCGCTCCGAGGTCCACATCCGGCGTCGCCTTGATTGTTTCAATCGTAATGCAATTGACGGGGCAGGCCATCGAGCACTGGTCGCAGCCGATGCAGTCGTCGATGTTGACATACAAACGATTGCGGGCGCGTTCCGGCAGTTTGAGACGCACTTCCGGATACTGAAGAGTTACCGCTGGAGTGAAGAGATGCTTGAACGTCAGCCGCATCCCCACCGCAACAGTGAAAAGCGCTTGGTAAATCGTGCCGAAATATTCTCGAACAGCAGTCATAGGAAATTTAGCAATCTGGTAATGTTCAATTTGGTAATGTGTTACAAGACCAGAATAAGTCCGACAGCAAAGATGCAAACAAACAGAAACGGCGTCAACACCTTCCACGACGTATACATCAACTGGTCAACGCGCAGGCGGGGCAGTGTCCATCGAATCCACACCTGCAGGAAGACGAAGAACATACCTTTTGCAACAATCCAAAAGATTCCCCAGAAGGGCCCCGACATTGCCGACCCAAACGGACTCTGCCAGCCGCCGAGAAACAAACAAACCGCAACGACTGAGACAAGAAACATGTTCGCGTATTCTGCAAGATAGAAGACGGCGAACTTCATACCGCTGTATTCCGTGTTGAATCCCTGCACAAGCTCGGATTCTGCTTCGGGTAGATCGAACGGAGTTCGGTTCACCTCTGCAAGACTCGCCGTGAACAGAATGAGGAAGGCTGTTACGGTGAATGGCGTCATGGCAATCTTCTGCCACAGGGGAGCGTGCGCACCCCCGAAAATAATCCAGTTGAAGAAGCCGCCCTCTTGCGCCTTGATCACTTCCTGCAAATTCAACGAGCCGGTGATCATTACGACAACCACAATCGTCAGTGCCGTGGGAATCTCATAGCTGACCAATTGCGCCGCTGAACGCATCGCCCCGAGCAGCGACCATTTGTTGTTCGACGCCCAGCCCGACATTAGCAATCCTATCACCACAATCGACGAGGCCGCAACAATGTAAAACACGCCGAGGTTGATATTGCTCCCGATGTAATCGGGACTAAACGGCACGGCGGCAAAGCCCGCGTACGTTCCGATGAAGACGAGGAACGGAGCGAGGATGAACAAAGCCCTGTCCGCCTGCGTCGGAATAATATCTTCCTTTTGGATAAGCTTGAGAATGTCGGCGAACGGTTGCAGCACTCCGTGCCATCCGGTGCGCATGTAGGCAACGCGGTCCTGAATATGCGCGGCGACTTTCATTTCCATATACAGCGTCACGAGCGCATACAAAAGAATAAAGACCAACGGCGGCGCGCAGTAGAGCACGTAGACCAGCACGTTATCGCCGAGTATGAATTTGAGGAGTTGTTCCATCTATTTTTTTGGGAGGGAGTTGAACTCCCGACCCCATGATTATCGATCCACCTCGCCTAACACAATATCCATAGAACCCACAATCGCCACCAGGTCTGCAATCATGCAGCCGCGTGAAATTTCGGGCAACACGGAAAGATTTACGAAGGCCGGTCCGCGCGCCTTGACACGGTACGGGCTTGACGACCCGTCGCTCATGATATAGAACCCAAGTTCGCCGCGCGGCGATTCTGTGCGAACGTAGATTTCATTCGCGTCGGGCCGGATGCGTTTGGGAATCGCCTGCTGCACGTTTCCTTCCGGAATTGCCGCCAGCGCTTGCTCGACAATCTTGATACTCTGCTCCATCTCCCGCACTTTGACAATGAACCGATCCCACACGTCGCCGAGCGTTCCCATCTCGCCTTTGCCCACTTGCACTTCCCATTCGAATTTGTCGTACACCCCGTACGGGTCGTCTTTGCGCAAGTCGAAATTCATCCCTGAGCCGCGGAGCGTTGGTCCGCTTACAGCATAGTTCAGCGCGACATCTTTGGGAAGCACACCGACGTTTGCCGTGCGCTTCACGAAGATTTCATTATAGGTCAGCAAATTGTTGAACTCAACAAGCTTCGGCCTGAAGTACGTGCAGAACTCTTTTGCCTGCTCGACAAACCGAGAGGGCAGGTCGTGCGAAACGCCGCCGATCCAAATATAGTTGTAGAGTAACCGAGCGCCGCAAGTCATTTCAAACAGGTCGAGAATTTTTTCGCGGTCGCGGAATGCCCACAGGAAGGGCGTAAAGGCACCCATATCGATGCCGAACGTGCCGACGGCAATCAGGTGCGAGGCGATCCGTTGCAGCTCGGCCATGATCACACGGATGTATTCAACGCGTGCGGGTACTTCGATTTTGAGCATTCGCTCGACGGCGAGCGCGTAGCCCCAGTCGTTGTTCATCGAGGCGAGGTAATCCATCCGGTCGCAATAAGGAATCACCTGTTGATAATTCGTCATGGCCTCGGCGTGTTTTTCAAAGCAGCGATGCAAGTAGCCGATATGCGGAATAACGTCCACGACGATTTCCCCATCGACCACGATCTCGAGCCGCAGCACGCCGTGCGTGGAAGGATGCTGCGGACCCATGTTGATGATCATCTCGTCGGTTCGGAGCGTTTTGCCCGTCGACGTCTTAATGTGTCCCGGCTTGGTAACGTATTCGGTGGGAAGAAGCTTAGACTCGATCATCGGAAACTCTAGTAGGGAACTTTCATACCGTTGTAGAACTCGGGGACTTTGTAATCTTTTCGGAGCGGGTGGCCTTCCCAATCATCGGGTAGCAGAATTCGACGCAGATCCGGGTGTCCGTCGAATACAATGCCGATCAGGTCGAAGGCTTCCCGCTCGTGCCAGAGGGCGCCGCCCCAAACATCGGCAACGGACTGAATGCGGTTGGCTTCTTTCGTGCAGATTGCTTTGAGCACGATCTTGTGGTTCTGCGAAGTCGAATACAAATGATAAATTGCGCCAAGCCTGCCGTCATTGTAATCCACGCCGCTCAGGCAGCTGATGTAGTCGAACTCGAACCCCGGCTCATCTCGCAGAAAGAATCCGATTTCTTGCGTGCGGCCTTCTGCAACGCGAATCCACGGTTGCGGAGCGTCGAGCTTCGCCTCAACGATCGCATCGCCGAATTTTGTTTTGAGGCTATCGTGGAGTTCTTGAGCGGTCATATCTACGCAAACGCTAACCGACCTTTGGGTTCAGGAATTGGCCGTCCCAACTCTATTGCGGTTTCTATCCACTCCTGAATGACGACCTCAACGTTCTCAAGTGCTTCCTTGTAAGTATTGCCGTCGCTTGCACACCCCGGCAGTTCCGGAACTTCCGCAATAAAGGAGGAATCCTCCGGACTCCAATAGATTATGACTTCATACTTGGTCATTTTACTCTTTCAGCAAGCTTGTATTTCAGAATGATGTTACGAATTTGTCTCACCTGATAAGCTTTTGCTTTTGATCCACGAGGTTGCAAGTTGACGATTTCTTCTATTCCGACCATCGAAAAAATGTGATGACTCCCTTTTGTTCGCGTCTGAAATCCCAACTTTTCTATCAACTTCACAATATCTGAAAACTCAACATTGTTATCAGAACTTCCGTGTAAGACTTGATCGAGAACCTTTTCAATCTGGCTCACGAAGTCTACGCCCTCTTCTTTACCAGCGTTTCTTTTCTCACTTTTTCCTGCAGCTTAATGATGCCTTCGAGCAACGCCTCGGGACGCGGCGGGCATCCGGGGACATACACATCCACAGGGATCACCCGGTCGACGCCTTTCAAAACGTGGTAGCCGTGTTCCCAATACGGACCGCCGCAGTTCGAGCAGCTTCCCATCGAAATCACGTAACGCGGCTCGGACATCTGGTCGTATAGCCGCTTGATGCGAGAAGCCATCTTCAATGTAACGGTTCCCGCCACGATCATCACATCTGTTTGCCGGGGAGTGGCGCGTGGAATAACGCCAAACCGCATAATGTCAAAATTAGAAGCGGAGGCGGCCATCATTTCGATGGCGCAGCAGGCAAGACCAAATTGCATCTGGAACAACGACGAGAGCCGAGCCCAGTTCAGAAGGCTTTCCAGCGAAGTGATGACGATGTTTCCGTTTTCGAACCGTTGATCAAGAAGTCCCATACGCGCTCTTACTGGAGAACCGGAGTCTGCATCGTGACCGGAGTTGGCAGTGTCATCGGGTTCTTTTTCAACGTCGGAATTTCCGGCCGCGGTTTATCCCAATCCAAATCTCCCTTTGCCCACACGTACGCATATCCCACCAAGAGGATCCCAAGGAAGACGGCCATCTCGAGAAACCCAAACAGCCCAAACTGGCGATAGACGAGCGCCCACGGAAAGAGAAAGACAACTTCAACGTCGAAAATCAAGAAAATGAGGGCAATAACATAGAAGCGGATGTTGAAACGGACCCACGCGTCGCCGACCGGTTCTTCGCCGCATTCGTAGGGAAGCAATTTTTCAATGTAGGGACGGCTGGGGCGCAGAAGCCACGAAGCAATAAACCCGCCGGCAACGAACAGAGCGCCGAGGATGAAGAAGATCAAAACTTTACCAAACTCAGTGAGCATGAGCGATGGGTTGGGCTTTTGAAGGAATTGCTGCTCAGAAATTGCGGATGAATATAAAATGAAATTGCCCGTATGTCAAGAAACGAAGGACATTGGGTCGAACTCAGCGTGCGACATTTTACATTCCGAATTCCGATTCTGCCGGCGTGTGCCTTCCGATTCGAATCTACGGACGAAAACTTCCAAGGCCTGCTGGAAGGAACGAAGCAGTAAAACCCAAGCTGAACCCGCGCACGCGCTGGAAAGAAAGAAACGCGCCAGGTGAAAATCCTCCCAGCGAGAAGACGCCCGGAAAGGCATTGACTCGAACAATTTCTGTGAAGCTATCCGATACAACCATCGAAGCAAGAAGGGAGTTATTACGATCCCAATACACTCCCGCCATCGGTGCAATGATAATAGACCTGGTGGTAGCCCCATTAAATGAATCCACGACGAACACTTCCTTTGAGCTCCCCCCTACGCCAAAAGAGAAAGAATCCTCCGTATTTGTTTTGAAGGAGAGGCCGAGAACACCAAATGATCCGAAGTGATAGAACAAGCTGGTGTTCCCAGATGTTGAAATGGGATACTTCATCACAAAACTTTGTCCTACGTTTCGCGCCGCGAAGGGCGAGAACGAGAGTGCGGGCTGGTAGGACCAATCGTTCAGGCTCAAGGTGTGCGCGAAGAAATTCGCCACTGCATCCGAACTGAACAGGAGAATGCCCAACGGATCAAAGATCAGCAGGTCGGCAATTGCATCAACGTTTGAGCCCTGCCCTGGTCCATTCTCCACAATTTCATTGATGAAATGGTAGGTCATCACAGTCGCAGCTCCCCACGCCGAAGGAAAAGGATAACCGTGCGCATCGTACCACTCGCTCATCTTCCTGTAAACCATCCCTCCGCCGATCAAATGGAGTTCATAGTTTGGAAAGAATTGGGCGTGTTCAACGTCGAGACTGCTGGGAATAATTTCCTGACGGAGGAACTTTCCCCAGCCGTATGTGTTGATCTGGGGCATCGGCGCGAGGATATTGCGCCAGACGTTCGTTCCGCCAAGATCCCATGGCACGTCGGCAAAGGCGTTCGTGTGGCCGTAGATCTGGAGTTCATCGAGCCCTCCATTCAGCAATACGGAGATGGGATTAAAAGTCGACTCAGAACCGTAGGAATATTCATGGTAGAACAGATGCGGCATTCGCTGCCCGGTCAGCAGGGCAGGAACGAAGGTGATTACCAAAAGGAAGCGAAAGGAAAACGAATTTTGTTTGTGAAAAGATCGCAAGTGAAATGAGGCTCCTTGGAAGCATTAACATCAAGTACACTGAGTGAATCGACAACATTATAGACAATGGCCCCACAAATTGCAACGCACATTTTTGACACAGGCGAAAGGAGGAATAGCAAACAAAAACCCCGGGTGATGATGCATCCGGGGTTTCGCAAAAACTTTTTCTTAGCAATCCGCCGTAATAGAGCTTGTGTTTCTAACCAGTCAGAATCCGCTCACATTCAATCTTCCGCCGGATACGCACTTGCCCACGAGTGACGCTGTGGGAACTGCGCTACCGAGAATGGCGGCCTTGATCGTGGCGGCGCTTGATCCGGGATGCGTCGATGCATACAAAGCACACGCGCCGGTTACGTGCGGTGTTGCCATCGAAGTGCCGCTGTATGAACCGTATGTTGAGCTACCGCCATTACCGGGCAAGGTTGAATAGATGCCCGAGCCTGGAGCTCCAATGTCAACTGTCGTTACACCGTAATTGGAGAAACTCGATATTGCACCAGAGCTTGTAATGGCCGCAACCGCAATGATGTTGGCGTTAGGATAGTTTGATGGATAATTGTTGACTACATCGTTGTTATCGCCAACTCCGTCGCTTCCGCCGTTGCCCGCTGCCGCACAAAACAAGATGTTCGCAGCATTGGCCCGCTCAATCGCATCTTGCAAGCTCTGCGAGAAACCGCCCCCACCCCACGAATTGTTCGTCGCAACGAGGTTGAGATTGTGACGAGTCTTCATGTCAGTCACATAATCCACGGCCTTAATTGCGTTGGCGGTAGTGCCGCCTGAGCGTCCGAGGAATTTCACTGTAATCATCTTGACGGCCCAGTTTACGCCTGCAACTCCTTTTCCGTTCCCGCCGATTGCACCGATGGTTCCGGAAACGTGCGTTCCGTGGTCATCCTGCGTACCGTCGTACGTCGTGTTATCGTTCTTGTCAAAATCCCAACCGTGTGTGTCGTCCTTGTACCCGTTGCCGTCGTTATCGATGCCGTCCACTGGGTCGAAAGGATTTGTCCAAATCTGTCCGGCAAGATCTTCGTGTGCATACATTGCACCTTCGTCAATCGTGGCCACATACACAGTGCTTGATCCAGTGTGTCCTGCCCCCCACGCCTCGCCTGCTTGGCTGCCGTACTGATTAGCAGGTGACGTTCCGTCGCCGTACATCCCCCAGAGCGATCCGTTGGTGTAGTAGGTGTCGTTTGAAACCGCGTCGTGGTAGTAGTAGTAATTCGGTTCAGCGTATTCCACGTTCCCGGAAGCTCGTATTGCGTTGATCGCAGCAGAGACACCCATTGGCGTTCGGACCAGCGTCACGCCTTCATTGTCGCCGGCGTTTTTCATCGCGTTCGTGAGAATCTTCTCACCAACGACGCCGCTCACCCGTTGAAGAGCTGCCCCGCGCTGCACTTCTGACGCCCCCGCCTTGAACTTCACGAGCATTTCACCTGCAACAAATTCCAGACGTTCGCCTTGGAAGCCAACCTTCTCCAAGGAGCCAACCTGTTGCGCCTCTTGTAGCGGAGCGGGCGGAAGAACTTGGTCGCCGGTCTGACAGGCGCTCAGCGCCAGCAACACGACAAAAGCCATTAATACGTGTGCCTTCATGACTAAAACCTTTCAACTATTGGTGGATGGTGGATGATGAAACTTGCGATTCAGCTAAACCCAATTCAATCTCGTAGAATCTTATCTATCGTTCTTGCGGGGACACTCTGGCTCAAGAACGTTTCAATATAACCGAATTTGAGAATGGTTGTCAAGTGATTGCAGTCACTGAAAGGCTGTCTCGCCGAAGCACTGACGGCGATGGGACCGCCCTCCCCTTTACGCCCCTTCTCGTTCTGCTGTTCCCCTCATCGGCTGGGGCGGAAGGTTAAGGATATCTTCTGGGAACTGTTCGAGGATGAAACTGATGATGTCTTTGACGGAAATGACTGCAATTGGGGTATTATGCTCATCCACAACCGGAACGTGCCGGTAGCCACCTACGTGCATTGCGTTCAGGACGAATGCGATGCTGTCTTCCTTTTGGAATCCTGAAACTTTCGGCGTCATCAATTCGCCGAGACGCTTGCCTTCCACTCCGGCCTTGTTCGCGACCTTTAGCAATACATCGCGTTCGGTAAAAATTCCGGCCATCTTGCCGTGCTCGGTAATGAGCACGCAACCGATTCGTTTCTTTTGCATTTCAGAAATCGCATCGGCAACGGTGTGCTCAGGAGAGAGGGCTACCGGTGTTCGGAAGGGAATACTTTTGATCGGCTTCTGGAAGGTCGAAGAATCGAGCGATTTAAGTTTTGATCCCTCTCCGTACATCATGTTCATCTCTTCGTCGATCATCTCATTGCTCATGCAAATCTCCTTGCGGTCAAATCATAGAGAGTTGTTTCGACCGCCGTTGAATGATTGATTGCGAATGGAGGTACAGGTTCGACCGTAAAGCGCGTTCATGCGTTGTGCCACTGCGTTTCAGATTGCCTAGAGAGAGCGTTCGCCCATCGTGCGAGCACAAAAAATAAATCGGAGAGCCGATTTAAATAAACCAGCGCGTGCGTTGACACGTCCTTCTTCCGCGTCAACGTCGCTACCAGTCGCTCGGCTCTCCGGCAGACTGTTCGCGCAACGTGCAACTGCGCAGCTACTTGCGAACCACCAGGCAAGATAAAAGCCCTTAGGGGTTCTAATCTCATTTGAATTTGATCAATTGTTTGTTCTAACGCAACAATATCTATGGGCTGTATTCGATTAATTTTGCTATTTTTTCGCCCCTTTGGTGTGGCAAGGTCTGCGCCTAGCGTGAAAAGCTGATTCTGAATCTTCTCGAGAATTGCACTAATTTCTGTGGTAGGCAAGAGCGCACGAGCAAAGCCGAGATGGGAATTTAGTTCGTCTACTGTGCCATATGCCTCAATCCGAAGCGTATTTTTGAATACTCGCTTCCCACCGAAGAGCGATGTCATTCCCGCATCGCCCGTTTTTGTGTAGATTTTCATCGTTTCTCGGGCAGTTGAATCTGCGTTAGCTTCACATCAAGTTCCTCCATCGAACGACGAATGAGCACCAACTCTACTTGCAAGGACTCTTGGATCATTCGCAATTCTGCGGCACGGAGTTCATCGAACTTGGCGTGTAATTGTTGCAGCATCAGCTCCGATTTCAAGTTCACTTGATAATCGAGTTCGGCACGGAGTCGATCTTTTTTCCCTGCGCGATTCTGGCTCATCATAATCACTGGCGCTTGAAGCGCGGCAACGGTGGAGAGCATCAAGTTCAGGAAGATAAAGGGGAACTCGTCGAACGGACGAAACCAAAGCTGCGCTGTGTTGAGAACCATCCAGCCAAGTAAAAATATTCCGAAGAGAATAATGAACTTCCAACTTCCGCCAAACTCAGCAATCCGGTCTGATAGTCGGTCGCCGAAACGGAGCTGCTCTTCGAGTTCTTCGTTGACATTCTTCGAGGCAAGCGACGTTACTAAGTCGTTCGTTGCGCGCAGACGTTTGCCGATTTCGCCCACCATGGAAATTGCGACGGACGGGCGCTCCATCAAGAAGAGGAGAAAATCGTCCCGCTTCATCTCCAACAACCTGCAATCGTCCGACGCAATTGCGTTTGCAGTTCGGGCCTGGCCGTCGATGAGCGAAAGTTCGCCGACGAATTCTCCTTCGCGCAGAACCGAGATGCGAATATCTTTCTTCTGATAAGTATCGGGAACGGAGATTTCCACAATCCCATCTTGGATGATGAACATTGAGTTCCCTACATCATCCTTCCGGAATAACACATCGCCCTGTTTCAACAAACGGGGCTTCCAGAGTTTTCGCAACACTTCGAGATCGGGTTCGGAGAGATTTTCAAAAATCGAAATGCGAGAAAGGAATTCGGTGGAGACCATTTAATTAATGGTTCATGACGATTGTGTGATTGAGGAGTTGCTACTGCGATCGCAACTTGTTCTTCCAGAACTTTGGCAACTCGTGGTAGTAATAGACACACGTGCGAATACCGCCAAAGAAGTTATCTTTGTTGATGAATTCGTTCGGCGCGTGGGCATTCTCATCAGGCAGGCCAAAACCTAGCAGGACCGTATTGAGTCCAAGAATCTTCTTAAACTGTACCACGATCGGTATTGACCCGCCTTCGCGTTGGTATAACGGTTTCTTGCCAAAACCTTTTTCCAGTGCGGAAACCGCCGCTTGGACGCCCCCGCTTTCAAGTGGCGTCATGGCCGGCTCGCCGCCGTGCAGGGCCCGCACCGATACGTTCACAGTCTTAGGAGCGATGCGCAAGAAGTGTTTTTCAAACAAGGTTGCAATGTTCGCTGAACGTTGGTCGGGCACAATGCGCATGGAGATTTTTGCGAAGGCCTTTGCGGGAAGCACGGTCTTTGCACCCTCACCCGTGTAGCCTCCCCACACGCCGTTACATTCAAGCGTTGGCCTCGCCCAGAGGCGCTCGAGCGTCGAGTATCCCTTTTCTCCATACAACGTCCGCAGACCTAACTGCTTTGCGTACTTCTTATCGCTCCACGGTAACTTTTTGAACGAGAGTCGCTCTGCCTTCGTTAGCGGTCGGACATCATCATAGAATCCACGTATCGTAATTTTTCCGTTCTTGTCGTGAAGGCTGGCAATCATCTCGCTGAGAACCTGAATCGGGTTATGCACCGAGCCTCCGAACGAACCGGAGTGGAGATCGGTATTCGGTCCCGTCACTTCCACTTCCATGTATGCAAGTCCCCGCAAGGCGTAGCAGACAGAGGGAACTCCTTTGGCAAACATTGCCGTATCGGATATGAGCACGAGGTCGGCGCGAAGCAGATCCTTGTTCTGTTGAAGGAAGGAATCCAGGTTGGCGCTCCCCACTTCCTCCTCCCCCTCAATGATCATCTTGATATTGACCGGCAAGCTGCCTTCGTTCTTCAAACAGGATTCGATTGCTTTCAGATGGATGAAGACCTGTCCCTTGTCGTCGGCGGAGCCGCGCGCAAATAAATTTCCGTCGCGCTCCGTCAGATCGAAAGGAGGTGATTTCCAGAGATTTATGGGATCAACAGGCTGAACGTCGTAGTGGCCATACAACAGGATTGTGGGCTTGCCCGGCGCCCCCAGCCATTCGCCAAAAACAACAGGATGGCCCGATGTTTCGAATAATCGGACGTTCGCCATTCCAATCGTGCGCATATGGTTTGCAATCCACTCCGCACACTTCCGCGTATCCTCGTTGTGTGTCGATTGTGAACTGACACTCGGGATGGCGATGAGCTCTTTCAATTCAGAAAGATAGCGTGAGCGGTTTGACTCGACAAACTTCAGCGAAGATTCCATTGTTTTTTGTGTAGATCCTCGATTCTAGATATCTGTTGGAAAAATATAGAGAACACTTCGATGAATTGAAACAGGCGTTCTGATGCCACTCCTCCTTTTCCGGAGGCTATCGCGCTTCTTGCACCTCCCACAACATTTTTCTACTTTGAGTCCGGACAAACTCTCGAGAACCGGAATGAAAACACATCGTACCTTCTATAGCTTCTTGCTTCTCCTCATCGCATGGGGATTTGCCGCTGCCCAGACCGGCAGTTCAGAAGAGATTCTATCGGCCGAGCAAGTTTCTCAATTGCTGAAGGAAGAGTGGATATTCCTTCACGATAGGATTGATGAATTCATCAAGAAAACAGATAAGCGCGATGAGTTCGAGACGCAACCCGAATACGAAATCCGTGTTACGCGAGAGCGAAGAGCGTTTATTGATCAAGTAAGCAGCCACGTAAAGGAAAAGGGTCTCGACAAGCGCTCGTTCGCAACGCTATTGAAAGTGAAATTCATTCGCTACCACATCGATAGCTCATTCTATTCCATTTCAGCTCCCGCGCCGATTGAAGCGCCCTACGACATTCCGCAGCTCATTACTACCGTTCCTTTCAATCTGCACGTCGGGCTTGCAGATACGACCGAACGAGGTTTTCGAAAATCGAACCTCTATTTTAAGTATCAACCAGAGTTTCGCTGGATCGTCAACCGCGACATCGCTCGAAATGCGAGAGATGATTCCGCGAACGTTGCCTTCCGCTTGAAGTTCAAGATCGACCTGACTCAAGAATCGGCAGGCAGACAAGCCGTGCTACGGATTCTTCCGAAAGAGATGGCATTATACAATGCCATGCGTAAAACAGTGTACTGGAAGGAAGATATCAAGTAACTCTCGCCGATTGGCGACAAAGCCGCTACGAAGAAAGGCGAGGATGTTCTCCTCGCCTTTCATGTTTCTCTCCAAAACGAATCGTCCCGCCTGACTGGCGTCAAGCGGGACGTCGCGCTTCCTCCTCATCCCACCACGGATTTGAGGTATGCTAGAGTTCGTTCGAGTGCGGCGCGATCCTGATTGCTCGTCGAAGGTTTTGCTCCAACGATCGCCGATTCTTCATCATCTCATCCCGGATTCTGTCAGCGTCGACCTTGAACCGTTGCGCCTCGCGCCAAGGCGCTTCATCGTTAAAATTGAATTCTAAGCCCGACGGGCGTGGAGAACGGAAGAGCTGGATGTTGGGATGCGCGTTCATCCGCATTTTCGGCGTTACGTGAAACAATTCGCCGCTCTCCTCTTCTTCAACCTCCGCAGTCAAAGTCTTTTTTGTCCCTTTCCGAAGAATTTCGAATTCCACTTTATCGCCTTCGTCGTGTTTGCGGAGTTCTTTGTTTACGTCTTCGACCTCTTCTACGTTCCGCTTCCCTGCACGGGTGATGACATCGCCTGCCTTGAATCCAGCCTTCGCCGCGGCGCTTTCCTCATCAACCTCTTCAACGAGCACACCGTGCTTATCCGGCGCACCAAAGTACTCTGCTAATTGTTCATTGAGGTTCGAAAGGCGCATGCCGAGCGTGTTCCCTCCGAAGAAACTAAGACGGGAGAGGTTTCCAACACCAACGCCCGTCATCCGACGAACTTTTTCTTTGCCGACGACAACCGTTAGCGATTTCTTTTCACCGCCTCGAATGAACGTAACGGATGCCTTCGTTCCCGGCACGGTTTTGCTCACCGTGCGCACAAGATCATCCGAATCGTAAACATCGCGGTCGGCAAACTTTACGATGACATCGCCCTCTTTCAATCCGGCAGAATCAGCGGGGCTGTCATCGACCACATCGTTGATGTACGCTCCCTCCTCTGCGCTCAGCTTGTTCTTCTTGGCAATCTTTTCCGTAACGTCTTGAATCGATACGCCTAACCATCCCTTTTTAGGCTTCTCCTTCTTTTGCGGTTGCGGCTCGTTCGCGAATGCGAACCCTGACACCATCACTACGCCGATGGCAGCGGTGAGAAGCCGTAGCATCGTTCTCATATCGTTCCCTTTGAAAGAAAATGTGAGGTTGGTGAATTCAGGAGTTATGACGCGCAACTCGGAATAGATGTTCCGGAGGCAGAGACAAAAAAAATCGTTTTCCCGACTTTGAAACTCCTGCTATAGAGTGCTGACGCTAGAGTTATTATAGGAAGATCGAAACTTCTGCAGTCGGTGAAATCTCCGCGAGCAATTGCCGCGTGGAATCATCACGCACTTGGACGGGGGTGGGATGGTTGTGCACTTTGTTGAACGATCGGAGTTGAAGAAGTAATTCTTGCTTGGTCTCTTTCTTCCGCGCTCTCCACATTCGGCCGTTCACAATCATAAGAGAATTGGACTCGCCCCGTCGAAGTTCTTTGATCAATCCAATCTTCAACATTCTTGGAAGTGTGTCGGAGGAGAAAACCGCAGTCATCCTACGATCGTCTTCAGTCGACTTCGACCCCAGCAATTCGTGCAAACTATCTGACTGCGTTTGAGAACCCCTTTGAGAAACCTGTGGTCCAATCTTGATGCCGGGTCTGATTGGTCGCTCGTGCCGGTACAGCGCATTATGCTCCACTCGAAGAAAGAGAAGGAACGCTGCTCCGAGGAGTGCCAAAGCAGCGATTCCCAGGATCCCCTGAACTATCGTGCGGATGGTTGATTTGAACATTATGCTCACGCGAGGGTTGCTTTACACTACTTTTACTACAACAATCGTCTGGTCGTCGTGCTGGGGGGCAGCACCGGTAAACGTTTTCACTTCCTCAAGGATGGAATCAATGATTTCTGTCGCCGACCGTCTAGCGTTAGCAAGCAATGACCGCTCAAGACGGTCCTCGCCGAACTGGTCGGCTACGCCATTGTGGGCTTCCGTAATCCCGTCGGTTACAAACAAGAGCACGTCCCCGTTTGAGTAGTTCATGCGGGTTTGAATCATTTCGTTCGTAAACAATTCTTTGTCGTTCAGCCCCAACCCAAGCCCTTTCGGCACGAGCCGCTCGATTCTTCCGCGGTCGGCTTTGAAGTACAACAGCGGAAGATGGCCGGCGCGGGAAAAATCAACCGTTCGTCTGACCGAATCGAATTCGGCCCCCGAGACGGTAACGAACGAACGCTTTTCTAAATCCTTGCACAACAACTTATTGGCACGGATAAAGAGATCGCTGGGTGAGAGGCCAAACCCGTGGAGTGAGCGCAGAATACCTTGCACCTTGGACATGTAGAGTGCTGCTGACGTTCCCTTGCCGCTCACGTCGCCTACGATGACGGTGAGTTTATCGGGTGAACCGTCGAGATAATCAAAAAAGTCTCCGCCAACTTCCATCGCAGGAAGAGAGACGCCCGCGATATCGAGCCCGGGCACGTTCGGCACCGACTGCGGCAACGACTCCAGCTGAATACGACGCGCGATGGCCAATTCGTGTTTGAGGCGCTCCTTTTCGGCAAGCTCCTCATACAAGAAGGCATTTTCAATCGAGAGGGATGCTTGCTTGGCGGCTGCTTTCAGGAACGCAAAATCTTCCTGATGGAACGTGGACTCCGCCATCTTCTCGCCAATCAGCAAGACGCCGATCAATTCATTTTTGGAGCGAACCGGAACGAGGTACTGGATGTGTTGCTGCTGGAACAGCTCCTTCACTCCCGCGGGCAGATAATCTACGCGGAACTCCCCCTGAAATCTCTCCACCGCCTCGCCAATCTTCGATCCTTCGCTCACGCAAAATGTTTTCCATTCTTCACCGTCGAAACCCTGCGCCTCGTGGCAGCAGCAAGCGCGTTGATTGCGGAAAAAGAGGACCCCTGCTCGTTTCAACTGCATCATCGCCGATATTTTTTCGACGATTCCTCTTGCCAATTCCTGCATGTTCAATTTTGTTGCGAGCACTTCGGCAAGTTCGGTGCTTGCCTTGCGATAATCGTAATGCGCGCGGAAGAATTTTCTATCGATCACTCCTTGCCCGGCACCGCGTACGCGCCAGAACCCGTACGCTACCGTAAGTCCAACGAGCATGAATCCGATGCGCTGAACTTGCTCACGCCGTTCTACCGACGACGGCGAGTCTGTAATCTCAATCGATGAACCGGTGATCACAACGTTGGGCAACGGGAGCGTTGCCCGGGGTAATTCTGTGAACAAACGAAGGCCCAAGATGACCACAGCCATAGTCCATACGGCGGTCACCAACGTGTACTGGATGTTGCGACGCAAGCGAAGATTCATGTCCAGAAGACGATACCGACCGATGGTGTACAAATGTGCCAGCGGAACAATGAGGAGCGCGGTCCCAAGATAGCCGAGGAACCCCGGCGATAACTGTCCGCTCACGGCAAGCAAGCCACCAATTCCGCCGACGATCAACACCGCCATCGAGATTCCAGCCCATTTGATGACGCGGTTGAGAAGTTTGTACTCCGGGCTGACCTGTTTGCGATAGACGACGGCAATTACAATTCCGACGCCGGCAACGATAACAAGGCCATACAGCCCATTCGTCTTTATGAGGAGGAGCAACACAAAGCCGAGCACAGCCGCAATGTAGTACGAGCGGTGGATCCACCGACGGTTGATCAACTCCGGCCGCTCAACGGGAAAATAACTTCCCGCGTGGAATGCTGTCGCAATGCTCAAGTAGATGGAGAGAACCATCATCAGGTTTCGCGCGAACAGAAAACCAGATTGGTCGAGTTCACGCCGGACCGCAATAACAGCGATTGCATAGCCAATCATCATCATCCACAGCCCCGTGAGCCGAGCGGCCCGTATGCTGGGGCGTTTCAGTGCAATGAACCCGCCCAGCGTCAGGTATGTCAATCCCGCTACCGTCAGCAGCAACAACGAAAAGGGGATACCGAACTTCGCCAACGTCACGGGCATATGGATTTCTTTGTCGTCGCGGATGATCTCGTAGATCAGATTTTTTCCTGTCTGCCCGCTCCGAAGAATCGCGTCGGCTTCGTTGGCATTCTTGAATGATTTGCCGTTGATGCGGACAATGAGGTCACCCAGTTTCATCCCTGCCCGATCCGAAGCGCCGTCGGGGGTAACATCACTGACATACGCGTAACTGCCCATCTCGCGGAAGAAGTTCTGCGGCATTGACCTTTTTTGAAGCCGGTAAAAAACTTTTTGATTGAATGATGAACGGAATATCTCCACAGCAAATTCCGTTGCGTTTGGAACGCTGAACGCAGCAACGGCATCATCGTAGAGATTCTGCCCGCCAAAAGTTCTTCCCTCCAGCCCGAGCAAAAAATCTCCAGGTCGAATAGAATCTACTCTTCCCGGAGCGAATGTCGTGCCGTTGAGGGTTACTTCCTTCTCGAGCGTTGCGGCAATTGTTTTTGTAATGTAGAGACGGTACGGCTGGTCGCGGAAGACGTTCTCATCGGTCGGTGAACTGGCGTAATTGTAGATCGTAATTGCAATAAAGAAGGCCTGTACCGCCAGCAGCAGGGCTATGAGGCTGCGGAACAGAAGCGGACGTTGGTCAAAGATTCTCATTGGTCGAAATGGGTGAAGAAAGATACGAAAAATCCGGAAGGAAGTTGTGGAACGAATTATTCAGAGACTTATGGAGGCTTTCAACTCTTATCACGCCCACGTATATTTCTGGACCTACTTGGAGAAACTCATGAAATACCTTTTGCTTCTTTGCGGGCTTTCAACACTGATGCTCGCCCAGCCCCTTGCTGATCGCTTCGCTTCCTTCGGCCATTTGCTCTATTTGAAATCCGCGCATACAGAATTCCCGCATCCGGCACGGGATAGCGGACACACCTATGGCGGGAAATTCTACTCCACCGAGGAACATTACCGAGACAGCACCGTCGGCGTGTTCATCCCAAAAACTTTTCAAGCTGGTAAATCGATCGACATCGTCGTCCACATTCACGGTTGGTTCAACAATGTTGAGAGTACCTTTGTGCAGTTTCGATTGATCGAACAATTTGTGGAAAGCGGTGCAAATGCATTATTGATTGTGCCGGAAGGGCCAAACAACGCCCCCGATTCATTTGGAGGAAAACTAGAGAAGCCCGGTGAATTTGCACTCCTCATCCATGACGTACTCAGTCAATTGCAGAGAATGAAAAAGATTCCCAGCGCACGGATCGGTACGATAGTCCTATCAGGGCACAGCGGAGCGTACCGCGCAATGGCCTTTGTGCTCCAGCACGGCGGATTGCCGGAAAAGATCAAAGAGGTATACTTGTTCGATGCGTTGTACGGACAGACAGAGAAATTTGCCTACTGGCTCGACCACTCGCGCGGTCGGCTGCTGAACATCTACACGGACGATGGGGGAACGAAGAGTGAATCGGAACTGCTCGCAGCAGACTTGATGTCGTGGAAGATTCCGCACCTGTCGCTTGAAGAGAATGAAGTTACAAGTGAGCTCCTGAAGAAGAATCGCATCGTGCTCATCCATACCAAACTCGAGCACAACGACGTGCTCTCGGCTCACAATACGTTCAGAGAGTTCTTGAAGGCTGGCGTGTTGAAGAGAGCGATGAGGTAATCGTCAGTCTAGGGCTGAATAGCAGGCGGGAGAGCGAGGCAGTTCTCGACCTCCCCTAAATCCCCTCCTTGCCAAGTCCCAAAGGGATCCCTTTGGGAAAGGGGACAAAGAAGCGGTCAGGGCTTCTTCTCTTTGGTAGCTGTGTAGAGGACTCGAACCGGCACGCGCGGCATGTTTTTGCTATCCGTTTCCATCACAAACTGTGTATTCGCCACGCCCTCGTTTTCCGGTGTTACGTTGAGGATGATGCGTGCTACGGCTGCCGGAGCAATCGTCTTGCGTCTTGTCGACGCGACAAGTCCTTTTGAGAATTCGGAAACGCCAAGGACCGTGAGCGGAACTTTCGTGATGTTTTTCAACTCGATGGTGTCTTTGTGCATCTGCCCCACTTTGAGGTTGGGAAAATAAACCATGCTGCCGTAACGAACGATTTCGAATTCACTGATCACGTTTGCCTTAAACGTAAGGGTCGCATTACTCGCCTTTGGGTCGTTGGACTGGATGGATACGTGCTTTTCGACTTTCCCGATTATTCCCGTGGTGTTGAATTGCAATTCCAGAATGTCCGACTCGCCCGGTTTCAGTGAGGACTTGGGCATCTTTGCTGTCGTGCACCCGCACGATGGCGAGACGCCAAGAATTTGCAGCACCTCACCCCCTGTGTTCTCTATCTTGAATTGAATTTTTTTCGTCTGACCGGTGTATACCGTTCCTAAATCCTTGTCCTTCTTCTCAAAATAGATTGAGGGAGGAAGGCCTCCAGGAACGGCATTTCGGTATTGAGCTTGGACCACATTGGAGCAAACCAGCACCGCAATGCTGATGCCGTAGGCGACTCTGTTGAAAAACCATTTGCGCGGCTGTCTACCACACTGTGCGTGTACATTCGAATGATTCATTCTACAATTTTCTCCTCACTGATTCTTGCTAGAATATACCATATAACACCAACGGACTCAAGTGAGTCCGTTGGTGAGAATGATTTGTAACACATCTTCCAAAGTGCGGAACTTCCTGACCCCTCAACATCCAATAGCAGAATTTTCAGCCAGGCCCAGTCCGATAGAGAATTCGACACGATCACTGGACAATGTGGTCATTTCATCAGCAGCATCTTCTTGGCCGAACTCAACTCTCGGTCGCTGGTGATCGATCTCGCGTAAATCCTCAGAACGTACACGCCCGAGGGAACAACGTTGCCCGATTCGTCGCGTCCGTTCCATTGCTGATAGTATGTTCCCGGTTCAAACTGTTCCTTGACGATTGTCTGGATTCTCCGCCCCAGCAAATCGTAGACGGTCAGCGAAACAGTACTCGGCTCAGGCACCTCGAACGCGATTGTCGTTGTCGGGTTAAACGGATTCGGATAGTTCTGATGCAACGCAAATTCCGTTGGAAGGACGAAGTCTTTCGAGGTGGCACCCTTGGCTAGCGCTGATCCCGATCGAATCTGGATCTTGCCGCCACCCAATAGTTGCTGTACAGAGTTGGAACCGCTCAACGAATTGGTGAACAACAGCCCCGCGGCAAGGCTTGGACTCGTCCGCGTGGAAGGATTGACTAACCGAACGCTGATACGATCCAACGCCCCAGTTGAGTTGGAGCTTGATTCAAACAGCACCAGCGTAAGATCGTGGTTGCCGTGCCACGCCACCGGGTTCATCGGGTCCGTTACTTCTCTTAATTCTGCCTTCGTATTGATGGTGGCCTGCCTCCCTGCCGAAGGCACGTCGACGACGCTCAATGAGTTGATCGCATTGCTCTTGATTTGGTAGACTCTCCTCATCCCCCCTTCTATTTTGCGGAAAACGATATTGATCTGGCCCTGCAGATTCTTGCCGCTCTTGTTCCATTTCATCGTCGCACCGAAATTCATTTTTGAGCCGGCATCACCGGCAAACGCTCCGTTGGAGAGAGATCCCGATGTCGGAAGCAGAATAAATCCCCCACCCGCGACATTATCGGCACCGCTAATGGCGATGGTAATTGTCGTCGGGCCAGATTGAGAGCCTCGGTACCAACCACTCAATATCGGTGTAACGTCGAACACTTTTCCGCCGGAGCTTACTTCGCCATTTGTGAGGATGTGTTGCCAGCCTGTCACAACCCCTTGACCGACTGTTGTAACCGTTGGGTCGATCAGACCAACTTCGACATTGTCGTACGGAGACCCACTGAAATTGACGCGTGCGTTTCTGATATCTCCCGGATAGTAAATATCGAAGTCTTCCACCAAGGCTGAAAGTGAAACTGCAGCCTTATAGTTTCCACCCTGCAGTTGCGCACCAAAGTAGGTCTGGCCGTTGTAAGCGATGGAGGCATCTTCGTTATTGACACTGAGTTTCCCATTCACCATAGTCGCGTCATAATTGCCCAATCGATTGGATGGATCCACAAACGTCGGCACGATATCGTAGTCGCCGATCGGGCTGCCCGAATTTGCAGCCGTTGTATACGTTGCCGTGATTGCGTCACCGTTCTTGAGGCCTGCAATCACTCCGGTGAAGGGTGGGTTCGGATCACTGTATTGCCGTGCGAAACTATTGGCAGTAATCGTGAGCGCTGCTCTGCTAATCGTGAAACTCGCTACGTTGTACGTAATCGCATAGTTCGACAACACCTCAGCAGGACTCAAGCTCGCACTGATTTTGTATGGACCATCAAAAACGGTTTCGCCCGGCGCACGGCCATAGCTTGCCACCACAGCATCTTCTGCTAAAAACCCCACCAGCGTTCCGGTAAATACTGGGTCTGATTCTCCATAGGTTTTGTTCGCCGCATTGGGTGTAACCGATGCCGAAGCTTTATCGATCGAAAAACTTGCAGTGTTGTAAGTGATTGCATAGTTCCCCAACACTTCCGCGGGACTAAGCGTCGCGCTGATGATGTACGGACTGCCTCCGACTGTCTCGCCCGCGGTTCGGCTGTAGGTTGCCGAAACATTGTCAACCGTGGCGAAACCGTTGAGCGTTCCACTCAAGGCCGGGTCAATGGTTCCGTAGATCTTGCTCTTTGCATTGGGTGTCACGGATGCCGTTGCTTTGGTGATCTCAAACGTTCCCTCTGCTGAACCAACGTAGTTGTCATCGTTGACTGTGGCCGTCAGTGCGTACGAGCCAACGGTTGTCTTGGGTGCATTCGTCCACTCAATAGTAAGACCCGATGGAGTTGTCGATACCGATGGTGTCAGAGCGCTGCCGTTGTAGGTTTGCGTGAGGTCGTTGAGCGTTACCGCCGCACGCGCCTTGCTGATGTGGTCGGCTACGGTGCCGCTCGCTTCGCGATAGTTTCCCGTAACGTCCGTGAACGTCCAAGTGTCAGCCTCGAAAGTTCCCGCGCCGGTGTGTGTCGTACCGGTTAGGTTTAGGCCAATCAAAACATCGGTTGAACCACCAACACCAGTCGCTCTACCGGTCGCAGTATGCGATGAGCCATCGTAGGTCACGTCGTAGCCATTCACACTCAACGTGGCAGTGGCCTTATCGATAGTTGCTCTTCCCGCGCCGACAGAGCCCAAGCTGTAGTTACAGGCATCTCTGCCAATCAGGCTCGCTCCTGTGAGCGTCACCAGCTTGCCGACGCCAGCGTTCGCCTCCTCAAAAGTTGCCACGCCGCCGGTGAGGCTTACGTCGTCACCCTCGACAACTCCATTCAGCGAAGTGCCCGATACCGTTGCGCTGGTGTTGCCGTCGTAGGTCTTGTCGTTCGCCGTAAACGAACCCGTTAGACTCATCGCAACAATTTCAATCGGCACGGCGTCGCCATCGCTTCCAACGTGGTTCGCATCGCCTGCGTAGTGGGCTGTAACGTAGTAGGTGCCAACTTTTACCCGATCGCCTGTGTAAGTCAAGGTCGCGCTGCCGGTAATGGTTCCCGCCCCACTCGCTGTGCCGGAGCCACCCTCGTGTGTGTGGCCGTCATAGGTGAATGGATCAGCGCCCAGGGTGGTCGTCGTGGATGATGCTTTGTTCACCGTCAATGTTCCATTGCTGGTCGGATCGCTGCTGCTTGCGGCATACGATTCGCAGCCGCTGAAATCCGCCTTGATGATGCGTTTGCCCGCATCCAAGAAGTTTGGGACGAAACTCGCAGTCGCTCCCCCTGCAACAACGGAGCCGCTGCCCACAAGCCGACCATCCACATAAAATAAAACCGTGCCGCCAGTCGGGCTTGGAACAATCGTCGCGGAGAGAGTTACGGAAGTGGAGCCGTAGAGTATCGACGCATCAGATGCAGAGGTGCGGGTACCGATAGTACCGCGCACGTTAATATTGTCTACGGCAAAACTTGGCCTGGAGCCGCCTCCCGTCGCATCGCGTTGCACCCAACGCAACTGCACCACCGGCTGATTATCTACCAAGCTTGGAAGCGTGTACGATTTCGACTGAACGTTCTGAGGCGTGGTAACCCCTGAGCCGGTTTGAAGCGTCGTGTTGTTTTCGTAAATGCCGTTTGGATCACCAGTCACCGAAGTAAACGCACCAGTCGTTCCAACGCGGTATTGGAGGTCGGCCTTGTTTATTCTGGTGTTCGTGGTTCCGCTGTAGGGGTTTCTGATCGTCATGATTTCAAACGCAACGACGATGTTGGTTTGCCCCGTGGTGTTTACGGCAAGAGCAAGCGAAGGGTCGACCGTGCTGGTGCCTGCCAGAAATCCAATTTTTCCATTGTCGTTCTGCACGCCCGTGGTTGTTGTAGAGGCCGAACTGCTGGCGAGCAACACTTCGTCGGCCGTGGGAGCGTTTGTTCTGAACGAACTCGAACTCCCCCCAGCCAGTCTCCACCCTTGCCAGCCCGCTGGATAGGTTGTCGATGTGTGCGGGAGTGAAGAAAAGTCTTGCGAGTAAGGAAGTGATTGAGGAGAAGGATTGGTTGGGGGATCGCCGGCTGCGTCGGTGAACAACACCTCCGCGCGGAATGTCGAGCTCTCTCCATCCGCAGTCAATCGTAGCGTCGCGCCGAGTTCATCCTCATCGGGCGGAACGGCCCACGTTGTGTTAATAATTCCGTCAGCATCGGCCGTCGCACTCCACGGCTGGTGCGACGTGCTGAGGTTGTTGTCGGCCGGTTGGCCGTCGTGTAGCACCTGGAGTTTGACGCTCTCGCCCGGCCACCAACCGGCGCCCGTGATCTCCACAGTGCTACCCGGCGGATAGTCGGGCCTATCGGTTGCCACGGTTGGTTGTGCGAACGCAAGTGAAGTTCCTGCAAAGAGCAGGAGGGAGAACGTAGAAAGAGGTCTACGCATGGTATTTCTCCTCAAAGAAGGTTTGAAGGATATAGTGGATTAAGTATTCGGGATATTAAGTCGGGGATTGAAAAAAAGAATTGAGAATGGAGAATTGATAATTGCGGTTTTGCATTGTTGCCATTCCGACGGCGTTGCCTCGCACGAATCTTAAGCAGAAACTAAAACTGAATCAAGTGTTTTTTTAGACTCTCAATGTCATTCTGAATCCCGACGCTTTTTGTCGGGGTGAAGAATCTTGTTTCTAATCATAAAAATGATCCACGAATGACACGAAGTGCCACGAATGTTTGTTCATTTTGTTCCTTGCTTCTGCCACGGTGTGGACCGTGACAGTCAATGAAAGTTTTTTTAGACTCTCAATGTCATTCTGAACCCCAACGCTTTTGGTTGGGGTGAAGAATCTTGTTTCTAATCAAAAAAATGATCCACGAATGACACGAAGTGCCACGAATGGTTGTTCATTTTGTTCCTTGCTTCTGTCACGGTGTGGACCGTGACAGTCAATGAAAGTTTTTTTAGACTCCCGATGTCATTCTGAATCCCGACGCTTTTTGTCGGGGGTGAAGAATCTTGTTTCTAATCGCGACCTGCCTACCGCAGGCGAGATTCTTCAGTCGCTTCGCTCCTTCAGAATGACAGAATCCCCTCAGTTGTTCCTTGCTATGACACGAAGTGCCACGAATGTTTGTTCATTTTGTTCCTTGCTTCTGCCACGGTGTGGACCGTGACAGTCAATGAAAGTATTTTTTTTTAGACTCTCAGTGTCATTCTGAATCCCGACGCTTTTTGTCGGGATGAAGAATCTTGTTTCTAACAGCGACCTGCCTACCGCAGGCGAGATTCTTCAGTCGCTTCGCTCCTTCAGAATGACAGAGTCCCCTTAGTTGTTCTTCGTGAACTTCGTGGACGATCGCTTTGAAGCCTCGCGGACCATTCCGCGACTGTGTTCCCCGCATCCCCTCAGTTGTTCCTTGCTTCTGTCACGGTATGGACCGTGACAGTCAGGTGGAACATTCGAATCCTCTCCGCGTTGAGTAAACACAAAGGGGTGGAGACCTCTGCAGTCCCCACCCCAATGCAGTTAACATCACTGTAACGTTCCCTCTTACTTCATCAGCATCATCTTTTTGACTGAGATCAACTCTCGGTCGCTGGTGCTCGATTTTGCGTGGATCCTCAAAATATACACGCCCGAGGGGAGAACGCTGCCCGATTCATCGCGGCTGTTCCATTGCTGCTGGTAGCTGCCCGGCTCGTACTGCGCCTTGACGATCGTTTGAACTTTCCGCCCCAGTATGTCGAACACGGTCAGCGACACGTCGCTCAACTCCGGCACTTCAAACACAATCGTCGTTGAGGGGTTGAAGGGGTTCGGATAGTTCTGGAACAACGTAAACTCCGTTGGGAGGATAACGTCCACCGAACTGGAGCGCTCTGCAACGATCGAACCTCCAGAATGAACCTGGATGTTACCACCGCCCAGCACCTGCTCAACCGTTTTCGTTGCACTCCAGTTGCTTGAGAACCAGACGCCGCCGGCTTTGTTCCAGACCGTAATGCCAATCGCATCGTTCGTTCCTGGCTCACCTGCATCGGTCATCGAAACTTGCAGCAAAGCACCTCCCTCCAAACTAATTGGGCTCAATGGATTGGTGATATCTGTGATGTTCGCTTTTCCATTGAACACTGCTTTGCCGGTGGTTGAGCTTGTCATGCTCGCCGAAAGAGAGGTCATCGAATTCCCCTTGATCTGATAGACGTGCAACCCATCAGTCTCGGTCCGCCTGACAATCGAGTTGATACTCCCCTGCAGACTCTTGCCAGCCTTGTTGTACTTGACGTTAAACCCGAAGTTGTTCTTCGAGCCCACGTCTCCTGCCTTCAGACCCGAAGCTGAATTCGTCAAAACCAGATAACCGCCTCCGGTGATGAAGTCAGTCCCAAGCGGTTTGGCGACTGTAAGTACTGCTTCGCTGCTGCCAGCATAATAGTTGTTCACGCTGATGCACACAGTAAACTGGGCACCCGGATCGGTCCCCGGAATTGTTGCTGTGTAGTTAACAGCAACGGTCCCGGTAGTCGTGTTAGTCGCACTCACTAGGCCAACGGTCAACGGACCGATAGTTTCGTTCGTCTCCAGAATCTTGAATGTAACTTTGGCATTACGGATATCACCAGGATTTCCATCGCTGATATCCTGAATCGTTGCACTCAATGTCACCGTGGCCGTGCTGGAAGTAGCACTGGATGTGTTTACAAACAGCTGGCCCGTGTATGTAACGATTGCGTTTTCCTTGGTAATAGTTAATGGCGTTGTTGGATCAGTTACCGAGAAATTAGAATTCACTCCTCCCCAAGCGGCTTTAACAGTTCGTGAACCGGGAGCCATTTGTCCGTTACTTGGATAGGAAGGTGTTTCGAGCAACGCAACCGGACCCAAAGTTACGGTGATAACACCACCAGAAACTGTCCAGCCTCCGCCAGTGTTCGTCACCGTGCCCATCGCTTGCGTTCCAACGTAGAAAGTAACGCTCGTCGCCGGGGCATTGCCTCCGATTTGATCAGGGGAGAGCGTCGCCGTGAATGTGACTTTGTCGCTGTATTGCTGAGAAGTCGGGCTCACGGTAACACTTGAAGTCGCCGCGTATTGGTTGATCTTGTCGGTGATCGTAGTGCTGGCAATGTTGCAGTAGTTGGCCGTGCCCGTGAAGCTCCAAGAGTCGCTGGCATACGTGCCCGCGTTCGTGTGGGTTGTGTTGGTCACATCAACCGTGCCGACTGTCGCTCCCATTTCGACGTTCACACCGGTGATTGATGTTACGGTCGCCGAGTGTGGATTGCCGTCGTAGGTCACTGTGTATGGCGAAACTGCGATTGTCGCCGTGGCCTTGTTGATCTTATCCGTGATGGTCGTGCTGGCGATATCGTTGTAGTTAGTACCGCCACTGAAGCTCCATGAGTCGCTGGTATACGTGCCCGCGTTTGTGTGAGACGTGTTGCTCACGTCTACTGAACCTACCGTGGCTCCTGATTCACCGTTGACTCCGGTGATTGTGTATCCCGCCGTGTGCGGATTGCCGTCGTAGGTCACTATGTAGGGCGTGACGTTGACAGTCGCGGTGGCCTTGTTGATCTTATCTGTGATCGTCGTGCTGGCGATATCGTTGTAGTTAGTACCGCCACTGAAGCTCCATGAGTCGCTGGTATACGTGCCCGCGTTTGTGTGCGTGGTATTC
>Ga0315281_10002529_pt1 | contig 27080 bp, 42 predicted proteins | sample YL17G07_0_MG_FD_204540 | JGI IMG/M metagenome (GOLD analysis project Ga0315281, IMG submission 204540) | Sediment microbial communities from Yellowstone Lake, YNP, Wyoming, USA - YL17G07_0 | ecosystem: Environmental > Aquatic > Freshwater > Lake > Sediment | place: USA: Wyoming | collected...
AGATCCATGAATGGTGATCCAGTCAGGACCCCGACTGAGGTAAGCGCCTTCTCAATCACGTATTCCCCTTCGCCTACAACTGCACAATTCGCGCCGGTTAGGGCGAGACTCTTATGCGGCATAGCTGTGACGTGAGGCCCACCGATGACGATCTGAGTCTCAGGCTTCATGTTTCGTATGAGTTTGCAGGTCTTCACCATCGCTTGAAAGCTAAGAGTTGTCGCTGTGACAAGTACCGCGTCAGGATTGTAGTCTTTCACGTATCCGCGAACTTGTGAGAACTCCATCCCTAACGCTTCAGCGTCAAGGATCTTAACCTCGTGATCTTGCAGTTGCGAGGCAAGGTATAGTAAGCCTAAGCCGGGGTTCTGATTGTTATGGATTCCCGTGAGCTTCCAGTGTGGTGGATTGATGAGCAGAACTTTCACGCTTTCCGCCCCAATGCGACATTCGGTTTGTCGCAGGACTCATCATGGATCAGTTCGGTTGCATCGGTGAGCAACTTCTCCCACATCGGGAGGATCTTCGTATCATAATCGTATCCAAGTGCGAACTCTCTGCTAGCCTTCCCATATTTCGCGACTTTCCCCGGATTCTTGTACGCATCCGTGAGTGCTTCAATCGCATCACCCGTATGCGCTAGTGCCTGATAGCTGAGTAGCGGCGTCAGTTCCATCGTGACAGGCGGGATTGTCCAGCCATGGCCTTCAACGAGTTCAATCATGCTGCTGAAGTGTGTCACGATCGCTGGAATCCCACAGCTTTGCGCTTCAATGATTGGGATGCCGAAGCCTTCCCCACGAGCCAGATTCAGAAAGACGTCGTGGCAGTTGTAGAACTCAGCCATGCCCTCATCGGGGATGCCTACGTATCGGCGGAAATCATTCGTGACAATTACGTTCTTGTCGAGGCCACGGTACTTGATGAGTGCTTGCAGGTCTAAGCCTTCAGGGTAGACGGGCCAAGTGTGCATGTAGATTCGAGCTTTCTCCTTCGCCTCCGGGTTCTTCTCTAGGAATCCGGAGAAGGCATCGAACATTCGCGGGTAATCTTTTCGCATTCCCTTGTTTGCGGCGTTGATTCCTACCACGAAAGCGTCTTCAGGGATATGATACTTCAGTCGGCAGGCTTTCTTATCAAGCGGCTTGAATATGGTAGTGTCTACTCCATGTGGGATGAGTGCAGGTTTCAAGCCTGCTTTCATCATCTCACCTGCGCCATGCTTCGACATCGCTAAGGGGATCCATGCGGCTTTCAACGCTTCATAGACTGGCTGCGGAATCGGGGAATGATCCACAGGGGCATAAGCGATCCAGCGAGGATGAAGTCTCGGCAGCTTGATCGGGTCAACCCACACGTCAAAGAGTGTGATAAGTAGGTCCGGGTTCGTGTAGTGAATCAGGAGCTCAGCAGCGTCCAAGCCAAACTTATCGAAGAGCGCGGGATAGATTGTGATGCCGTGTTCTCGGTCTCGGATTGCTGATCCTTCGAGGCCATAGTAGGCGAGGCAATCGCAGTGGTAGCCATGCTTCGCCAATCTGTAGAGGATATTCTTCGTAACTACCCCGTACCCGGTTGGGCACAGTGGGCTGTTCGACATCCACAAGATTGAAGGTTTCTTCTCATTCACTTCTAGTCAAGTCCTTACCGTGGAACAGAAAATGGAAACGGCGATTAGGAAAGCCTCACCGACAAATAGAGTGAGGATGAGAAGTTACTTACTGCGTCGGTTCAGGATCTTTCCCTGGTTCGATTACGTTCGATTCATAGGCGCTCGGGAACCAGATGTGACCCATCACAGAGCCGAACTTCACTGCATCACCAATGTTGGCAACGGCATAATCAACGTCTCTCAAGTTGTATGCAGGTAATGTGATGTCCAAATGTAGACGGTTGACTTCGTTGCCGTCAATTATCCTACCCTGATCCTCATCAGTCTGCACGGAAACTGATACGTTGCGGCCATGAACCGAAACTATCTTTCCATAAGGCATTCTCTCACCACCTACCATAACGAATGATTAGGAACGGGTTTGGCGGCATACGGGCCGAGCCCGTCAAGATGTCACGAGACACCGAGGCACTCAGGCATGCCGTCAAACGATTATCAGGAAAAAAGTTTCATAAAAAGCGGTTTTACTTCAGGTTCAGAGAATCGTCCTTGTGTAGACTAGCCGTTTAGCGTTGAGAACTCGTGGACTGCGAGTGGTTTGATGATGGTTCCACCCCATCTTCCCGTAGCAACCACGACGTCTTGCCGTTTGACTACGTCCCACCAGTGCTGAACTCTCAAGTCTCGCTTACCTGCAGCTCCAAGCGCGTTCCTACCCATCATGTAGGCTCGGTAGGTTCCGCCTGTACTGTAGACTTGCGGTGAGACGAGAATGTTCAAGCCCAAGTAGTTGTAGACGCGACCGCTCTTGATGATGCTGTTGTCTCCATACTTGCTGGCGTCAGTGAACGATGAGTCCTGAAGTAGTGAGGCTTCCTGTATTGGGTGTATCACGACCCAGTATGGTTCCTGAGTGCCTGCTCTGATTGATCCAGCGACTTTAGCGAGAACTGTTCCCGCCATTTTGCCTGCTTCAGTGAGTGTTCCCTTGATGCTTGCGTTGGGACTGTTCAACCAGCCGAGGACGATTGCGTCAACGTCCCATTCGTAGGCTGCGGCGAGTTCATCGTTGATCTTCGTGATGAGGTCGGGTGTTGCATCTTCGAGGACTAACTCGCTGATGTCTAGTTCCGCAATCCTCTCTGCCATAGTGACGGGTACTGAACTGGTTGTGGGTGCCTGCGCGGTTGCTCCTGACTGCTCAGATCCTGCGCCGAACGTGATGATGTTCAGTGTTGGGATATGTAGTGTGTCGCCGGGTTTGCCTTTGATGTCGTTATGCCAGTCAAGGGTGACTGACAGGTTTGCTGTACGCTCAAGCAGTCGCACGACGTCGGCTGCCCAAATTTCCGGTATGGCGCTGCCTGCGGCGGATGCGCCGTATGCGGTCTCCTGCACACGTCCACCGACAAGACTGAATTTCTCTAGTTCACTGAAGGTGTCCTGGATGTCTCCGTGGTTGCGTCTGAATGCTTCCGCGACTACCTTCCGATAGTCGAACGGTGCGGTCTGTTGGTCTGGTGCTAGTTTCTCTTCGACGATTCCCTTCCCTTCTGCCTTATCAGACATGGGTTGGGTCTCCTCCTTTTTCGGCTCCTTACTCTCAACCGTTACCTGCATAGTAGTTGATGGTGCTGCCGCTGGCGGTGACATTGTCACTGTCGGTGCGGCTTCATGCGCTGTCGCCATTGATTGTACTGTCGGTTTCATGCCAAGATGTGCCTTAACTTCCGTGATGGCGTCGAGGATCTTCTCGGCTACGGATCTCTCCGCTACGGTCTCTTCAGATGGTTCTACCATTGCTTCCTTGACCATCACGAGAAGCTGCTCTGGCGTCATTGATTCCTTGCTGCCTTTGAATCCGCGAGCACGTAAAGCCCAGCGGGCACGCATACCCACTTTGCCTTTCCTTTTTGCTGCGGCTCTCAGTGTGGACAGGGGAATCGGTTTGTCTTCTGGTATGCCGAGGTCACGGTGTAGTTGCCCTTTCTTGGGGCCTGCGCCACCGTGCATTGCTTGTATCCACTTGCCCGCTTCCTCTGCGGTTGTGGGTGGTTGCTCTGTGTCGAAGATTGACTCGAATACGGGCAAGTCCTCATCATTGAGGTTTTCTTCGCCTGTCAAGTCAACGATCGGCGCTGTCGTAACTGCATCTTTGAAGTCCTTGATGGCTTGCACTACTTCGGCTTTGGTTTCGTGTGGTGCGCTGACAACGGTTGCTGTGGTTTCGGTTGAGGCTGGGGATTGAGCCATATCTTCTTTTTCCATTTTTTTATCCCCTAGTGTCTCGGCCCCGGTTGGACCTTGACTGTTACGGATGGATTCGAGTATAGTTCCCATGCGCTCAATTACGGCGCTCTCATCTAGGATCTCACTCGACACGTTCGGATCTCCCGGTGATGCGACGAAGGCGAGGTGTCGCCCCGTGAATCCATGCGGGATAACGACCTGCCACGGCGTGATCGCGTTATAGTCAGCGCAGAAGCTCATGTGTCCAATTAAGCCGCGTTTGTATCGTTCAGCGAAGTCGGAGTCATGTAGTTCCGCGACATAGTTGAGGGCGTCGATGCCGTGTTTCTTGCATGGTCCCCACCAGCATTTGGTGATCTTGCCGCCTTCCCTGCCTGCCTCAACATGCTCCATGAAGATTGGGTTGCCTACGAATGATTCAGGCACGCCAGGGGCGCCGAGTTCCTCAGCTAAGTAGAGGTTCCGCTTCGCAACCTCAGGATTCAGGATGTTCCTTGTTACGCCCGCGTGGATCATGCAACCGGTTATCGTGAGCGGTTGCGTTAGGAATGCTTCTTTGACTACTTCACTGTCAGAGATTGGCATAGACCATGTGAAGGTCTCCTTGATCTGCTTCTGTGATTCACTCATCGTCGATTCACCTTTCATCTTGAACTTGTTAACTGCTGCCCACGCACCCGCAAAGCAGCGTGCCTCATCGCCGCCTGTCTGCTTCCATATACTGTTGAAGACACTCATCCACATATCCTGAAGATGTGGCGTGAGTTTCTTGACGGCTGGCGGCAATTCGCTCAGGTTACTGTATGGCATCCTCTACTACTTCCATTGAGTTGGCTATGAATTGGTCTGGCTGCTTCTTCTTTCCGAATGTTAGGTTAGTTAGTGCGCCCTTGAGTTTCGCAGCTATGCCTTGCCTCTGCTGAGCCTGCTGCTGCTTCATCTGCGCTTCTGGCGAGTCCGGATCATTCGGTACATCTTCAAGCGGTACACCCATCTTGCGAAGTAGGACTTGGCTTTGAGCGGGTGTGATGGATGCGACTTGGACAAGTCTCGCCACATCTCCAGCAGTTAGCTTCTCTACGCCTGTCCGTTGCATGCCCCAAGTGAGTTTCGGAACTTCCTTCAGCCGCATCTTATCGCAGAAGGGTTTGAAGATCTCCTGCTCAATGATTCTTTTCAGTTCACGTTGTAATGAGGCGATGCTATTCTGGAAGTGCTCGGTAAGCTTCGTTGCGGATGCTTGCGTCGCATTCCGTAGGTACCCGAGCGTTGGCGCTCGCAGGCCAGTAGTCACGTCTTCTTTGAGGCTATTGATGTAATTCTCGAAGCGCCCTGACGGATTCAATTCTAGGAACTTGGCGCCGGCAGCAATATCAGGCGGAATCACAAAGTCCTCATCTTCCTGGATGTTCTGTAAGGCTTTAGCGAATGCTTTCCTTGCTGAATCATCACCGGCAACAGGCCAGAGTCCCTTCGGTCCAGCGTACCGTTTAATGATCTTAATCATGCTCTTCCGTATCGTCTTGATCTCGGCGGAAACCTCATAGTTCGGCTGGATGAGGCCCATACCCCACGCGCTTGATTCAATCTCAATGAATTTGCCATGCAGGATCTCCTCGGGCGTGAAGGTTTCGCCTTTCTGCCCGTTACTCTTCTGTTGCCACCATCCCTCAATCTGACCGGTCTCCGCACGTGCGTACCTCATCGTGTGAGCCGGTAGAACCTTCAGCTTCGTAATTAGCTTCGACCTGTCAAGTACACGTTCATTGATGAAGTTCCCTTGGACGAGCAGTGACCGGCAGTTGATTTGACTCAGCTGATCCAACCGGAGGCGCCGGCAGTAGTCATCTACCGCTTTCTTGCTTGCTTCATCCTCACATTCCAGATAGAAACCCATGCCTACAGCTTCAGCCACGGTCTGCTCAACCGCAGCGAACACCTTCGGATCCGTCATGTAGAGGATCCAGTATGATTCCCAAGTTTCAGGCGGCTTCTCTTCCCGCTGTAATCCACGGAATGAGGAACGCGCCCCGAACACGAGGCCCTTACTTTCCTCAACGACTCCCTTCGACCCGTTCGCTGCATGAGACCGTACCGTAGTACGTGCAACATGGCGTCGTCTCACGCTCTCGTGAACACGTCTCTTCGATTTCATTTGACGATGTCCTCCAAACGGAACCCATGGCCTAACCAGCGGCTGAGAGGCCAAATCTCCGAAGGGTTCCCATCATCGAATATGACTAGAACATGTTTGAGTGGCAGCAGTAAGTTGTTGCAGAACTTCAGAATTAACCATTTGCCAAAGTTGGCTTTCATCGTCTTCTTCTTCCTCCAAACGGTAAGCCGGATGATTCCAATTCTTCAAGCCGCTTCATGCCGTAGATGAGTGCGTCGCAGCAGTGATCGTTAACTTTCTCAGGCTTCTCATTCTTGTAGTGGTACGCCTTCATCTGCTGAACAAGAGTGAACCATTTGCGGCCGTCTATGCCACGGTCTGCGTCTGTAATGTCTGGGTTCGGAATCTTCAGTAACCCATTCTCTAGGCGCCATCGGATGCGGCTGATCAGGAAGTCTTTGTCTTTGCTTGCAATTACCGGCACGACCGTCATGCCCATGCGTTGCAGGTCCGTATTGTCAGCGACATTGGTTGAGTCAGGATAGATCGGATATTGTCCGTAGTCTTCCTTGATTTCCTGCTTAATCTCAGTGTAACTTGTCTCAGTCCAAATGCGGCAGTCACGGACATACGTGTTCCTGCCTTGCCGTTCAAAGAATAGCAGTACGGCCTGTCCTACGAATCCCCAATCTAGGGAGGTCCACTTCTCAGTGAGAGGATCAGCGGCAGGAGCAGGGTACTCTTCTATTCGCCGTGGATCCACCAGGGCCTTATCGATGAGTAGGTTATCCCAGACGAGGCCGGTACGGTCAGCGATTGCGCCTTCATACTCGACTGCGTAGGTGCTCGCATCAAGCATCAACTTAGCAAGAGCGGTGTCTTCCTCATTCAGCCAAGTACATTCACTGTGTGGCCACTCAAACCGCTCGAAACGGAGCTCTCCTGCACGTTGCCACAGATTCACGAACCATGCCAAGTTGACTTCTGGACTAGCGGTGCTTGTGATGACTCTCTTAGGGAAGCGACTGGCTCGAGGAAGCGCCCATGCCGCGTTGATTAGAGGCATCGGTACGAGAACAGCCTCGTCGACGCTGAGGATGTCGCTGTCGCCGCCTCGTATCGATTTGGCGGACGCGGTGAGAACTTCAAGTTTGCCGCCTGCCTTGAACCTGGTCAAGTATCGTGTTGGCTCCCCATCAAGAGAGCCGGCAGGGAAAAGTTCTTGATTCGTGACGAGTGGTTTGAAGTAGTCATAGAGTCGGGACGCTTGCAAATATGATCCTGATAGGTGGAAGATGTTGAGTGTCGGATCTCTCTTGAATAGTGTGGCGAAGGCTACCGCGACAGTCCGAGTCTTGCCACCCTTCCGTTCCGTCTTCGCTACGCACTGCATATACTTCGGATCACGGGAGACTATCGCACCCGCGAATCTTGCCTGACCAAGACTCAGCGGCTTAGACGTGTAGAGGTACGCGAGTGCAGCTGGGTCAAGTTTGATTAGAGCTGAGCGTGCCGCCTTCCAATCGTTTGATAAATTTAGCGACAACTAGCCGTTCCTCCTCCGGGGTTTGCTCGAAGACCTTCTGCCAGTCCGCTTCAGTCTTGATGACGGTCTGGGCTTGGATGATCTGTAGCGGTGTCTTCTGTATCCAGCCACGTGATTCCAGCAGGAGCCTAGTTGTGTTATTGATTGAGCCCACGGTACGAGGATCTAACGGGTTATTCGTCCATGCCTTCTCGATGAGGGTGCAGAGGAAAACGTCAAGGCCTTCCCGCGTCTTCAAGTCTGTACCGGCAGGCCAAGGAGTAGGCTTACGCTGCGGATGTCCACGGCTACATTTACTCTTTGGTGCGCGACGTCTCTTCCCAGTCAACTGATCAACCACCTATGTGTGCGCCACGTAGGGTATGTGTGCGAGTGACTATGAAATCAGCCAGCGGTTCGCGTAGCCATGCGGGATCAAGTAGAACCCATCCTCATCGTCGAACGTTTCCACGCTCCTTACGTTTCTCACGCCATTCACGGTCCGCATGTTCCTCACGCCTACGTTTCGCCCGTTCCGATGCTAGGAGCTCCTTCGTCCACCGCTGCGTCCAGAAGCTACTTTTCAAAGAGAACTACCTTGCAGAAACGCAAGCCTCAACCGTTCATATTCTTCGGGAGACAGAAGTCTCGAGAGGTCAACATCCTCACATCGTTTCCCATATTGTATGAGACAAGAAAGTTCTATGAACAAGGATAGAAACTTCCACCTCCAACCATGATACCAGAAGCTACTCTTCATTCGCGTTTACGCTTCTCATGTGGAGTGTGGAGTTGTCGGAAGATTATGAATCCGTCATCGAAGAACAGGACGTATCTGTCATCGTCAGTAACCTCAAACCGCCTGTCTCCATGTACTTGCGCGACAATTTCATCCCGATACCAAATCTTGATGTGGTAAATGTTTTCGCAGTATTCGCCAAGACCATCGCATCGGCCATGACTGTTAATTTCAATACTGCATAACGGAGTGATGTCGATCAGTTCAACGCCTTTCCGCAGCCAGTTCTCTCGAACCTTGGCAACCAAAGACTTCGAGGTCACATCACCCAGTAGCAACCGCATTTCTTACAAACGTAGACGGGTAGATCGTAACCGTATTCGGTTCCGCCGCAGCTTGGACAAACCCGCTTCAGTTCGTGTGCTCGCCTAAGCGGATCCATTCGTGGCAAGCCTCAACTCGATTGCTTCAAGCGGCACCGGCGTGTAGTTCCACTGTTCTACGCTCATGTTCAGGTTTCGACCATTCCAAAGCCAGAGGTTATGTGAGTGGCCGCATAAGCAGAAGTCGTAGGTTTCCTGCTCATGCCTTGACATTGGCTCGCAATACTTCGCCTCTAAGTCCTCACCGAGTAGTTGTAAGGCGCGGTGGCTGAGGCAACAGTAGTATGGGCCGATCTTCATGCTGAGTCGAGGCGCCCAAGTGAAGAGTTTCAGGGTTTCTTCGCGGTCATGGTTGCCGCGTATGAGGAGGATGTTTCCGTTCAACTGGCGAAGTATCGGCTGTACCACTTCCGGTGTCCACATGCCGAAATCGCCTAAGTGAATTACGGCATCACTGGGGCCCACAACGGCATTCCAATTCTCCACTAGAGCAGCGTTCATTTGGGCAACGTTGCCGAAAGGACGATTCGTATACTCTAGAATACGTGTGTGACAGAAATGCGTGTCACTGATGATGAAGGTCTTCAAGCACTCGGTCTCTCAGGTGGATTGTTTTCTAGGCGGTCTGAGCCTCGTTCCTGCATGATCTGAAGCGAAATCTCCAAGAGCGCCTTGACGACGGGATCAGCCGAGTAGGGTCCCTTCAAGTAGACCTCAACATCGGCCCGCGTAATGGTTCTCATGTCTTGTGACCTTTCAATGCAACTCGACCTTTCGGCGTGATCTTATGCAGGTGAGTCCGGTGTCCCCGAACTGTCTCAAATCTTCTCGTTATGTAGCCTTCCCGTTCAAGCCGTCCAAGTACACCTGACCCCGCACCTGAGTTGATGTGTGCATTGTGGAATGTCTTGACGAGAACGCTAGTTGGAACTTCTCCGTAATGTTTTAAGGCTTGAAGGATGGGGATTGCTTGCTTTAGGCACTCCAAGGCTGTGAGTTCACGGTTGGCTGCTTGGACTTCCTCAAGTGGAAGGTAGTGAGTTTCTTCAGGATAGTTGACGACTTTCGAGCGTATTACTTCAGCCTTCGCGTTGCCTTTCATAGCTCCGCGTCCGCCTTGATCTTCGGCATCTTCTTCCTCCGCAGCTTCGCATGTTCCAAGCTGCCGAGTTCAGGTTCAGTCTTCCAGAGTTTGCTTAGGTCCCAGTCGAACTTCGAGCCGTCAACAGTCAGTTTCACGGCGCCGAGGCGGTACTCACCCAACGGTGAGATTCGCGCTTGGAAGGGCGTCTTAGTCTGAAAGCCTGGGCAGACGATCCCAACGTGATCCGAGTAGAATGCGCCAACCATATAGTGAGCGTGACCTCGGAGGACGATCTGCGCGGGATTCCTGTTCAACATGGCGAGAACCATCTCCCGCGCGACGGGGGTTGTCATGTATTGCCAGGTGCTCTTCGAGACTGAGATCCAGTGGGCAACATTGATGTAGACGTCTTCAACCTTGAATGTCCAGATCGGCGGTGCTTGGCTCTCATAGTGTTTGCTATACTCAGCGCCAACCGCTTCAGCGATTTGTCTGTCTAGGTTTCTTATTCCGCGATGATAGGGGCTTCCATCAACATAGAAGATGCCTGGTGAGCCTCGGAAGTCTCTGATGAGTTTCGCCGCAATCTTAACCTGAGTCTTTTCGGGGTCGGTTCTGTCGTCTCCGCGCTCCAGCAGGTTTGCGCCATCCGCCATGTCTCCGTGAATGATTAGGCCATCCAGTTTGCCAGCATAGTCTCTAACTTCGTTCCATCGCTCATAGTTTGCGAGGCAGTCAGTAGTTCGCCTCTGTTTGGGACTCAGATACTCCGGTAGGCTGACGCCGTGAGCTTCACCCACATGGGCGTCTCCAATGTCAAGGAGTGTTTTCATGTCTCAACCAGATAATCCATTATCCAATACTCATGAACTGATACCGATAGCAAACGCTATCGTGAGCAGATGCTATTTAGAACTCAGATTCCTGCGGCAAGAGTAACCCGCATCTACCGCAGATGAGGCAATCATCCTCTAGGAGTGCGGCGCGGACGAGTTGGAAGAGTTGGCGGGCATTCGGGTCAAGGTCTACAAGTCGCGGGTTAGCCTGCCATAATTCAAGGATGTGCCCATCAACGAGCATCCGAGGCCTCATTCTCTAATGCAAGCCCCGTCAGGATGACAATTGTAGCACAAGCATCTCTCACAAACTAAGCAACGCATGTTTGTTCCCCAATACAAATCATCTTTACTGAACTTCATCTTGATTCCTCTTTCAAATCTCAACTAGCGACGGCACAATGCGGCCACATCTTACGCAAACCTGTTTCTCATCTTCAAGTAGGTTTTCAGTTAGAATCGTGAAATCCCAAATTGGAGCGGGAATATGCTTACCTGTTACCCAACAAACGAAACTGCCTAACCAATTCAACGGTCATCAATGCGAATTTATTCCCGAAGCGGGAGGTAATGTCTGTAGGAAGAATCCTACAGGAGACTTCGTATCCAAAGCGTACCCGCAAACAGTTAGGACGCGATAATGTTATAGTCCCAAGACTATAGGAGCCCAAGGCGATGTGCAAGTTCCACAAGGAGTCCTGATGTGCCGCCTAATGCTGAGGCGATCAAGCCCATGCGTTGAACTGTCCGTTTATGATCGTCAAGGTGATCCTGAAATTTAGGAATCAAACCAGGCGTCTCTAAGGTTCCGACGAGGGCGTTGCTGATTTCAGCGATTTCCTTTCGGCATTCCCCGAGCTGTTGCCGTAAGCCGCCATCATCATAGATCGCAAGGTAGACCTGTTGGAGCGTGTCATGATTCGTCATCTTTCTGTCTGGCAACACCTAACACCTAGTGCACTGTTCAACACGAGACTCCGTGACTACACCCGCAAGCGTTTCAATGGCCGGGTTAAAATCCAAGCAGTTAGGATCTCCACAATGCGCCTGCATCCTATGGTCATGAGTACATAGGACAATAAAGTTCCCCGTCCAATCTGCGACTGACCATGATTCAGGATTCACGATACAGTGGAAAGGAAGTTTATCATGCACTTCTAAGCTCTTCCCGATGTTACAGAAGGCGCATGAGTCATGATATTTTCGGTATTGGTCGCGAGCGGTTTGCCAGTTCTTCGGACGCTGCTTTGATTCTATCCAACGTTTGAGAGCTCTGAACATTTACCAGACACATCCTAGGTTCTTCACTGACAGTTCGAGGGTGTCTCCGTACTTGACACCATGACCTTTGGGAAATTGGAAAGTCCACTCTTCCCCGCCCGCTCCACCGCCTGAAATTACTGTTACGAAGTCACTGGGCCAGTCGGTACGTGGCTCAATATGGTTGACGTACGCGCGATCAATGATTATTCGTTTATGGAGGGGCCACATTGCCATCCGCACCAACTAATACTCCACTTCGGGGCTGTGATGATCGACGACGTAAAGGCTGAGGCATACGATGAGGACCCCGATGAATCCGCCTACTAAATCGAAAACCGTGTCCGTGATTGAACGCATCATTTCTGCGCAAACTTGAGCAACTGACCCGAACAGTGTAGGATTGCAACGTGTGATGCCTGTGCTGATTTCCCAGACTTCCCAGCCGAGTGCGATTGCGACTGTTGCTATTGAGGAAAGGTACAGATACCAACCTAATGAGAATGAGGCGAAGAGTAACGCGACCGTCAACGCAACGAGAACACAAGCGAAGCCGTGAAACAGATTCGTTAAAGGATAGCCGCAGAGTGGTAAGCCGCAGTTCGTTGGCACATTATATGAATCCATACCAGGAAGCCAAGTCATGCTCTGCGGATTGATTGGAAGCCAACTCAGATACGATGTGAGGCCGTAGCCACTGAAGTGTAAATGTAGCGGTAGAAGAATCGCCCACAATACTACGACTAGGGCAACATGAAACCTGAACACTGGACGAATAATCATATGTCTCAAAGGAGTATCCCCAAGATGATTTCAACGGCGCCCGCAATCATGCGGCAGATGCGAACGAAATGGTCAGGCCACCAAGGTTGAAGTGGATAGACGAGGATTGAGCCGAGGCCGTCAAGGATCATGTAGAGGCCAAGGATGACGCAGACAATCCTCAGCTTAGACTCAGAATCCATGTATAGCCCCAACACTATGATGTTATCTAGAAAAGCTATAATTCAGAATCTAGGCCTTCGCTATGAAAAACCTGTTCGCATCATCGATACATCAATCTCCTAACATCGAAGTACCAGAGTACCGCGGCATTACCGAAGCCGAAGAAGAAGCCGAAGATTTTGAATGCGGTATCGCCTATCGGAGTGCCTGCGAAAATGGCTGCTATGAATCCGAAGAACATCGCGGCGCAAACCGTCAGGAGCGCCATGATTAGCCGGGGCTGATCTGATTCGATAATTTTTGGCGGATAACTCATTTCTTGACCTTCTTGAGTGTGAGTGTGAGGGTCTTCGCGTCGCCTTTGCCGCTAGTCTTCTTCGTCATGCTGTAAGAAATTCCGAGTGCACAGGTGTAGTAGTTGATGATGCAGGTTACGCCGTCAATGATTAGACTCCAAAAGTCCGTGTCGGCCATTGCGGCACTCATGCAGTCGAGGCACTCCTGCTCACAGTTACTCGGTGTCGGTGGGTTTGGTCCGGGGCCTGGGCCGGGGGTTTCATCGAATTGTTGCCAATTGTCGCTTTGTGGGCCAGTGTTGACTTCGTAATTGTAGGGGAAGTATTGGTAGCCTTTCGCGCCTTGCAATGTCCCCCATGAGTTGAGGACAATGTAGTATCCCACGTTTCCGTCTGGGCCGGTTAGGTAGTCATCGTAGCCGACGACTAAGAGTGCATGGCCACCGAGTAGTTCCTCATTCCCTGCTGGAACGGGAACCCAGCCGCCATTGTATTCGCTCTGAGTGAAACTCGAATAGATCGGCACACCGATGCGGGGTAATCCAACTGGTACGCCGTCAACCATTATGGGGCCATCAACAAGTGCCGCTTTCAGTTCGTCACCCCAGTGGAGCGCTGTCTGGTCACGGTTTGCGAGCCACTCAGCCGCTTCCGTCCTCGCCGCACTACTAGGTGGTGTTGTGTAATCAAACTGATTATACGGCATCGTCGCATTGAGGCAACAGCCCTCTGTTCCGAGGATCGTGCCGATGTCCTGCATGTACGCACCGTTATCCTCATTCTGCCAACCATGTAGGGCACGTTCCTCATAGTAAAGAAAGGCCCGACTGAATGGTCCACCATAAGATTTGTTCACGATTTCCTGAAACGCCTTATCCGCGCAACCCGCATTAGCGGTACAGGATCCTTGTTGGCCTTGATCGAAAACCTTGAAGCCACCGTCTTCTAGAATCGGGCGATAATCAACTTTTGAGGGTAACCCGTCGCCAGGTTGAAGCATTAAGAACCGTCTTGCCCGCTTGTACGCTTCAGGCTTCGGCTTCGTCAACTTCGCACCGAAACGACGGATAACATGTGCTGGCTGCTTGAAGAGATGATCTTGCTTGACATGTTTTCTACAGGTACGACAATAGTAGAGGCTGGGAACGAAGTGTTTCCTGAATGCTCTGTGGAGCACTCTTTTCAGATAATAACTCATTTCTCAAATCACCATAACTGTGAACGGTATAGTCTGGGCGAGCCCTCGTCAGGGCCATCCCGTCGTCCGTTAGACAGGGCGGGAGCTCTCGGCAGAGTCACCCAGATCACGGAACGCTGCAGTCAATACCGTGACTGTGAAAGTCAGCAACTCCGAACTTTGGAGACTTTGGAGATACTGACTGAAGTTCGGAAAAGAGACCACTAGATACCGAAAAGAGACCGTTAACTCTGAAAACGGAACATTGGAAAACTGGATGTGTGTCCGAAAAAACGAGCATTACGTCCAAAAAACTGGACGATTATGCGCCGTATCAGGCTTGTCAACTATTCAAATAGGAATTGATGGAAATGAATCAGAATGTGGCTTCAGACGGCTCAACCTGCTAAACAGGCCAAGCCGAGGCAACGCAGCCGCGTCGGAATCATCGTCAGCCGTGACTTGAAGTAGGTGATTCTCAAGTTTTGAGAATTGGTCGTCCACACGCGGGACACACTCTCTTTCGTTCTTTCGGCCCTCTTGGTTCAGGAGTACACATTAACGCGATCTGCTCGTCAAGAGTCAAAACTTCACCAACGCGGGGTCAATATGTGCGAGGCCACGGTGAAGGACGACCCCCGGATGCAGGTTGTATCGTTTGTCGCCAAGATCGTAGTAATGGCCGGTAGGAATGACTACCTCACTGCTCTCTGGATCACGGTAGGCTTCTCGTTCCGCGTCTCGGATAGCTCTACTACGGCGCTCTAACTCGGCAACTATTACGGAGCGGGGACGCCGATCGCCGCCGCAACGAAGCTTACTGACTAGGCGATTCAACCACTGCTTCCTTCTTGTGTGCCTGTCTTCCCTACTCATTTGATACTCACATCTGAGAAAAACGAGCCGTCTTGGACCTTGCGGCCTCAGGACGGTCGCTCAGCCAATGCGGACGAAACAAAACGTGTGCTTACTCTAGTTTCCGCGTTACTTAAGGAACAGCCGCAACAGTTTGCTTGAGTTCATAGACTGTGTGAAAGGATCGGTGCTCAATCCTACGGCGCTCAACCATTCCTCGACGTTTGAGATGACCAATGATGTGGCCAAGTTTCGTTCGGGCGCTAGGCCCAGACCAACCAAGAACTCGAAGGAGTTCCTCATTTGATGCTTTACCTCCAAGCGCTCGCAAATGCAGAAGCACGCGCTCCTCATTCGACATCATAGGAGGCCCACCTTCCGAGCGCAGGATTCATGCCGCCACCGCGTGATTCTCTTGCGACTCCAGACGGTAACGCGGTGAGCCCAATGATCATTAGGAGTGATTAGCCCCCGACATTCGACACACCGCAATGGAGGCGCGTTCTTGCGGCGTCCACGAATGTGGCCGTTCGGCATCCAGTAGAGGCGAACAAGCTCCATTACTGATCCCTCTTCCTGTTTGCGTCAAGTAGGAGGATGCTCTGCGTCTTCCCATGCCCGTCAAAGTAGAGGGGCGATTCAACGTGTATGTTGCAGGGTAACGGCATATTCGCGGGTAACGTGACATCGTAGACCATTGCTGGTTTACCGTTGATGGTTTCCTTGCGGTAATGGAAGATGAGTGTCCTCGCCATCAATGGGGCCCCAGTATGGCTGAGCTGGGACTGATTACGAGCCTGAAGAGAACTCAAGCCAAGCGCTCCGGTTTCCTGCATTTCGGGCAGGTAGGCGTCGCCATGTCTTCAGTGGTGTCGAAGTAGTCTCCGCAGAAAGGGCATTTCAGATTGTAGACTCTGCCGGCAGGTGGAAGCTTCGCTTTTGATAGTTTCTCCTGAGCAGCTACGCTGAGAGGCGTGTTTCTAGTCCACGCCGTTAGGGGGATTGTTGGGTTCCCTGGGTGGTGGCGAGTTACATACTCCTTCCAAGCGTCTCTACAGAGATCGGCTCTAGACCAACCAGTATATCGTTCAAGTCGTAAGAGATCAGCCTCCTTCTCAAGAAGACCCTCCATATCGGCGTCATGAAGAGGCAAATCGAAGGTTCGTTGAATGCGTCCCTTGCTTGCTTGCTTGCTTGCTTTAAAACATGATCCGGTTGGTTGGTTGGTTGGTTGGTTGGCGGTCATCTTAGGCACCGGTCCTTCCAGTGGAATGTTTGCAGGGGCAGGCCAAATCGTGCTGTTTCTTGCTCCAGAAGGCGTAGCCGAACTTTGGGCAGTGATAGATTGAAGTGTCCGTTACCAATTCAAGCAGACTCCAGTTTCTTTACGAGGTCAGGGTAGAGGAGTGCGCCGAGCATGAATCCTGCCGTGAAGTCCGTGGAAAACTGGACTCCTGTGCGCTTCTCAATGCGTTTGAGGATGCAGTGTGGGCACTTGCGCGTCAAATCAAGTAGCCTCCTTTGACGGTATCCATCCGTAGTCGGAGAACCATGACCCATGCCCGTTAGGGCACTCGTACTCGTCGCGAATCCAATGCAGAAACAGTGGATCAAGAAGCCGCAAGTCAACCCCGCAAATAGGACAACTATTCAGAATCATTCTCAAGCAGCCTCCATCTTCCACGATGAGAGGCATCTCTGACACACCCGTATCCATTGTTCTGGTGGCGTCGTGGTTCGGTAGAACTCTCCGAGTTTTGCTCCGCAGTATCCGAGAGATTCAGTTTTGACGGGAATGTGTTTGACACCATTGCTCCGTCTAATCTTCGCGTAAGCGTACTCGTACTCTGAACTCACCTCAGGCAGGCCTCCTTAGCTGAAGAACCGGGCACCCAAGTGATAGTGTAGTCTCCGTCGTGACATTCTGTATCGTTAAAATCCGGATAGTAGTTTGACGTTCCCCTTGCTTGATGTGGCCCCTTATGCCCGTACTCTAGGTCACATTGAAAAGCGACCGAATTATGATATTTAAGATCAACCACTTCAAGCTCTGCCAGGCACTTTTTAGCCATCTCAAGCAGCCTTCCTTTTCTTCATCAAGTCTGGGTAGACTGCGAAGGCGAGAGTGAAGCCGGCTTTGAAGTCCTCAGAGAGTGGGATGCCTCGCTTCTCTATCCGTTTGAGGTAAAGGTACGGACTGAACCGTTTCAACTAGGTAGCCTCCTTCTCGTGGCATTGGCATAGGCACGGTTTTGAGGAACAATCATAACCATGCTTTCCGTCTTGGCAAGCGAGTGAAACACAACAGCCCAGACGCAGAATGATGCATGCCCTATACGTTTCATAGACGGTTGGTGAGGGCGAATCAGTGAAAGCCATCTCAAGCACCCTCCACCGACGGGCCTCCCTTTCGGGGAATCACCTTTTCAAGTGCCATCGAAATGACCATGAGGATTGTCGTGATGTTCTCCTTGCTGTCCCTTGCCTCAAGTTCACATTCAGGAGAAAGCCTACCCAGGATTCCGAGCGCTACCTCACGAGTATCATACCAGTTTGCGCCCTCAACCTTCTCGAAGAGGTCCATGAAACGATCCCAATCAGGACCGCACAGCCAAACCAAGCTCATGCAGCCTCCTTGAATGGTTCCGTGTACCTTTCCCCGGTCCAACTCCAGCGCCCTGGCATGTTCGGAAACTCTACGCCGCCGGTTTTACATGGCCGATAACTCTGCATCGTGAGGCATGTTCGCACCGTTCCGTCAGCGAATGTCCATTCCCAAACAGTCACTTCCTTCACGAACCCATCTGAGCGTCGCTCAACCGAGATTGTGCGAAGCATTTCCCTCTTGACCGGCCGACCAAAACCATAACTGAAAAACATAGGCATCTCAAGCAGGCCTCCTTCTGGGAACATAGCATGTGTGTTCGTTGTGGTGCTTCTTGCAGAAGATTTTCCCACACTCTAGGCATCGGAATTGAGTGACGAGTTCAAGCAGTGGCTTGTGGCAGCAAGCACACACAACATCATAGGCACTCATGTCATCCACACCAACCAGGCAATTTCGAAGGCTACCCGGGCTGAGAGAAATGAGGTTCCGTTGGGCTCACAGTGGTAGTAGCTGATATCCCCGTGAACAATCCTTTTCCATAATCTGAGGAAGCAACAGAAGCGGAAAAGAGACCATACAACAGGGTTCATGTCAGCACCCGTCCACAATTTTCGCAGAACCAGTTGCCATCTCGGCGCGTGTATGTTTGGATGCGGCCGCAATCGAAGCACCAGAGCCTTCGCGTATTGTCGCTCATTCACCGCACCGGTCACATGTTTGGCAGCGTGGACAGTGCCCGTTCACAAGTTCGTGACCGCACGCAGAACATGAAGCCATTTTCCCTCAACCTCCTTGAACGATTGGAACCATCATGATTTTCTGTCCGTCCTTCAGTTTGACTTCGCTGACGAGTTTCGTGGTTTCCTCATCAATCACGAAGTATCTGCCGGCGTCAACATCGACCATCGCCTGCGCCTCGTCAAGACTCAGATTGAAGGTGTCATGACCGGACAGTCCCAACTTTCTAATTCTCACTACCATCTACCTCACCTCCGAAACGGGAACCTCCCCGGGCGCTCTCGAACGTTCACAAGGGCCGCGATAACGAAGTCGGGCAGGGGAAGTTCGCTTGGGCGAATGATGCAGAGTCGTTTGGGGCCTCTGAAGACGTGGCCCTTACGGTTTATGCGGTAGCCGAGTTTGTCTTTCGCCTTGAAGGAGATGTAACCATTCTTCTGAATTGCCTTGTATGCTTCGTTGCCCACGTATTCTCGTAGGATTTGCTGTGCTCTCCGTTCCGCCTCAACCTTCCGGCGTTCGGCTTCAGCGATGTACTCGTTGACGGTGGGCCGGTTGAGTTCGGCCAATTCCCTGGTTAACCTTTCAGCTTCTCCGTTCCAGTAGCCAACGTTTTCTCGTGCCTCAAGAACCAAGGTCTGCAAGCGAGCACGCTTGTGCAGGATCCCCTTGGCGGTGAGTTTGCGTGTTGTGGTGGCGAAGATTCCGCGGTCGTTCATGTTGAAGGTCACGGTTGACTCCTCGGCGGTTTGGCTCATCGTGGGCACCTCAAAATTATTCCACCGCATAACGGGCACTCATAGATCCGGCGAAAGAGTTGGATCCCCTTACCATCCGTGAGAACGGCGGGCAAAGCGAACTTCGGGCAGAGACGAACCGATTGTAGAGGAATCCATTTGTCACAATGTTGACAGAGAAACTCTGTCTCACGTCCACGGAAGACCTTCATCGGGAAACCTCCAAGGTCTTGGCGACGAATGAGGGAAGCATCCTGCGCAAAGTGGTTGGCCTCACACCGAAACAGAATGTGGTGTAGTTCACGTTTCCTTGACGAGACCCGAAGTGTGAGGTTAACGGTATTCGATGAGACTTCAGGACATCAAGAAGTTCGCGGGAGTTCCAAGCGTACCAGTTCCCATCACCGAGTAGATACAGAAGATTCCAGTCAGGGTGAGTGAATATCCAGCCAGGGAACCATCGCCCATCATCACCGAGGCTTCCATATTCAAGCGCTATGTCCGAGTGAGCATCAGGCCTATACTTCATATCATAGTAGAAGGTCAGGTCGCTCTGAACTATGAGGTCAGGTTGCCCCGGGCCACCGTCCTGCCTAACCACGCTACCCGGGTACAGTTCTTCGAGAATGCGTTGGCCCCGGTCGAGTTCCTGTCGGGCCAGTGAGAACACTTCTTGTCTACTCTGCATCGAGACCCCACCCGACCCACCCAGGTCTAGCTTTGCCGCGAGCGAATAGTTCAATGCGCTTCTGATTTGGAAACATTGTCTCAATCATTTGGTAGACGAGTGCTGGCTTGCGACTGTGTTCCTCGCGTGGCGAACGAATGACCGATGAGAATCTCGTCTCAGCCGGTGGCGCCGAAACATTGCCCTTCGTACCAACGAGCAAGAGCTCATGTTGGCCACGGAACCAGTATCCCATCCCGATTTTCTCTTTATCCCAGACCGCATCAGTCCGATAGCTGAACCCCCAACCATCCATGAGTTCAAGCGCTTCAGATAGTTTCGGGGCAGTTGCCCACAGAAAGAGCACTGCATCCTCTGCAGCTGGCACCGGCAGAGACTTCAACGATTCCAAACTCATCGTTGGATAATGCTGTTCAACGCCACGACTGTTCGATTGCGAGAAGTCATACTCCCAGGGCGGATCCGCATAGATGACATCAAAGGACCCAGGTGGAAGCACTTTCATTTCGTGCGTTAACGCACGATTTGCATTGCCCCAGATTTCCTTCACGTTCGTGATTCGGTTTCGGTATGCTTCCATTAGCCGTCTAGCGGTGCTTGGATTCCACGCTAGTTCTGTTTCAACCCAATCCTCGAAGTCACCATGCGGTAACGCCTCTTTGGCGAGTGTCAACTCCTTGCCAATTTCAAGCAAATTCTGGACGGTGTTCCGGGCCAACTCTTTGAGCCGTCGAGCCGCATCATACTTGTCGAAGTTGACCACGTCCAATTTCGCTAGGGCTGAACTCATGCCTTGCCGCCTCCGGTTTGGCACCGGTGCGCCGAGCCGTCAGGATTGAACGGCTTCCGGCCGTCCCAGTAGATGTCCGCGCCGCATCCTCGAAATGTGGCGGAACCGCATTTGCTCATCTTCCGCGTGAGCGCTGCCGGTGGAGGTGCACGTCGTTCTATCGCAAGTCGCGTGGTGAGGTTCTGAATCTCTATGGTAAGTTTGTCGATGGATGCGGTGAGTTTATTCGTGACGGCGACTGCTTCAGCGATTCGGTTATGAATCTCAGCGGCCTGCTTCAGGAACAGGTCTAACCGTTCCGGATTGGTTAAATCAAATTTCTTACTCATCTAGGCCGCCTCCACTTTCGGCTCTCCTTCTGGTTGCCAGCCTTGGATGCGGTCAACGAATCTGAGCATTCCACGGATAGCGCCGGCGAGTGGTCTGGCTTCAGGCAGCCGCTTCAGAACCACAGTGACCCTGACGCGATCAGGATCTTTCGATGCCGATTCATCTTTCGGCTTCTCTACAAGTACAGTTTCAGACAAACTAGGCAGCCCCCAGGTCCGGTTCGTTTCGCAGCGCCGGCGCGACAACTTGCGATATGATCAAGTCGCGGCATGAGGGGGATGAGGTCCTAATCAGATCACAAATCTCACGGCGATTCCTATTCTGTGTTTGCCACCCCGGGTTTCGTCTCAGCCATCGCTTAGTTGAGGCTCGGACGCACGCCCGCTGCAGACCATCAATCTTCTGGAACAAGGACCCGTGGCCGCGCAGGCCATACGAGATGCGCTTTGCCTTCGCACCGCTCCAAATCAAAACACAATAGAGGCGCAACTCCTCTTCGCTTAGTGGAAGCGGCCGCGAAGGGCGACGCCCACAAAGGGACTGCAAATAATCATAGAGGCGCACATTTTCAGACAAGTCGTATCTGAGAAACACTGTAATCTAGGCGTCGTGGACTTAAGAGAAGTGAGTCAGTTTACGGCTTTCCTGTGACGTTCTTGTGCACGTCTCTGTCCCAAATCTTCTATGGCCTGCTCCCAGTCAATCTCAGTCTTCTTTGCTTCAGCGAGCGTGTAGGCCAGAATGATTTCCCCAAGCGCGTTATCAAACCTGCTCAGGTCGATCCCCATTGAATCGAAGAGGGCGGCAACATGTGGCTCAAGCCGGACGCGTCTCTGAACCGATGGAGGGCGACCAGCCGGCAAACCTAATCAGCCTTAGCCTCGTATGCCTCACACGAGAAACCTTGACCTGTCGCGGTCGAGAACTTGACGCAGATTCCCGTCAACATGTCGATGGAGCTCCAATACTTGCAAGTCTGACAGGGTGGTTGAGCCTTTCTCATTCCTCATCGCTCTCGGGACAAGCGATATTGATCTCCATCTTGAATCCGAGTGCTCGCATGAGTTTCAAGGCGCGTTCCCGCTGCTCTTGTTTCTCAATAGTTTCCATCTCGCCTCAACTCCTCAGAATGAGTTTAACCTCTTACCGCAGTACATGCAGTATTGCGGATATCCGTACATTGCCCGGTTGTCATCTAGGTCTTTGTCGTAGACGCGCCACATAGCTTCGCAGTCATCACACTTGACTGACCCGAAGTCTAGGTGAGCGATGTCAATCATGGTTCTCTCCATTTTTCTTTCGCCTCCTCAATCTCCTTTGAAATCAAAACTCGGTGCTCGGGAGTTCTCACACTTCGGATTCAAGCAATGCACTGGAGGCGGATTCTCAAACAAGAACCAACCACAAGAACATTTAGCCATTCCTCACCAAGTCTCCGGTGGTGAATAGTAAGAGTCGTCAGCCGCGTTGTGCAACCATCGGACATCGTAGAGTTCGTCCTTGCTGAAGTCCATCTCAGCCGTGAAGTTTTCCCTGTAGATGTCGTCGCGGTCTCCGCCCAGGTTCCTTGTAACTTGGGGATTGATTTTGGACTGGTAGGTGAATGAGTACTTGTAGTAACTCTTGAATGCCCAACCGCCGGCCCTAACGTTTTCCCAAAGGGCCTTCGCTTCTTCAAGAGACATTCTCCGGTCACTCATTCAGATGAGCCCCTTACGTTGCAGCCGCACTCGGATTCCAATCTTGCAGCCGGGCGCGGTCCTGTTCTCTGCGATGCAGATCCGGCAGATCCAGCCGTCATCGCCTCCCCAAGTCACATCCTCTCTCGGTAGAACACGGTGACAGAAGCTACACTGATACTGCGGTTCTGGACAGGGTATCTCCATCTCAAGTTTGAAGCCTAGCCCTTTCATGAGTTGTTGATCTCGTTCCCGCTGCTCTTCCTGTTCAATCGTCAAATCTCAAACTCTCCATCAACGACGGCGCGGCCCTCAACGGACTTGACGGTCAGCGTAACCTTCGTGTTGTAGTCTACCACGACAGGAACCTTGAGGTTCGGATCTATCAGATGGTCAATCATTCGGGCTTGTTCGCCAAAGAGTCTGAAACTCACAATCATCTCAATTCAACTCCTATGTACTGGTGTGCCTAGGCGATGAATACAGATCGGCCCTATGCCTCGTTTGACGCTGAGTTCCGCTGAGAGTGCACGTCCGCACCGGGCGCACCTGTAACTCTTCACAGCCTCATCGCCGAGTTCTTCTTCAACCCGGCGCTGGAATGTGTCGGCGTATCCACTCTTCCACAAGCGCGTCATCCCATACTTCCGCACCAACTCAGGCACCGTGGTCTCAATCATGGCTTTGATGACTGTCTCTTTCCTCAGATCGAAGGATGAACGCTTGAGTTTCCAGGCGGCCGCAACTACTTGTATTACGGTAGTATTCGCCACGCGGCCCGATTCCTCTTCAGTGAGCAGTTTCGCGTAGCTGTCTAGGAAGGCCTTGCAGTTGTCCTCGAAGGATTCCTCTAAGTCACCGTAGGCGTGATATTTCGGAAGACGCAAGTCCGGGTGCCAGAACAGTTTCGGCAACTCAACCGCCTTCCCAACATTCGAGATCCAACCAAAACCCATTTTGCATACGCCTCTTGTGTACTCATGGTATGCATACACAAAGTATATAACCCTTTTGCATACATATCTTGGCATGGTAGTTAGACATGTTGAAGGGAGAAACGAAGATTTATAGTTCTGACGGACGGCACTCAATCTACATTCCAGCTGACATCATCAAGGACTCCGCGTTTCCGTTCACGCTTGTGGATAGACTGAGCATCCATGTGGAGGGTAAGCGCCTCATCATCGAGAAGGCAGGCAAGGAGGGCTGACTCATAGGTGCTAGAGGCGGCTGAACCATCAAGGAGAGAGTGAAGGAAACATGAGCAAAGAAGAAGTCAAGATAGACAGTCCAGAGGGTACACGGGTCATCGACCTAACGCCCGTCCACGCATTCAGGAACCAACTCATTCAAGAGGCACCGTCCCGCAAATCCGTTGAGAATTGCCGTTGGTACTTGGATCAAGCACAGGAGATGAGCCAAGAGCAACTGTGCTACCTAGTGAACGAACTTGTCTGCGAGTACGAGCGCATGACAGACCTGTGCCGCTCATTCGGCGAATCCTACCTAGGCATCGATCCATTCAAGAAGTTTGGTGACATGCCGTTTGACCAAATGCTTCAAGTATTCCAGAAACTCAAGACGCTTGAAGCCACCCAGGTGAGCCTAAACGCTTAGGGAAAAAGAACAGTACGTTAATACGTACTTGGGAATTAACCTAAGTACCTGAACCTAGGCGTAGTGAATGTGTGCTCAGGTTGCGTGGCCGTACCTCCCAAGTGATGATGCAGGTTTCTCATGTCCAGGAGGATCCGCAAGCGTTCTGGTTGAGTCGCTTGAAGCCGAACACGGTTCGAACCGCCAAGTACGGATTAAGCCGCTTCATTGGGTATCTCCATGAGACGCAGCCAGGATATCGTGATGTGGATCCACGTGGCCTCTTGATTCGGCAACTGAAGAATGAGGATCCCTATGAGATTCTGACGCATCTACAGAACTATCTTTTGACGCAGAAAGTGTGCCAAGGCACGAATCAACGCACCTACTCGAGTGTGCAGAGTTACTTCATGCATAACCGCGCTCCTTTGCCGCGCGATCCGTTCAAGGTTCCCGGATTCAAGGAGCCTGTTCTCGGCAAATTGACAGAGCAGGATGTTGCACGAATTGTCGCCGCGGCGAAACCACGCGACCGCTCACTGATCATGACAAAGTGGATGGGCCTCATGGATACGGAAGGCGTCATGTATGTGGGTGAACATCTCTCAGATCAGGTGATGGCGGGAATTGAGACGCATCAGAACCCGATTCGCCTCGACCTCCCAGGCCGAAAACATACGGAGAATATCAAACGATTCTTCACATTCATCGGCAAAGACGCCATCGACGCTTTGATCTTCTACTTCGATAACGAACGAGGATGGCCCCGACTTGGTGAATCGATATGGCTGAACAAATTCGGAAAACCCATGCGAGCTAGGACATGGCCTGAGCTCTGGTTAGACCTGATCCGACGCGCCGGCTTGATCCCGAAGATGCCCCAGCACGATGTAGGCGCTCGGTACGGCTTCAACACCCATGAGATGAGAGACGCCGCGGCGAGCCTGATTCACACGAAAGCGAAGCGGAAAGGCTTCGATATGGATTGCGCCCACTTCTTCATGGGACACACAAGTCAACTGGACCCGAACAAGTACGACAAGTTCTTCCGCGACAAAGAGTACGCCGTTGAACAGTATCGCATCGCTGAACCCTACCTCAACATCCTCTCCGGCAAACAGGAGCCCGTTGAGATCACTGAAGAACTCGCCTCGAAGGTCATGCAGAACGCACCGCTCGTCCTCAGAGTCTTGAAGCTGATGGAGGAACGAAACCTCCGCGCCGGAGACGAGACCACGAAGTGACTGCAACAAGAGAAGGCTCACGCTAGAGGAAGAGAAATGCATAGAAATCAGGCGAGGGCCGAGACGGTTCTCGTTACGGCATGTAGATGCTTAATCCTCAGATAGCAGGGCCCACACGCATAAATGGTCTCCCCTGTTTCCCGGATGAGTTTCGACTTCAAGAAGTTAGATGGTAACTCACGGTGACAGACGCAGCAGTTCAACCAATCACCACCGGTAAGTCACGGTCACCATCCGCGAATACTACGAGAACCTTATCACCGATTTTACTTGTGCCCGCCTTGAAGCGATCCGCCATCGTCGGCGTCACGTAACACCAGAAAACGTACTTCCCGCGGGTAACACAAATCGGTTTCACGGCCTGCCGCAACTCTGTTACGGTCGCCCAATACGTAATCGTTAGGTCAGGGTAACTCTGAATCCCAGTGAATATGGCGTCCACGTCGTCTGGCGTTTTCTCCATCAAAATTACTTTCCACGTATCACCGCAATCTTCAAGCATCCACGGCGCCTCAGGATTCCATCTCTGCAAAGCCTCCCGGATCTGCGCCTCCGAGACTTCCGACTTCAGATAAGTACGCTCAACCATATCCACATCAGCCTCCTAGATTGGGATTATGTGTTTGCTGCCGCCTGTCCTTGAACGCGACGAATTATTAGCGCCTGAGATGCGTTGAACATCCGGCGCCGGGCGATCATACGGGCCGCCTGAGCCGCCACCGACACCACCCGAGCCACCCGTCTTCGCCTCCCGGTTAGTCCTCTCTCGAATCTGCGCGTTCATCTGCTCCACTCCCTGAGTTTGGTGGAGTGCTGGACTTGCGGCGCTGCTTCCACGCTTCGCCAAGTTTCCAGTATTATCATTAGAGGATTGAATCCATGCCCGCATCCAAATGTCGGTCATAGTGTCGTTGTCGCCGCCGTAATCTTCGTGTGACAGAGCCGTGGAGGACGCAGCCGATGATGCACCGTTGAGACCTCATACTTCCTGCTCCATGTTCGAGCGTAGAAGTCAAGTGTATAGTTCGGCATCACCCCTAAACTGAAGGGCATCGTGAATGTTACCGCCTCCAGCGGGTTCGCAGTTTGGTTCAGGACCGCATCACCCCAAGCATTCGCATCCGCGCTGGCTGGGAGGAAGGGTGCGTAAACGTATTTGTAGAATATGTGCCACGCCGCCTGACTTGTCGTATCATTCCGCGTGACGGTTGCGCCGCTGCTGCCATACTCTACCTCAACCGCGTTTCTGAGAAACTCTAGCGTACTGAGGCGTTCGAGTGGGCCAACATCATCCTCCGAGATGCAGAGTGGCGCCGGAAACGAGACTTTCGGGCGGAAGTGGAAACCAGGGAACCCTACCTCTCCCGGATATTCGCCGTTAGAAGTCCAGTACGTGTATGGGGCCGTAGCTGTGCCAGCTCGAACCATCAACTCGTCAATGACTTCCCCGAGACTTCTGCCTCGAGCGGAAGTTGTGATTGCTGTGGTGCCTGGGGAGATTACGTAGTCGCCGAACTTGATTTCTGAACAAGCCGACGCTAACCCATTCGTTGGATCCATCAGGATATCGTAGATTGTCCAAGCCGTATAGT
>Ga0315281_10002530_pt1 | contig 27075 bp, 16 predicted proteins | sample YL17G07_0_MG_FD_204540 | JGI IMG/M metagenome (GOLD analysis project Ga0315281, IMG submission 204540) | Sediment microbial communities from Yellowstone Lake, YNP, Wyoming, USA - YL17G07_0 | ecosystem: Environmental > Aquatic > Freshwater > Lake > Sediment | place: USA: Wyoming | collected...
CTGTTTATCAGTCATTTTTTCCCTGGTCCCGTTTGACTCGACGATGCTGACAGCTTCATGGAATGTTGCCACCGTGTCCCCGGTCCTCTTGACAGTGAAGGATACAGGTTTTCCAGATTTGTCCCGTGCCACTGAAACCACTTCTGCCAATGTACTGAAATTTTTTGCTGCTTTGGAAACCCGCCCATCAACAGCAAGCCCAAGCTCTTTGACTGCAATATTCTCAGCATGTCTTGCAATCTCTTTGGCAATGAAATCCATTGCCTGATCAATATTCTTGATATCCGGATTTCTCTTCTGCAATTCCTTCAATCCCGACTCAGAGATTACTACAGTGGCATCATCTGCTCCGGTCTTGACCATGCCTTCGAGATTAAGCTCTCTCATTGTCCTGTCAGATGCCTTAAAGAAAACATAAAGACCAACATCCCCCATTTCCCCTTTTGGTGAAAGGTTGTTGAGTAACCATGTTTCAGACTTGTCGATCACTATCACTCCGAGTGTGTTACTCTCTAGAATTGCTCTCCACTCAGGTGTGGGATTGCGCATCTGGGCAGCAAAAGCACCTCCCTCAAGCATCTCCCCGTTTATCGCCCTGAAAAGACGCTGCGCCATTGGCATGTTCGACCTGACAGAATCCAGCCCTTTGGCGAAAATCGCATTGTTTGCGATGATGGCATCGTTTATATTACGTACAGGCTTCCCATCAGGCCTTATCATTTGGATCTCAGGGAGGGTTATGCCACGCTCCTGCGCCTTGGCGCGGATTGCTTTCAGCCCTTTGAAGAACTGGTTAAGGTCCCCGGATATGCTCTGCCCAAGTAAATTCTCGGGTATTCCAGGGGCTTCCCGTGTCATCTGTGGTTCGGCTTCCAGCGCCTTGATCCTGCCCTTGGCCTTTTGCGCTGCTGCCATTTCTTGGGCTGTCGGCTTTTCAGCCGGTTTTGGGACTTTGAGGTTCATGAACTCATAGAATGTCTTTCCACCAGGGCTTGTTTCATACATTCTTCTCATGAGCTGGAACTCTGCAAATGTTTTGAATTTCCCTTTTATTGCTGCATTCGATTCATACATGTCCTTCATGCCTTTTTCTGTCAAGGGCTTTGCAGATTCCTTTGCCATGGCTGCGCGGTTACCCAAAAACTCAATAAAGGTTCCTTGAGGTTTTTCCAGGTATTTCAAAAGCATGAAATCGAATTGCTCATTTGTGAAGTTCTTCTGGAGCTCTGGGTATGCTTGGCCAAGCTTTATGTATGTTGTTTCCACAGCATCCCTGATAGCGCTCACGCCCTTTTCAAAAGAGGCTGCAAGATCAGACATTGCAACTGCCATATCCTGCTGCTTGCGCAGATGCACGGAGTTGATGAAATCCTCCTTAGTTCCGATGAAGCCCTGCTTCCTTGCAGCATCAAAAGCGTCGGAGACCTTGCTTTCCTCTACTTTGTAAACACTTTCTATCACCCTGGTATCATGGTGCTGCTCAAGGGATGAGCGTAAGCTGGCTTCTGAGCCACGGTATCCGTATTCTTTTGCCTTTGCCCATGCTGCTTTCGGGTCTTTGGCATAAGAGTCTTTCCAGTTGCCAGCTCCTTCCTTGTGATAGAATTGCTCCACAGCAAGCTTGTTCGTGTAATCGCGGAGCGTCACCGGATTGTCAAGTATTGTCTGCCTGACTTTCAGCCTTGCCCGCACAGAAACAGCAAGGGGCATACCCAGCATGACAGCAGACTGGAGTATTGCAGCTAAATCAGTTGCGTTCCCTCTGAAAGAATGTATTGAATAGATAAAGCCCTGTGCGGCCAGGGTTGTGCCGACCATTGCATTCAGGCCTGAAGCCAATTTCACTGCTGCTATTCCCCTGACAGGCATCATTGCCTGGGCTGCCTCAGCGCTCATCCCCAAAAGCCTTGCGGTTTCAGCTGTTTTGATAGAGACCTGCACAAGGTTCGAAGCCCCATGGGTTATGAGCGAAAGGGCGAAAGGCGCGATCTCAGCAGCATGTATGGCATTTGTGGTATACATGGTGTGGAAGATATCGGCACCCCACGCAGCCATTCCGATTCCGCCGCCCATGAACATTGTCGCAAGAAGCCCGATGCCCTTTACAGCCTGAGCGACTTGCTCTGATTTCACATCCCGCTCAATGCGCATTTCATTGTCCTTGAGGAATTTTTCAAATGTGTTGACTGTTCCCGAATAATCGGGAATTTTTTTCCCTTTCACCCAAGACAGCTTCTCCCTTCTTTCTTTGATTCCTGCAATCTCTTTCCTTATCTTGCTTGCCTGCCTCAGGAGTATGACACGCTCTGATCTGGTCTTTGCAGCATCAGCTTGTGCATCCAGGGATTTGCGGTCTCCCTGCAATTTGTTCAACCTTATTGAAAGATCAAAATCTTCTCCTGAATCCCGGATCAGATTCATGTTTGCTATATATTCTTTGGCTGATTGCCTCATCATTTCAGTGAATTGGCCGGCCCTTGTTGGTTTGTATGAGACCTGGGCGCTGTTTAGCAGATCAAGCGCCCTGTCCAGTAATTGGGAGTGTCTAGAATCACCCTGGCCAGAAATGGAGCGGCTCTGTTCAGAGGACTGCTCATCTGCGACAATCGAATATGCCTCTGGGGCGTATGCACCTGCCGAGCGGTAAGCATTCTGCATAACTTCATTCGCTTGCCTGAAAAGCTTGGGTTTGTCATTGATCACGGTTGTAGTCGTGCCTTTGTAATAAGCAAAATCATCCGAAAGCGTATGGAGGATCTTATGGCCATTCACATATTTCTTCCCGACTTTTTCAGACGCTTCGTTAACAACATAAATCCTTCCTTCGAACCTGAAAACCATTGTCCCTTTGTACCGCTCATGCTTCATAGGTACGAGCGCTGATGGGAAGAGCGCTCCGCTTTCTGCTTGCATTATCGCTCCATCCCGAAACATCCTTACAGCCTGGAGGGCCTGCTCTGATTTCTTTTGCATCCCAGATCCAATAGGGGTCTTTTCACCTATACTAGCAGCAGCATGAGCAGCTGTCACAACCTGCTGCAGCGCAGGCATTGCGTAGGCAAACCCCCTCTTGAATGCCTGGAATCTCCTTGTGTGTGCCTGGAACGCAAACAAAACCTGCTCAATCTCCTGGTCTGTTGCTTTACCCATATAAACATTTTCAAGGGTGGAATCCAAAGGCACAGCTTGCATGCTTTTTGCAAGGTTGCGTAGGTCATCTGCCATCCTGAAGACCTCAGCCATTGCCTGCATGGACATTCCTGCAGCGTTTTCTTTTTTTGTTTTCTCTACCTGCCTGTATAACCCAAGTATTCCGGGCTCATTTTTCTTCTTATCCCCATAGAGCATGGTTGTCATTTCAGCCTGGGCCCGAGTAAGGTTAGATACGGATTCGGCAAGCTTGTAATTCTTTTCCACATCTTTCTGAAGTGAATCAAGGCCTATCATTACCTTGTCCATTTCTCCCTTACTTGTTGCATCCTTAATCTTTTTTGCAGCCTCGTCCAGATCTTTCTGGAATATATCTTTTGTGAATACCTTGTTGCCTTTGGGATCAGTTGCAGAGCCAACCCGCTTGTCCATACCAGCAAGCCCTTTTACCATTGATGCGATCTGCTGAGAATATTTCTTCCTGGCTGATTCTGTGTTTTTCCGGTCAACTGCGACCTTTGCAGCCTGCTCTGCTTTTAGCAATGCAATCTCAGATCCTGCAAGCGTGCCTTTCTGGTCATCGATCGTTCCCTCCCTTGCTTTTGCGAATTGCCCGGCTACCTCCAGGAAACGCTCTGATACTGAGACCAACCCAAGCCGTTTCATTTCCGCAGCCCGATCCAGGCAATCGTGGATCCCTTTTGCAGCTTTTGTGAGGTTTGCCTGTGTGTCCGGGCTGATCCGGCCCTCTGCTTTGCCCTTAATGGCTTCCAGATACATTGATACTGCAGATTCAGCAAGTCCTCCGGTTTTCTTTGCTCCCAATGTTTTTGCTGGATCAGACAGTTCTTCCCGAAAGCGAATGGCATCCACTCTGGCAGACATCCCTGAAAATTGGTTAAATTCAGTCTGCCAATAATTGTATATCTGCTCTTTGCTCATGTTTTTGTGCATGGCCAGCAGATCCTCTGTTTTGAACATTTTCCTTAGGCCTTCGCCCTTCTCATCAAGGTATTTCCTAATATCTTTAGCCTTGAGAGGGTCCTTTAATTGGGAAAGCTTAGAATACTCGGCAGCGAGCTTATCAGCAAATTCCCCCATGGCCGCATACATCTCCCCTTTCCTGTAGAAATCAGCAGCAAGCTTGTATATGTCCCTGGCTTTTTGAGAGAACTCGCTTTTCTTGTTGTCGAACTGGTGCATGGCAAGCCGTGAATTGAGTTCAGAAACAGCGAGTTTTGCTGCACCCTGATCCATGCTCTTTGCCTTGTGCAGGATCTGGGTCAGCTCAAGGGAGCTCTTCTGTTCAGCTTTCTGCTCTTCTGCATCTTTTGCATGCAAACTATGAAGATTGAGATCAGCGCAGCGGATCAATGCAGAGGCCTTAAGATTCTCCTTTTTGTTTGTGGCAATGAAAGCAGCCCGGTATATCACAGCCGCAGGCTCAAATGACGGATTGCTTTTTGCCAAATTTATTTGACGGTTTATCAGTTCCAATGATAAGGCAGTCTGGTAATCGCTTGCTGCCTGGCGCATGTCTCCGCCTTTGAGATTGGCAAGAGCGGATTCGGAATATTTTCTGATATTTTCTATCTGTTTTGTTTCGGCTTCAGTAGCTTTGGCCGGTACGGTGTTCCTCTGAAGAAGGCCGTTTATCTCGCGCTCCGCTGTTTTTTGCGGAGTTGCATCAAGTGCGCTTCTGACTTTCCTGGATTGCTCCAAAAGCATGGATGCTCTTTGTGACGCCCTTTGGGTCAAAGCAACCTGGGGAGACTTGGTTATCCTCTCTATCATTTGCGCAAGAGGCAGCGCCGCCTCCTCTACTTTCTTCACCGCCTGAGTGGTCTCTTCCACTGCTTTTGCTTCTTTCTGAGCTCCACCCATCTATCCAGACCTCTTTTTATTAGACTTTTCGTACTTGGCGCAAATCTCCACAAACGCCCTTAGACGTACAATCCTCGCTTCCAGATCCTCCTCTCCTTTTTTCTGCAGAGATTCCTTTTCCCATTCAATCAGATCATCATAGAATCTCTGAAGCATAACTATTTTTGGCCTCAATGACGGCGGTCTCTTTCCTGCGGCATTCCATGCTTCCACTGCTGACTCGATAGCTGACATGGTCTGGGAAACCTTCTGCTCTGTCTCCTCCTCAAGGGCGATTATCTCCTCTTCGTATTCAGGAGTGTATTCAAAATCATAATCTGACAGATCTGACCTGCTTCCTGGCATGGACTGCACCGAGTACATATCGAAGAAGAGGCTTATAAAGATTCAGCTTACTGTGATAATATTTAAAACATAATGGAACAATATCATTACAATGAAAATTCAGAAGGAAAAACCAAACTCCAAAAAGCCGCCGTTTAAACATCTCCTTGCGCTCAACCGCCAGTGCAGGCTGCTTGTCAGCACGATGTCGGAGAGGCTTCCGCAAGAGCGGACACAGTACCAGGAGATAAGCGAAAGGCTGACCAGCATAATTGCAGAAAAAGTATATGAACAGGGCGATGAAAAGAAACTCTACAGCCTGTTCGAAGAAGAGACCGCGCTTATTGCTGAGCTGTCATCGCTGCATTTTCGGAACCTGGAGGCATACGCGGTCCTGCAGGAGAAAAGCAGGAAAATATTTTTCAAAACCCTCGTTAACCACGCGGATGAGGGCAGGCTGTCAGTCAACGAGACTTACCCGGATTATTTTTCCGTACCCTTGCGCTCGCTCGCTTCCCTTGAAACGATCCTCAGGATTTATGAAGGCACTCCTGATGCCTTGTTATGGAAAGAAAGCGTTTCGCAGTGGCTTGAGATCGCAAGGCAGTCTGAAGCATGGGTGTGTGATGCTGAAAGCACCATGGCTGCAAGGGGAATCTTTCTTGCCAATGCTTCTGATGATTTTGGGGCAACAATCATGCATCCTTCAAAATGGAATGATGGCGTCCTGCAGGGCATAAAGATGAGGATGGATATTTTCTCAAGCCTTGGTTCAGCCCTGATGCAAATTGCTGGGGGATTCCTGTTAATTGACAGGGAAAGGATTTGCGCAAAAACAGCAGAAGTTGCATTGCAGGCCCTTTCTCTTGCAGATGGCCTTCCGAAAAGGAAGATAGAAAAGGTTGTATCAGAGGCAAAAAAGGCAAGTAAAATCGTTTGCCAGGAAGACCGCGAACGGATCGGAAGAGCGATCGACAATTTGGTATGCCCGCAGGCAATATCCGACATAACCTTGAACTGAAGAAAATCCCGCCTGAGAAACAGATTTAAACCCGGCATCCCATAACAGTCCCATGGCAGTTTCTGAAAAACGCGCTTTGGCATCAAAAGCGGTGCCAAAAGAGGAATTGGCAAGATTGCTCAGGGCTTTTGCAAAGGATTTTGCCAGCGTCGAGCCTCTGCTTGAGATGCCAGACCGGCTTTACAAGGTGCAGCCTTCGGCAAACATGGAGTTTTCTGATAAAGAAGGCGTTAGCTCATCGTTCATTTTTTCATTGATGAAGATGGGCGGCAAAATCCCTGATGCGTCAGAGACAACGTTTACGCTCAGCATGCTCGATACTTCTTTTCAGACATATTTTTTCCTTTGCGATCCGCAAAAAAGGATTCTTGTCATCGAGCCACTGCTTCTCCAGGGCAAAGGAAGCTGGGAAAGTATCGGAGAATCCCTCAAAAGCGTGAACGAGCGGAAAAGGCAGGCGGATGAGCGGAAAGAAAAGTATAATTTCGTTGCCAGTTACGATGGAAATATCTTTCTCTTCTGAACCTAGTATGAGATGCCTGGGAATATCACCTGCGGAGCAAGATCGATAACAGCCTTCCAGAAATCTCCTGGCTTTGTGTTCATCTGCTCAAGGTATCCATAAGTAAGCGCATCCTTGTAATTGAAAATGAATTTTCCTGCATGCGGGCCTTTTGTTATCAGCACCTGCTGCAGGTTTCCATTCATGAAAAACTTGGTCACAGGGTTGCCCTGCTTGTCGAATTGCTTGAAAAATTTGCGAACATTCTCTTCCCCTGCCCCATAGCCCACAGGCTTTCCATCATGTTGCCTGAAAAGAGCCAGCATCATCCGTTTCATCTTCGGTTCGGATTCCTTCATATAAGCAGGCTCGGCGCCCTTGATCATTTCCTCACCCATGAATTGCAATACCCTGCTTTGGCCCATCCCTGTTGCCTTCGAAATACTCCGGGCGATATCATGCACATAACCAGCATATGCATACGCCAGGATATCTACACTTGTCTTTGATTCAAAACGGGGATAAGCGGCCATGGGATCGAGGTCGATCATGATTATCTTCACATCGCCTTCTTTTGTTATACCAATTCCGATGTTTGTCGATTTCAGATCCTGAACGCCGCGGTGGCGCGAGTGCTCGAATGCTCCTCCAAGCTTTCGGATGAAAAGGCGGAGGTTCTCTTCTTTTTGCAGGAATTTAACCATCGCGGGATTTTTGGCCAGGTCCTTTAGGAAAGCAGAATTCTCGATGCCAGGGATTTTCAAGGCGTCCCCCATTAACCCAAACTCAACCCTTGACCTGGTGGCTGGATCCTTGTAAGACACTGACATTACTTTTGGTATCGCGCTATCTGTCCCTTTGAATGTTTTTGCTGCAAACGCAATCGTTTCCAGGCTTGTTGCTTTAGCGAAAACCTTTATGGAATTATCATTTGCAGACTTTATAAGGGAAGTGCGAAGTTCTGGCGGGAGGCTCATGTTCAGTTTCTTAATCGCTGCTGAAGGATCCTCGGCAAGCGCAGCCATGAACGATGGCTCGGATCCGAAAAACCTCCTTATCCTTGGCATGATATCTTCTGGATCGAATCCGCTTTTTGATTCTTTTATCGCACGCTCGAGAGCTGTTTTGGCCGGCTCCCTTAGGTATTCGATTCGGTAAGCGCCAGTGCTGCCCCATTCCAGTGTTATGGATACTGATGCAGGATTTTTTATTCCGCTTATTAATGCTGCTTTTTTCATTAGACCGCCATTTGCGAACATCCGGAATAGCTCCTTGTCAAGAAGAAGGTCGCTGCTTATCCCGCGCGCTTGAGCGAGCTCAGGATCCACTGGCATGAGCTTCACTCCTGCTTTATCATATACTGCTTTCCGGGCAAGGATAACTGCTTCATGGCTTCCTGCTTCAGGGCCAAGCTTCCGGAGGGCTTCTTCATAAACTGCAGCATATCCTTTGCTGGACCTTCTCAGGCCTGCAAGCTCTGATGCAGCTTCGCTTTTAGCAGATATCCCCAGGTCTTTTGCAGCTTTTTGCACGTCCCTCTGCCAGGCAGCAGCTACGCGGTCTTCGCGCCAAGCCTTAACTTTGCCAATGATGCCTTTGGGCTTCACGATCCTGGATAAGTCCTGTATCCTGACATCCGGATGCGCAATGGCAAGCCTCTTTCTTGCAGCCTCGTAGTTCATCGCAGCCGCCCTCTGCCGCTCGCTCATCCTGCCAGTATCAATCTCATCAAATTTCGCCGGATCGATTCCTGATTTCCTCAGTTCCTTCTCTGCTCTTCTAAATGCCACTTCCCTGGCCTTGACCTCGTCTGGAGAAAACGGTGCGGCTTTCTCACCAATTTTGCCTGCAGCTGTTTTTGGAGGTTCAGATGATGCCCTTTTTTGTTCTGCAGGCTTTGCTATTGCCTGCATTTCTGCAGCCTTACCTGCAGCTTCAGCTTTAACCTGTGATTCGGTCTCTTTTTTTATAGAATCCAAGATGCGCTCAACCTTATCCTGCAGCCTGCTTCTTGCGAGCGCCGTAAGCACGCTCTCATCATTAGTAAGTCTCTGGAAGAAATCCTCGGCAGATTTCAACCTGTTGGCAGCAGCCTGCCTATCACCCGGGCCAGCATTTTTTTCATCAGCTTGCGCCTTCAAAACCGCAGCATAAGCGTCTTTTATTCGCTGCTCAACCTGGGCTGCTGGCTTGGGTACAACTGGCGCCTTGGCTTCCATTTCGCCTGCTGCCTTACCTGCCTGATACACCCGCAGGTCTGAGAAGGATTTTCTGGCAGACTGCAAATCGCGGTTTGCTTTCATGTAATCATAAGAATATCGTTCTTCAACAGGCAGGGAATCAAGAACCTTGGATTCTTGCGTGCCCCTTTCAGTCATCCTCCTGATTTTTCCCTCAACCCGGTTCCCAACTTTAACTATATCTTCATGCGCCCATCCTTTCATGCTTGTCTTCTCAAGACCGGCTTTTGCATCCTGCACTGCAATCTCAGAATCCCTTATTTTTTTCAATACTTCAATCAGCGGCTGTATTCTTGATGAGGCGATATCTGCTTTTGTGTATTGGGCCTTTTCAGCTGCACTCAGATCCCGCTTTCCTGCAATGCTCGCGATCCTTGCCTTTTCAGCTTCTGCTGCATCAAGCATTTTCTCTAATTCCGGAATGCTATGCACTGCCTCCCGCTCGCCTGCTGCCTGCTCTTTGGGTGTAATATTTTTCAATGTCGGCAGCTCGGTCTGCCTTACAACTGCGAGAATGTTATCCTTTGGCAATCCTGTTGCGAGCATCTCAAGCGCAATCGTTGTTGCAGAAGCATCCGGTATACTGCCTCCATGACTCTTTTTCAGCTCAGCAAAAATAAGGCGCTGATCATGAATGAAGCCAAGCACTTCCCCTTTGCCCTTATAATTGGCGGATAGGGCTGAAAAGGTTTTGGAAGCCTGATTAAAAGCATCTTTTCCGAATTCCCCAAAAAGCAGAATCCTGGAATTGAGATAATCTTCAAAAGTCCCCTTGAATCCATTTTGCCTGAAAGAGTTATATTCGATTTGCGCAACCCGGGGTTCCATATTTGCGTTCCTTGCTAAAACAATATCATTTTCGGTAACTCGATATTCCGGGCCTTGCGCTGCCATCACTTCTTTCCTGATTTTCAGCTCCTGGCGCACAGCAATTGCCGCGTTCTTCAATCTCTCGATAAGCGCCCCCACTGCAAAGAAATCGCTCCTCAGCGCAGTTGTTGCACCTTTCTCTCGTAAACCACCTGCGAATACCTGCGCGATTGTGGGTGGTTTCTTTCCTGCCAAACGCTGCGCGACCTCAAGCCTATTCCGCGCATTGATAAGTGAAACTGCAGCATCGTGCAGTGCTTTTGCTTCAGGAGCTTTTTTTGCCAGAGCCGTATCCTTTGCCAACGCTGCTGTCAGATCTGTGTACGCCTTCTGCAAATCCCTGTTGCCAAGTCTCTCCCTTTGTTTAAGGTCAGCGATCCTTTTGGGATCCAGCTCCCTTGAAAGCGCAGTGCGTGTCCCCTCAAGCGATTCCCGGATCGAACGATAGACAGTTGCTGCCTCTCCAGTCCTCCTGTTTCCTGATCTTGCCAACTCGGATAATGCAGAATCGCTTAGCGCCCCATTCATCCTGGATTTTGCTGCTTCAAGCCTCTGGCCTGCGATTTGGGGCGTCTCTGGCCTTGCAGTTATCTCGCCTGCAGCAGCCCCACCAGTCCTCCCCCCGCGGACCCTGTCCTGGATGTTTGTCATTCTCTGCATCTGGTCCCATGCAATTTGCGCATTTCGGAGTTCTGCGTTTGCGGCTGCATGCTCAGGAGAGTTCGCTTTGGCTTTTGCCAGGCTCTCTTTAGCTTTGACTATCCTGTTAGAGCTTTCTATCTGTTTTTTCAGAAGCTGCACTTCACGGGCTTTTGCTTCTGTATTCCTTACCAGTTCTGCATATGCAGGGCTTTTCCGGAATTCCCCTTTGTCTCTTGCCATATGGGCTTGGTCTCTTTCTTTCCGGAGTTTCTCAAGCTTTGCCTCTGATTTTACCAGCTTGGCATTGAGCCCTTCAACAACCTGCGCAGTCACTTCAGAACCGCGGACTGTGGGTATCCTCGCCTCCCAAACCGAAGGGGGGGTTGCTTTCTGCATTGAAGAGTACACATCCTTATCGCTCTTGCTGGCATTTATGATTGTTATCACTTCTTCTTTTACAAGGCCTTTTCCGAGAAGGTCCAAAGACTGCGCATGGATCAGCGAATCCGGTGGCGAGCGCCCCTGCCGGGCATACATTTCCTTTAGTGCTCGGCCGACTGAATCTGCATCCTTGATGAATTTTCCGACATTCCCTTTGTATTGGGCTGAGGCTGCGGTAAAATTATCCAGCGCAAGGCGAAGGTTCTGGCCTCCGTATTTCTCAACAAGCGCGCTCCTTGCTTTCAGGTAATCGCGGAAATTTCCCTTAAATCCCTTTTGCCTGATCCCTTCGAATTCTCTGGCAGCCACATCAGGCATGAGCCCGATTTTCGCCATCTGCCTCGCATCCGACCTGGTGAATTCCGGGGCGATTTGCTGTGGCATTCTTTCTGCTGAAGCTCGAGCCATCTCTGCTTTGACCGCATCCAGCCTTTCCGGTCCTATCCTTTTGATGGCCCTTGCCCTCATCTTTCCGGTTATTCCATGGCCAGCACCCATTGCAAAGAAAACCGCATTTGTCAAAAGGTTCTCAAGCGAGTGGTCATAGATCATTCCTCCGACTGCTGAAAACATCAGGTAATTTCCTGCAACTTTGGAAACTGTATCTAGGTATTTCAGGCCTCCAGCTTTTTCAAGGGCCAGTTCTGCTGCAAGCCTTCTTTCAATATCCAGCACTTCCTTTCCTGCCACCAGCACTTCCTTTCCCCCTAATTTCAATGAACCTCGTATCAAACCAGTATATCTGAGTTCTGCTCCCAATGCCCTTGCACGTTGTAGAGCAATCAGACCTTTGGTAGCTCTTGCTGCCGGAACAAAGATCATTGCAGCAGCACCAAGAACTTCGAGAACTCCGGGGAGTTGCTTTGTGATAAGATAATTGCCAGTCATATCTGTTGCCGTTCTTCCGGCAAAATAAGTCGCTTCCGCAGCTGCGATGAAAGGGGATGCCATACCGCCCGAAAGGGCAGTTCCAAGCAAACCAAGGCCAATGACAGTGACATCTGCTACAACTACGTGGTACTTTTCCCACCAGGTGCGATTGTCTGGAAGCTGGTTCGCTTTTGCTATGGCATCATCTGCATTCATGTTTTCCAGGTACATGTTCAGTACTGCCCTTTTTCCAACAGGCGCTTCTCCCCTGAACACAGCCCCTTCTATCTTATCAATGGAAGCGCGGACGCCTGCCTTAAGAGACTGCAAAGAAGGTTGTTTTGAAAGGCCATTGATCTCAGCTTGGAGAATGCCTTTTCCAGCATCGATCAGCAGGCGTATCCTTTTCATTGACTCCTGCCGTGCACGATCGCCAGCAGGCCTTTGCCAATATCCTTTTTCATAATAATCATTCACTTCTTTTGCAAGCAACGACTGCCAGGAAATGGCGATAGAATATGCAGCTGTATTTTTTACCATATTTTCTGATGCCGCAAGCAAGCTACCATAATTTGGATTGACGAAAAACTGGCCTTTTTCCTGCCGGATCGCGTCATCCAGTTTGTAATTCTTCATTCGGTTTTCCAATTCCTTGATCCTTTTCTCGAGCGTTTTTTTCCGCTCCAATAGGCTTCCTTCTACTCTCTGTTTCTCTCCCAGAGGGATAAGGCCTTTCTGAGCCATTTCTGAGTTGATCTCGATCTGGCGGTTGATCACGAGTATAAGATTCTTGGAATTAGAAATGACCACCTGGTGCATTGTCTGCAATTCGATTGTCTGTTCGTAATATTTCTCAGCGGTTTTTGTCCGTTTGGCCTGTTGGCTGCAATCAGTTAGCTCTTTGCCGACCGCTGCAGCTGATTCTTTTGTTGGTTTCTGAAGATAGACCTTAATTGCCTGGACTGTTTTGGAAACTGCTGAAATTGAGCTGTAATATTCATTTGTTATGAACGTTTTGTTCTCAGCACGCCCTCCAATATTCCTGTTTACCTCAGCAATATTCTGTTCAAGGCGCTTCTTTTCAGCTCCAGAGGATAGGATAAAGAGGCCGCCATCAATCAGCGCCTTTGCTTCTTGCAAAGCCCCATGAATCCCCTTGGCCAGATCTTTTCCGACAATGTCTGCCCTGTTTTTCCAAAGGCGATATGTGTCAGTCAGCTCTCTTTTCATTTCGCCAGTTGTTTGCCTGATCTGTGCTTTGAACGCATTATCTATTTGTGATAGCCCTGAGGTTAATTTTTGTATCTCCGATCCGGCTTTTTGCAGCTTATGCGGTATGCGGCTTGGCTCTGGCCTGATATCAGGGGGTTTTTCAGTTAGGATTGGCACGAATTAGTATCATCTTGAAACATTAAATAACTTGCGTCCAGACCCGGCAGCATATTACCCTGAAAATAAGATTCTGTCTATTCAGGCAGCGCTAGAGCATCACTACTTTCTGGACAACAACGTCGACTAATCCAAAACAGCCATCAGCATCCAGCAGGGTATGAAAAAGATTTCTTTTCCATCTGCTTTGGACATTTTCAATTCATCTTTTGATGCAACAATCCCCTTTTTCAATTTGTATTTCTCCATAAACTTACGCAATCCTTCGATGTCCCTTACTGATGAACGATATTTGACTTCAATCGGGACCAATGTTCCGTTCATGTCAAGAACTGCATCAACTTCTTCATTGTCATTCCAGTAGAAAACTCTGAAAATTTCTTTTTTTGCTTTCTGGCAAAGAATGCGCTGCACACTGCCCTCGACGATATAACCCAGCATATTTTCATCAAGATTTGAGAGATCAGTTATTTTTTCAAATGCATTTCCAACCCCGGAATCAACTATCACATAGTTATAGTTCTTCCGCACCTGTTTTTCAACAGAAGATGCGTAATTCTGCAATTCGAACAGGAGAAAGCTTTCCTTCAGGTATCCTGCATATGCTTCTGCAGTTTCATTATCGATCTTCAGGGTATTTGCCATCGAATTATACGAATAAGTCCTGCTTTGGAGAGCGCAAAGAAGAAAGAAAAGAGATTCGATCCTTGCGGGATTTTTTATATTATACAGTGTCGCAACGTCATCGTAAATTACTCTTTTTACAATATCGTCAATGATTTTCATCTGCCATTTGACAATATTTTTTGTTTCAAACCATTCAGGAAACCCCCCTGCAAGCAGATATTCATCAAACATTTTTTTGAGCTCCAGGGTTTTGAGCGGCCCCGTTTCTTTAAGTTTTGAAAAGACACGAGCATCCAGCTTATCTAATTTTATCACAGGAAGAACTGGATCTACGTTGTTGAAAACCAGAAACTCCCTGAAATTCATAGGATAGAGTATGAACTCAATAATTCTTCCAGCCAGCGATTCCATCTGCTCTTTTTTGATCTTGGCTGCAGAAGATCCGGAGATTATAAACTTTATGTTATACCTGAGGTCGTAATATTTTTTTAGCCACATCTGCCAGTTTTTGATCTTGTGGATTTCGTCAATGAAAATATACATCTTTTCCTTACCGCGATAATCCTGTTTCAGATAATCCTCAAAATAGACTTTGATGGTCGTTCCGATCAGATCATCGATCTGCTTTAGCTCGACGTCGTCTCCTGAAAAAAATAACATGTGCTTAGGCTTCACTTTCTTTTCGTTTATCAGAAACTGCATCAATTGGTACATCAATGTTGTTTTCCCGGTTCTTCGCGGGCCAATTATCCCGATAATCCTCCGGTCATCCAGAAAATCGATCAGATCTTTGAACATAAATCGTTTTGTCTGAGGAACAAACTCTGGGGGGATTAATCCCGTTTCCCACCACACATTTATTTTCCTGAGGATTTCCAACGCTGATTCGCCACTTATGGATCGGGAATCTGGTTTGTCTGAATTTGCCATAAACAGTTAAGAGCTCTTTTATTTATAAATGTTGCGGTTCTAACCGCAATAATTGATGATTTAGTTGCGGGCACAATCGCAATAAATAATGGTTAACTCACCCTATTCCGGCAGCGCTTCAGCTCCTATCACTTGCTGGTGCCTGATGCGGTGCGGGCGGAGGGAGTAGATGTAAGGGGTTGGGGACTGGGGGTTGCCGGTTTCCTGTGTCCAGTTTCCGGTTGCCAGTTTAGGGTTTCGGGTTTTCAGTGCAAATCCCCGGGTTAGTGATTCCTGGTTTCCTTTTTCGGGTCTGATATCTTGAATATTGCTTCCGGGGTCCTGGTTTCCGTTTTTTTTGTTTTGAATGTCAGTAACAGTAACGGCAGATTCACTCGCCACACCTTTTTCTTCTGGTTTTTTCGACATTGGTTTTGTCCGTGAAAAATGGCGTGATGGATCACGATTATCATTTGCACTCCAGTTCCGCCCATGCCATTTTTCAAAAACATTTTTTTGGATGTCCGGAGAAGTAGTCTTGAGCGAGAAATCGAATCCGGGATTATTGGTTATTCCATTCGTCTCGCTCGAAGAAAATACCGGAACCGCTGAAACAAAGATATTCATCGGAACGACAATCGGCACAAGCGAAAAATCATCCGCTCCATCGATATCCATCGCTCTGGCCGGAAGGGACGCGGAAGGCGAAACAGCGGGCTGAGGAACGATTGCGGATACGGATTGCGATTGCGATCCGAGATTATTCTTTTTCTGAATGGCAGTAAACGGAACTGCTGGAGAAAAGGGGATAAAATCATCCACCGCCATGCCCTGGCTGACAGAGACAGATGCGCCAAACATATGACCGTTTTTCCTGAAAAAAACAGATTGCGATAAATAACCGATATCAGAAGCAAAGGCATTTTGCAATCGCGCACCTTCGCGATGCCCATGATGGCTTTCCCTCCTTCTGCCATCCTTTAACCGGTCATCTATATTATATGATTGCTGCCATTTCAGATGGTCGGCATTTGCGATGTGCAGGCCGAATTTCGTATGGTAGCTCATCCTTCCAACAACAGCATAATAAGCTCCCAAACCCTGCCGGTTCTTTTTTGGATAATAATAATGGAAAAGGCGGTAGGAAACCCAAATCCGTTTCTGGGGTTTGCTCCACTCTATTCTTGGTTTTGATTCATGAGACAGATGGGGGAGCTGATCGGATGCAGGTTTTCGCGATTGCATTGGCTGCCTGGACATGCGCTGTGCAATCAAACCCTCCCGGTTATATTCAGTTTTGAATTTGAGGCTATTCATCTGATTGAACGGTTAATTCAAAAGATATTTAAATTTACGTTTCAAGCGCTATTCAATTACGACATCTGTCTTACGGATTCGCCTGCTTTGATCAGGAATTCATTTATTCTATCACTAGGAATAGAAGCGCCAGCAGCGATCTTGTGCCCGCCTCCGATTCCGCCAGTTGCTTCACAAGCGACGCCCATGACGGTAGCAAGGTTAAGGCCAGCAAGGATTAGCTGCCGTCCTGCCCTTGAAGAAACTTTAATCGTATTATTCTCTCCAGAGGAAATACCAATTATCGGTTTTGCCCATGTCGCCCGGAGCGCCATGCCGCATACAGTCCCGAGAATCGATTCGTCCACTACGCCTCGCGCATCAAGGAAATAAAAGGGCCCCAAATCCTGAATGTGGGCGGAAGCGAACCCTATCCCTTCCCGTATCATCTTCCTGTGCAAAGAGAGCAGTTCCTTTGCCGCTACTAATGCATTCTCATCGCCAAGGCAGACATTCAAGCCGATATCCGAGCGCCCGTGCCTGCCGCATGCATTGAGCAAAGTTGAGAATTCATTCGCTTCGTATGTTTCGTTCCTCTGATGCCTGGGAAACACGTACGACTCTCCGATCAGCTCGTTCGCTTTTTTGAGCATGTTGCTGTTCACAAGCATGTTCGCGAGCTCGGATATGAGCTTTTTCTTCTCGTCTTCGCTTAGATCAGAGTAAACCCTCCAACGTTCGCCTGATCCTTCCTTCAATCCGATTCCAAGGTTTTCCAGCAGCTTGGATGCGCGATCCTCATGATAGGAGATCATCGGGATGTACGGGTCATCTGAGTAAGCCAGGAATTGAATGAGCGAGCGGCAATACCTGCCATAGAATTTGAGGTCATTCTCGACTTTCACATCTTTGGATGCGACACCCTGCTCCAGCACCCATCGGTTCATGCCCTGGAGCGGGGATTGCATATCGCCGACCGCTCCGACAACCGCCAGATCAACAGAAGAGCGGAAGACGCAATAGGCTGCTCCGGATGCGCTCAGCTCGTCTGAGCCATCGATGTTGAAAAGCATCGGGTTCGCCTGCAGCTTCCTGATGCCTTGCGTCTGGTGGTGGTCGATTATCACAACATCCTTCAGCTCATCCACCCGCTTGTTGCCGCCACCCAGATCAACAAATATTATTTCCTTTTCATTCATCAGCTCGTCTATTGCTGCATCATCCAGCTTCTTGATGCATTTTGTCCTCGGATTCTTTCCTTTTTCCCTAAGGGCTGCGACTGCTATGGCTCCGGAGCTCACCCCATCCGCATCATGGTGGTGCACGATCAGAGGGTCAGAAAAAGAAAACGCTTTGGCTTTGGCTTCAACGCATCGCTCGAAAAAATCCGATTGGTTTGCAGAAAGCTCCATACGGCTGCTCAACTCCATCCAGCTCCCAGCATATATTTTAAACCAGCTATTATTATATGATTCCTAAAGGTGATTTGATTGGTTACTGAAACATTTATTTCCGGAGTGCTGGTTGCCCTGCTCCAGCTATTGGTCGGTTTCGCCCTGTCTGTGACAGCGGTCTATATCGGCATTTCGCTTGTGGACAGGCTGACGGGAGGCGTGAGCCACTGGAGCCTTATCAAAAAAGGCAATGTGGCTGTCGGCATACTTTACGCTGCGATCATTTTCTCGCTCATGCTGATGATAGAGCCGAGCATAGAGTCTACAGTGATGTCGCTGAGCTCGACCTCGAGCCCGATGTTCCTGTTCGCTGCGAACCTGCTGGTCATGGTGATCTCGCTGCTCACTTGCGTGCTGCTCATATATCTTTTGCTCAGGATAATCGATATGATTTCAGCAGATGTGGAAGAGATCAATGAAATTATGAAAGGCAATGTGGCTGTCGCGCTTATAACCGCATCCGCCCTGATTGCAGTGTCATTCATCATGCAGACGACGATAAAATATCTCGTATATAAGCTGACGCTGATATCTTAGGCGGACAGGCTGGATGGGGCGTGAATACGGGCACGATCACTGGTGAATTTATGGACATCGCATGAACGGAAGCCGTTCATGTCTGTCCATAAAATAGGTGAATTTTATGGACATCGACAAAGAAAAAAATTTCTCGGAATGGTACAACACGATCACGAAAGACGCGGAGCTCTGCGACCTGCGCTACCATGTGAAAGGGTTCGTGGTGTTCATGCCCTGGGCTGTGATGAGCTTCAAGAAGATGTACGCGATGTACGAGGAGGAGCTCGAATCCCGTGATCATGTCCCTGCCCTTTTCCCGGCGCTGATCCCTGAAGATTATTTCATGAAAGAGACCGAGCATGTGCAGGGCTTTGTGCCTGAAGTTTTCTGGGTGACCGAGGCTGCTGGGAATAAATTGGAGCCAAGGCTCGCGATGAGGCCGACATCCGAGACTGCGATGTACTCCATGTACTCGCTCTGGATACATGGATTGAAGGACCTTCCGCTAAAGATATACCAGTCCTGCCAGGTGTGGAGGCACGAGACAAAGGCGACAAAGCCATTCATCCGCTCGCGCGAATTCCATTGGATCGAGGCGCATGACTGCTTTGCGACGCGTGAAGAAGCGGAAAAACAGGTATCTGAGGATATGGAGATGGCAGAAAAGATCATACACCAGCAGTTCGGGGTCCCTTTCTGCTTTTTCAGGAGGCCACAGTGGGACAAGTTCGCAGGGGCGCTCGATACCTATGCCGCAGATACGCTGATGCCCGATGGGCGCGCTTTGCAGCTGCCTTCGACACATATGCTTGGCCAGAACTTCTCCAAAGCCTTCGGGATAAAGTTTACCGATGAGAGCGGAAAAGAGGATTTCGTCTGGCAGACTTGTTACGGGCCTGCGATATCACGGATATATGCAGCTGTGATAGCTACCCATGGAGATAATAAAGGGCTGGTGCTTCCGTTTTCGCTCGCTCCAATCCAGATCGTGATCGTCCCGATCTACAAAGGCGGAAATGAATCGCTCGTCCGGCCGGAATGCGAGAAAGCGCTTAAGCTCCTGCAGAAAGAGAATTGGAAGGTCAGGTTCGATGATTCAGATAATACACCCGGATTCAAGTATAACCAATGGGAGATGAAAGGCGTTCCCATACGGATCGAGATCGGCGAGCGCGACATAAAGGAAGAGAGCGTGATGATGGTCCGGCGCGACACAAGAGAGAAGAAGAAAGTGAAAGTGAAGGACCTTCCAAACGAGGTACGGGAAACCGGGAACCAACAACTGGAAATGCTTGTTAAGAAAGCTGACGCATGGTTCGCGCTGAAAATGTCCAAAGCAGGATCAATGGATGAATTGAAGGATGTTTTGGAAAAAGGGAACGGTTTTGTCCGCGTCCCGTTCTGCTCTGACCAGATGGAAGGAAAGGCGTGCGCTGATGCAGTCAAGGAAGCGTGCGCTGCGAACATGCGCGGCTCGCTTTATGGATCCAAAGAGAAGCTGAAGAAAGGGGAAATATGCATTGCGTGCGGGAAGGATGCGAGGATATATTTATACGCTGCTAGACAATATTGAAGTGAGAAAATGAAATTCAAAGTTTTGGGAAGGGATGTTGAAGTAAATTGGATTCACCTAGCCATCGCTTTTTTAATGATGTTTGGCCTGTCAGTTTTTTTTGGCATAATGATAATCCTGTATTCTTTTACTGCTAGTGGAAATATTCAAAGCCAGACTTACAACAAAGCATACTCGGATTTCTCAATTATCCTGGTGACAATCCTAGGCGTGGTCATAGAGCCTCTTTTAGCGTTCCTGATGCTTTGGGCAGCGCTCAGGATTTTCAGGTTTGTCAAGGATGATTCCCTTTGCCGCTCGCTGGCTGCCAGTTATTTCGCGCTATTTGGTATCCCACTGGCGATAATAAACGTCCTGATGTCTTTTGTCACCGGGGTTTTTTCGAATCTCGATCCGTTTGGGATGTTGTTGAAGCTGATTGATAGGCTGGTCAGTATTCCTCTTGGCGCGGCATTTACTGCAATAATGATTTACCTTTGGCTGCTAATATTAATAAAGCCAGAAAAGGAAAAGCTGGCCAGGGCAGTGAAACTTGCGGGAATATTTTCAGTGAGCCTGTTCATTTTAGTGGCTGCTATAAAATTTATTTGGAATTACCAATCCGGATCAGTCCCTTCACTGGGCTATTCATTAGCCGATGCTTTGTTTGTGCTGGTGGGCAGCCTGATATTCAGCTTCCCTATACTTTATTCATTTCAAAAAAAGCTCAATATGGAAGCGTATCTATTTGCAGGCATCTATCTTTTCCCAATTGTGGTTTCCATGATTTTGATGATTGCCGATGAAACATTCAGCAGCGCCATCGTATTTTCTGGAAACCCGATCGCTTACTACCTTGCGATTCTCGGTAAAAAGATGCTCGAGCTTGCCCTGATTTATTTAATCGCGTCCTGGAAAATTGATTGAACCATGAGTAGATATCCGGAACAAAACCGAAAACCCGAAACTGAAAACTCGAAACTGGAAACCACTTTAGCAAAGGAGTTAGTTTGAAGAAAAAAAGGAATATGGCCCCGGGCAGATTTCCGTGACCGGTTCCGGGTTTCGAGTTTCCCGAAAACAGATTCGAACTGCCGTCCCAGGGTCCAAAGCCCTATATCCTTGACCACTAGACGACGGGGCTGTTTTTAATTGAAAGTATAATGGTTCGGATAGCCATTTTAATCCTTTCGCAGTATCAACAATCAAAATACGAAACTGAAAACTCGAAACAGGAAACTTCCTTTTTGGGCCCGTAGTCGAATTGCGTTTCGAGTCCCGTGTTTCGGGTCTTGAATGCAACGATATTGGTTATGACGTCCGCCTCACAAGGCTTTTTGGCTTCGCTTTTTCTAACGCCAAAAACCCTGGAAAAAGGCCTGAGGTTTTACCTCGGTCTCGGAGAGCGCGGGAGATTGCCGGTTCGATTCCGGCCGGGCCCAATTTGCGATTGTTTACAGTTTCCAGTGCCCAGTTTTGCCTCAGGCAAATTGGGCCGAATTGCCCGAGTGACGACGAGGGCAATCAGAGGCCCAATTCCTTGTTTTGTGTACCGTGTCGCGTGTCCAGTTTCCAGTTTTGACGACGTAAGTTCTGATTCACAGCTATCAATTTTCTCATCATTTTCTTTCAATTGCTCTTTTGGTATTGATTGGGCCTGATCGAAAACGCAATTACCTTTTTTAACCATACGATCAACCTCCATTTTCCTTTTTTCTTTTAGCTAGAGTCCGGAAAACGCTGAATTCCAGATAGGGTAATAAATATTTTTTTATTTGCGGCCAACTAGTGACAAACATTAGCATCATGTGGAATATTTTTAAATGTATGTTGTCAAATATATATTTCGGTGAAAAAATGGCAGATGACTCCAAAAACAGCATTAATGATAATTTCGGGCAACTTGCAGCATACCTGCTTGTCAATTCCAATAAGCCGGACCTTTTCGCCACCGCGATAAACGGGGAAGGCATTTACAGGAAAGCTGCCCTTGACATCATCTACCAGCTAGGGGACGCTGGCGCAGAAACGCTTCCGTGCAAAGCCGCAGCAGAGAGCTACGTCAGGCAGCTGCTCAAGCAGGAGCCGAACACCCCGGGGGAAATAAACGTTTTCATGTATGCCTTATCCGGAAGGATAGGGGCTGATATGAAAGAGCGGGCGATGGATTCGCTCCTCCGGCTGATAACCCAAAGGAGGGAATCTTTCCTCAGATTGCAGGAAGCGATGGCCTTCGACTTCGGCTTTCCTGTCGAAAAGGTCATTTTCCAGCTATTCTCAGATCACAGGTTCCATCAGTATGTTACAAATGTGACATGCCTGCTTAGCGCAAAAATCGAATCCCTGCCGGATGCTGCCCGTGAAAAGGGTGCGGCTGGTGATGTTGATTTCCTGCTGTCCCAAAACCCTGCTGTCCTTGGCAACCTGGCAGCGTTCTACTGCTACAGCACCGCAGCAACCCCGAAAACCCTCGCAACCATAGAGGCAGCCCTGAGAGGGGCGTTTGGGGATGATGGGAAGGCAGAGGTCGTCACTGCGCTCTGCAAGGAAGCAAAAGAAGAATTCGCATCCAAAGCAGTCCCTCTCTCGACATTCAGGTCAGGAACACTCCTGCTCAGGGTGCTGAAAGGGGAATACGGCACAGAGCCATTGTGCACGCTTCTATTCAACATGAATAATGATGCGGCCCTTTGCAGGCTTGTGGCTGGCAATGCGGAGATATACAAAAAAGAATTTTTGCCCGGAAGCCTGCAGATGATACGCGGGCTGTTGAACTTAGGCGAAGGCAAAGCCGCACCGATGATGATGGAAAGCCTTGTGCGTGTTCTTGAATCAGATGAGCGGAAGATCAGGTCTGAAGCGAATGATCTTGTGGAGAAATTTGTGGTCCCTTCAGGCACCTTGCTCCCTCTGTTCGCTGATGCCGCATCACGCGCAGTGAGCGAAAGGAAATCAGAAAGCCTCGTCTCCTACCTCTGCTCGCTGAAACCGAAACTGCCAGAAGACATGAAAAAACGGATCATCGATGAGCCTGTAGCCGATTTCTTGGCAAGCCTGGTGTCCCAATATTGCAGCATAGAAAACCCTCTGCCTGACCCGAAGCCTGTGATCGAATCAGCCCTGAAAGGCAGCTATGGTGAAAGGGGGCAGGCAGTTGCAGTGTCCTCGATAAGCGGGGAGGCAAAAACAGCATCAAAACGCGACCCGCTTTCTGTCCGCTGCGAGATGATGCTTCTCAATCTTTTGAAAGGGGAGTATGGCACGCAGGCAAGGGACACTCTTTTTGCCCTTGTCAACAGCGACGGAGAGTTATGCGGGCTGCTTGTGTGCAATGAGGACCTCTATAAGAAGGAGTATGTGAATGGTACGCTTCAGATGATATCGAGTGTTATGAGGCTCGGGAATGAAAACATGATCCCCATACTAATGGAAAGCCTGGTGAAGCTGCTTGAATCGGATGACAAGAAAGTGAAATCAAAGGCACAGGAGATAGTCGAAAAGCAGGTTATCAATGCCAGCGTTCCTGCGCTCGCTTTTGCTGATGCTGCAGCCAAAGCAGTGATCGGGAGGAAGCAAGAGGCATTCATGGCGTATCTCTGCTCACTGGAGCCAAAACTGGCTGATGAAATGAAAAGGCGCATCACCGAAGGCCCGGTGACAGACAGGATCGCGGCCTTTTCTGCGCTCAGGACCGGTCTTTCTCAGGACGATATCATCACAGAAGGATTGAAAGCGCAGATAAGGAAGATATTCAGGTCAGGCAATGAATCAGGGCAGAGGCATTCTGAAACCATAAGGACGATCGTCGGGTCCATTCCGAAGGCAACGCGCTGAATTAGTTTATTTCCTTATTTTTTATTCGCCCCCTATATTTTCATCTTCCGGTGCTCTATCCTCATGCACTTATCCATGACAACCAGCAATCCTGCAGCCTCTGCCTTTTGTGCCGCATTTTCGTCCACCACACCAAGCTGCATCCAGACTGCTTTCGCTTTGATCCTGATTGCTTCGTCAACTATTTCATGAACAAACTCGCTTCTCCTGAAAATATCCACGACATCGATTTTTTCTTTGGCTGGAACTTCTTTCAGGCTCGCGTAAACTTTCTCGCCCATCCACTTGCTGATATTCGGGTTTATCGGGATGATCCTGTATCCGTTTTCCTTCAGGTATTTCGCAACTAAATAGCTTTCCCTGTCCGGCTTATCGCTCAAACCGACGACGGCGATTGTTTTCGATTCCTTCAATATCCGGCGGATCGTTTCAGGCTCGTTCATGCAAAAGAAAGGACAAGAAAGAGATTTTTAAATGGCGCTGTTTGGTTTGCTTAATCCAGCCGCGTCAAAGGCCAGTTCTTCGTGCAGCTGACTACAGACTCCATCCCGCTGTCCGAATCAACGCTCATCTGGCAGCACTGTTCCGGATCGCAGACAATTTTCATATATACCATTTTCATCACCGGAACAACCTGCCCGCTCTTTTTATAATAAGTTTTGTTTGTATGATAAAAAAAGGTTTTGATACAAGGGTTTCGGAGGAGAAATATGGATAGGAAAACTGTCATCGCACCAGTGGATGCGGATACTGATTCTAAAACGCTGTTCGCTACTCTCAAGGAATTTCCGACAGAGAAGATGATTCTGCTGACATCTCCGGATGGGGTGGTGAAAGCGGGCGATTTCAAAAATGAACTTGAGAAGCTCGGCATCATGAGCGCGATAAACAAGGTGGAAGGAAAGAACCGGTGGGAGGATTATTTTAAGGCGACAGTGGATGCATGCCAGGGGCTTCCGAAGGAAAGCATAATAATCAACATCTCTACTGCTGACCGTATCTCGCAATGCGCGATGACGAATGCTGCGCATGTGAATGGGCTCGGGGCAGTCGCGATCATCGAGGGAAGGATGATCCTGCTCCCGATACTCAAAGTGGCATACTCTAACCTGCTCTCAGACAAAAAAATGAAAATACTCAGGACGCTTGAAGAAAACTGCATCGGCTCGCTTGAGGATATCTCGAAGAAGACAGGCATCTCGCTCCAGCTTGTTTCTTACCATGTGAACGGGACCTTGAAATCTATCGGGCTCAGCGGGCTTGAACTAGTTGAAACGAATGAGGAGAAGGGCAGGATTAGGGTCTGCCTCAGCCCGATGGGAAGATTGTTCATGCAGGGATATCTAAAGGGATGAGAATATGGAGACCCGAAAGAAGGGATGGCAGATGAAGACACAGAAGAAGAAAGGGCACTTGAATAACTGGAAAAGGACCGCGCTTGCGGTTTCAGTGTTCGCCGCATCAGCGGTTTCGCTCCCCAAAATGATCGAGGGGATAAGGAAACATGGGAAGGGGATCCCAGCCGCAATCGCATCCAAGCAGGAAAAGGATACTGGGGAAAGGGCGTTATTGCAAAGGCTAAGGTCACCTGAAACGGAGGCGAGGATGGATGCGCTAGGCGCGCTCTATGACCCGCTCTCCAAACCGCTTTTTGGAAAAAAGATGCTCGTTGCGCTCCCGATGGTTCTGGAGAACCTTAAGCACGATGATCCGGGAGTGCGGCATGAGGCAGTGCTGGCGCTAAGAACGATAGCAGAAGAGAATCCGAAAGGCGCAGAGCATATCATGGCGATTGTTGAATTGCGGGGATGCGCAAGAAGCGATCCGGATACCCATGTCCGCGAAGTTGCGGCACATGAATTGAGGGCGCTCACCGCGAACGAGCAGTGGCAGGCTGGCGCCTTTTATTGAATAGGAATATCAATATTCCAACCACGCTTATCGCGATCTGCATGAGCCATAACCCAGGCTCGAATGCAAGCAGCATCAGGAACGCGCTTATAGCCCCAAACCATGCGAGCACCGGGATGTTGAAGAAGCGCGGGCTGGTGAATGAGCGCTTGTTATCAGTATTTGCAAGGGCGATCAGAGAAAGGTTCACCGCAAGGTATGCGATGAAAACGCTGAGGTTGGTGAGTTGCGCGACAGTCTTTATGTCGAAGGCAAAAGCCAAAAGGAACGCGCCTGCCCCTGTGAGAAGGATTGAGAAATATGGTGTGCCGCGCGATCCTACTGCGCTGAATATCTTCGGCAATGAGCCGCCTTCCGATATCCCATAAAGCATCCGCGAGCTCGCTATCAGGAAGACGAGCACGGTGTTGCCGGTCGAGAAAAGCGCGATAACGGATAACGCTGCGCTATAAGAGCCGAGTGCCCTTGAGACGACGAGCGTGAGAGGGGCGTTAGAAGTTGAAAGCGCAGCCCATCCTACCTCACGGACTGCCGCAATCGCTACGAGCATGTAAAGTATCGTCGATATCGCAAGCGAGAGCATGAGCGCTTTCGGGACGATCTTTGTGCTGTTTTTCACTTCCTCCGAGATGTTCGCCACATTCTCAAAACCGATGTAAGCGAAGAAGACAATCGACACTGCTGTGGCGATGCTGGCGATTCCAGCGGAAGGCAGCTCCAGAAGATTCACGCCAATAACAGGCGGGACGATGAGCGCGGCTGCGATGACAACAAGCAGGCCGAGCACTTCAAGAACAGAAGCGAAATTGTTGAAAAAAGCGGATTCCTTTATGCCGATATAGTTGAGGCAGGCCATGAAAAATAGCAGGCCTGCGGCAGCAAACTTCGGGTCTACCCCGAAAAGCGCGTAGAAATAGCCTCCGAACCCCAGCGCGACAGTTGATGCTGCGATGACTGTGCCGATAGCCAGCAGCCAACCGACGAGAAAAGAGAGCGTCTCTTTCCCTGATGCCTTGCGGGCATAATTATATTCTGCGGCTTCCTTGGGAAATACGCTGCTGAGTTCAGCGTAGCTCAGGCCAGTGAAGACGGCGATTATCGCTGAAAGGAAAAAGGCGAACCACAGCATGTTCCCGGCAATGCCCGCCCCGATTCCGATTAGCGCGTATATGCCTGCGCCGATTATCACTCCTACCCCATAGAGAGTGGTGCTGAACAACCCGAGCTCGCGCTTCAGTTTCGGTTTTGGCATTGTTAGATAAACTGCGGTGAGGTTTAAATCTCTTACCTGCATTTTATGTTATCATGATTTCTCGTAGGAACCTTGACCGGACGCTTGCAAGCGAAAGGGTGGATCTCTTATTCTACAGGATAATCGAACGCGATGGCAAGCGCATGCTCAAGCCCCTGAAGCTCGAGACAAAAGTCCCGCTAAAGCTGGTCCGTGCTATAGCAGATGATACGATCATCCCGGTTTTTTATGAGACTTTGGCAAAGGACCTTCGCGCCCGCGGTGTGGAACCCGGCTCAAAAGTCCAGGTGCGGGCGAAATTCTCGGAAACGCATGAATCGCTTGATCCTGCCCTGAAAGGCGTGAAGATCCTGTGCGAAGTGGATGTCTGATCCGATTCTTATGGGAA
>Ga0315281_10002531_pt1 | contig 27068 bp, 21 predicted proteins | sample YL17G07_0_MG_FD_204540 | JGI IMG/M metagenome (GOLD analysis project Ga0315281, IMG submission 204540) | Sediment microbial communities from Yellowstone Lake, YNP, Wyoming, USA - YL17G07_0 | ecosystem: Environmental > Aquatic > Freshwater > Lake > Sediment | place: USA: Wyoming | collected...
GCTGGCGGAATCGCCGCTGGAAAAGGGCGTGCTGTGGGCGGGAACGGACGACGGGCTGGTGCATGTGACGCGCGACGCGGGGCAGCATTGGACGAACGTGACGGCCAAGGAGTTCGGCGAGTGGAGCCTGATCGGCTTGATTGACGCTTCGGCGCACGCGGCCGGAACGGCTTACGTGGCGGTGGACCGCCACAAGCTGGACGACTATCACCCCTACATTTTCAAGACGGCGGACTACGGCAAGACCTGGACGAAGCTGACCACGGGACTGCCGGAGACGGCCTACGTACACGCGGTGCGCGAAGATCCCAAGCGCCAGGGGCTGCTCTTTGCCGGGACGGAGACGGGCGTATTTTATTCGAGCGACGACGGGGCGCACTGGCAGGCGCTGCGGCTGAACCTTCCAACCGTGCCGGTGCATGATCTGGTGGTGCAGGAGAATGATCTGGTGCTGGCGACGCACGGGCGCGCGTTCTGGATATTGGACAACATCACGGCGCTGCGTGAGACCACGGCGGAAACGAGCAAGGAAGACGTGCATCTCTTCACACCGGCGGCCGCGGTGCGTTTCCGCGGGCCGGGCTTCACGATTCCCGGAGGAATGCCGGCGGGAGAGAATCCGCCGAGCGGAGCGATGATTGAGTATTGGCTGAAAGCCGCGCCGAAGGACAAGGAAGAAGTGACGCTGGAGATTCTGGATGCGCAGGGCAAGAGCGTGCGGAAATTGTCCAGCAAGAAATCCGGCGACGGCGATGCGGAGGCCGGAGGCGAAGAAGGCGAATTCGGCGGGCGAGGCGGAGGCGATAAACTGCCCGCGGAAGCCGGGCTGAACCGCTTTGTGTGGGACGTGCGCGGAGAAGCGCCCGCGAAGGTGCCCGGGGCGGTGAGCTGGGGCGGGCGCGCGATCGGCGCGCTGGCGGCGCCGGGAACGTATCAGGCCAAGCTGACCGCGGCGGGAAAGACGTACACGGCGGTGGTGGAGGTCGTGAAGGATCCGCGCGTGGCGGCGACGCCGGCGGATTTCGAAAAGCAGACGGAGCTGGCGCGGTGGATCAACGAGCGGGCCAGCTCCGGGCACGCGGCGGTGAACCAGATGCGCAGCGTGCGCGGGCAGATCGAGGCGCTGCAGAAGCGGCTGGCGGCGGACGAATCGGCCAAGGTGGTGCTGGAAGCGGCGGGGGAAGTGGTGAAGAAGATCAACGCCGTGGAGGAGAAAATCATCCAGCCGAAATCGAAGAGCAGCCAGGATCCGCTGAACTATCCGATCCAGACGGCGGACCAGTTGATGGCGCTGAAGGGAACGGTGGAAGGCGCGGACGCGGCGCCGACGGCGCAGGAGTATGAAGTGTTCGAGGAGTTGAGCGCAAGACTGGAGAAGCAGCTGGCCGCCTGGAAGGAAATTCAGGCGAAGGACTTGGCTGCTCTGAATGAAACCATCCAGAAAAACAAAATCCCGGCCATTGCGCCCGCGGCGGAAAAGCCGCGGTAAGCGGGGAAGTAGCCAGCGCGGAACGCCGGCCGCGCCCCATGACTCTTGCGCATGAGCGCGCAAGGATGCTGCTGCAAATGAGCGGAAGCGGGCGGAGAATCGAGGAGAAGTGAAAAGCCCCGGCGCTCCGCGGAGCGCCGGGGTGTGCGCAATCATCCGCATCGAGACGAGGGACGATAAAGGAGCGGGAACATGCTGAAGAAAATCGGACTGGCGGGAGTTGTGATTATTTTGGGAGCGGCGGGATTGACGCTGCGCTCCGCGGCCAATTCGCAGGGGAACGCGCAGCAGAGGCAGGCGCCGACGGAGCGCAAGCTGCCGAACATCACACTGGCGCCGAAGAACCCGGCGGACCTGCCGGAGACGACTTTCGTCTGTCCAGCGAAGGCGGATTACAAGCTGGATCGCTTCGATGGCGACTGGGTCGCGCCCATGGCGCAAGCGTTTCTCCTGAGGGCGGTGATCAGCGAGAAGTATCATCCCGGAAAGCAAAGCCTGATCTGCGAGTACAACATGGACGGCCTGGGGAAATTCACCTGGTTCGTCTATAAGGATGTGCCTCTGCGCTCGTGCCAGGTGAGCGCGGATCAGAAATCGTTCGTTTGCCGGATGTAGCCGGCGCGTCAGGCCTGTTTCTGCAGGAGTTCGGCCCAGCGGGCGTAGAGGGAGTCCACCGCGCGCTGGGCCGCTTCCATTTCCAGGCAGGCGGCGTGGAGTTTGGGGGCGTCGCTGGCGATGGCCGGGTCTTCGATGGCGGCTTGCTTCGCGTGGAGGATTTTTTCGGCCTCGGCGATGCGCTGCTCGATGGTCGAGAGTTCGCGGGCTTCGTTGTAGGAGAGTTTGCTCTTCGCGGCGGGAGCAGGCGCAGGAGCTTGCGCCGCCGCAGCCGCGGGGCGGGCCCCGGCGGATTGTTTTGACTGCGTTTTTTTCTTCGGCGAATCCTGCCACTCCTCCCATTGCCGGTAATCGGCGAAACGCTCGGCGCCGCCCTCGCCGTCGAGTCCCAGAACAATCGTGGAAACGCGGTCGAGCATGAAGCGGTCGTGGGTGACCAGGACCAGCGCGCCGGGATATTCGAGCAGGGACTCTTCGAGAATTTCGAGCGTGGGAATGTCGAGATCGTTGGTGGGCTCGTCGAGCAGGAGCAGGTCGGCGGGCTGCAGCATAAGCTGAGCGATGAGCACGCGGGCGCGCTCGCCGCCGGAAAGACGGCCCACGGGCGTTTCCAGGTCCTCGGCGGCGAAGAGAAAACGGTCGGCCCAGGCGGCCACGTGAATCATGCGGTCCTGATAGATGACCGAATCGCTGTCCGGAGCGAGGGCGCGGCGGAGGGAAACGTTGGGATCGAGCTGGCGGCTCTGGTCGAAATAGACGATGCGCAGCGGCTCGGCGCGGCGGATCGTGCCGGAGGTGGGCGGCATCTCGCCGCGCAGCAGGCGCAGCAGCGTGGTCTTCCCGCTGCCGTTGGGGCCCACGAGGCCGACGCGCATGCCGTTGGTGACGCTGAAATCGATATCCTTAAAAAGCGTGCGCTCGCCGATGGAGTAGCTGACGTCTGCGAGTTCGACGAGCTGGCGGGTCTTGCGGCCGGAGGCGGAAAAGTCGATTTGCGCGGAGACGGCGCGGGTGCGTTCGTTGAGCTGGGCCAGGTCGCCGATCATTTCGTGGGCTTTGCCGATGCGCGATTTGGATTTGGTGGTGCGCGCCTTGGGGCCGCGGCGCAGCCATTCGATTTCCGTGTGCACGCGGTTTTCCAGCGCCTGCTGATGCTTGCGCTGCGAATGCAGGTAGGCTTCCTTGGCTTCGAGGAAATGGCTGTAGTTTCCCTCGACGCAGAGCAGGCCGTCTTCGTAGACGCGGTCGAGCTCGACCACTTCGGTGGCTACGTTTTCGAGGAAATAGCGATCGTGGCTGACGACGACGCAGGCGAAGGGGGCGCGCGCCAGGACGCCTTCGAGCCATTCGATGCCGGCGAGATCGAGATGATTGGTGGGCTCGTCGAGAAGCAGAATATCGGGATGCTGCACGAGCGCGGCGGCGATGGACAGGCGCTTGCGCCATCCACCGGAAAGATTGGCGGCGAGCGCATCGAGATCGTCGAGGCCGGCGCGGCCCATGATTTCGGCCATGCGCCCGGCGTGGTCAGATTCGTGCACGCCGGCGGAGTCGAGCGCGCTTTCGATCACGGAGCGCACGGTGGCATCGGCAGGGAACTCGGAATCCTGCGTGACGTTGGCCAGGCGCGTGCGCTTGCGCACGGCCACGTCGCCGCTGTCCGGCTTGACGCGGCCGTGCAGAATCGCCAGCAGCGTGGATTTGCCGGAGCCGTTCGGCCCGATCAAGCCGATGCGGTCGCCCTCGGAGACGCTGAAGGTGATGTCCTTGAAGAGCGGGGCGCTGCCGAAGCGTTTCGAAATTCCCTGAGCATGAATGAGGGGAGCCAAATTAAGCGGTGTTCTCCTGCGGAATAGTCACAGTTAAGGATAACAGATGTGGGGGTTTGACGCGGGATGCGCGATGCGTGGGTAGTGAATTTATTTCCGATTCGCGCGCTAATTAGGCAAGGGCCAATAGTCACTAGGAGGCCTGAGGATTTTATGGGTGGTAATCTAATTCAGCGTTACGGCCCGAGTGCCAAAGATCTTGTCAAGCCAGAACTTTCCTTTCTTGCGGTCACGAGCGACAAACGGCACCAGATAAGCGCAGCCGACCGCGATGAAACCCAGGAGAGTTCTTAGCAGGACCGTTCGGAAACTCAGGGTTATCCCCTCGTCAGCAATAATCTAATAGCCAACAACGCAAGCACCAGGGGAGGGCTTACGACGAATGAGGGGGAAAGCGTAGTAGAAGACCAATGCGGCGAAACAAAACACTAGCCCTATCGTGGCCAGCAGTGTATCTCCGGGAGCAGGAGTTGTCCGCTCGAAATTCCATGCGAAAACTCCCGTCCGCCTCCATTCCGTAAGTGCTGGGAGGATACCTAAAAGCGGTGCTACTACAAACATTGCTAGCATGAAATCCAACCAAAAGGCGACAAACCGACGAAAGACGCCGGGTAAAGGTTTTCCTGGCTCAGAAGGTGAGGCGTACATGAGCAAGATATAGAATCCTATGACCAACAGTGCATAAGCGATTGCCCAAGGCGCTGTTCCGCCTGCAAAACGATACCGACCATCGGTCCATTCCGCCGACAAACCAATGGTTGGAATCTCGGACACGAAACCGATGATGACAAGGGCAGTTAGCGCCCCAATGAATAGCCATCGAATCTCTTTCACTTTCATGTGGGTTACAGAATACACAATTGAGCTGCGATTTGGGTAGTGGTCGCCACCGACCCGAGATTCCGCGTCGGCGGAACTGGTGAATTGCAAGTGCTTGATAGGCCGGTTACCGGACACTGGTTCGCTTCCGCTCCCTGATTCCTCTTGACTTTCCCGCCCCCAAGCGAGAAATTGGAGGACTTTGCGTGAGTCCTCCGGGCAGTCCGGGGGAGAGAAAGGCGTTTTCGCTTCGCTATGACAAGGGTTCGTCTGTGTTTCCACGATCGCTGCTTTGACGGCATGGCCTCGGCGGCGCTTTTCCACCGTTTTTACCGCGAAAAAATCGATGCCCAAGCGGAATTCCATTTTTCCGGGATGACCCACCGCGCGGCCAAGCCCTGGGAAGACGACCTCTTCGACGGCGATGAAAACGCCATTGTGGATTTCAAGTATTCGAATTCGCCGCGGGTGACCTGGTGGTTCGACCATCACCAGAGCGCCTTCCTGACGCCGGAGGACGCCGAGCAGTACCAGCAGCGCAAGGGCAGCGCGCATTTCTATTACGACGCGTCCTACAAGTCCTGCACCAAGCTGATCGCCACGGTGGCGCGGGAGAAGTTCGGATACGACACGCAGCCGCTGGCGGACCTGATTTATTGGGGCGACATCATTGACGGCGCGCAATATCCCACGCCGGAGTTCGCGGTGGGCATGTCCGAGCCGGCGATGCAGCTGGCGCTGGTGATCGAAGCCGCGCCGGAGGACGGTCTGCCCGCGCGGATCATTCCAGAGGTGGCTTATAAACCGCTGGCGGAGGTGGTCAAGCTGCCGCTGGTGGCCCGGCACCTGGGGCCGCTGCTGGAGCGGCACCGGAAATCCATCGAGGTGCTGCGCGAGCGCATCGAGGCGCGCGACGGCACGATGTTTTTTGACGTGAGCGATCTGGACCTGGAAGGCTACAACAAATTTATTCCCTACCTGCTGCATCCGGAGTGCACGTATTCGATCAGCGTGAGCAAGTCGGCGGTGCGCTCGAAGGTTTCGCTGGGCTCGAATCCGTGGAATCCGGGCGACCTGAGCGTGAATCTGGCGTCCTTCGCGGAAAAATTCGGCGGCGGCGGGCATCCGCGCGTGGCGGCGATTTCGTTCGAGCCGGGCGACCTGGCGCGGGCCAAGGAAGTGGCGCGGGAGCTGGTGGTCAAACTGCGGGAGAAGAAGTAGCCGCGGGCGCCGCGGTTGCCGGGCGGCGCGATTCGACAAAACGGGCAATCCCGTGTAAAATTTTTTAGCGTCTTTCCTCAGTGGGCCGGTAGCTCAATGGTAGAGCAGCTGACTCTTAATCAGCGGGTTGCAGGTTCGAGTCCTGCCCGGCTCACCACTGATTTTCAATAACCACCGAAAATACAATCAGTTAACCCTCCGTGGCACCTCCGGGCCACTCTTAGATTTGGGAACATCTGGGAACAAAACTCCTGCGACTCGCTCGACCGCACGCCGTTGCGAGTCCGGGATTGCATGCATGTAGGTGTTGAGTGTGGTTTCCAGGTCGGAAGGGCCCAGAATTGCCTGAGCCGTTTTCAGGGACTCGTCTACTGTTGCGCAGGGGAGGCGCTTCTTGAGGGCCTTTGATCTTATCGAGGGCCGCCCAGAACTGGGGAAAGTTTCACCGAATTGACAAGCCCAGCAGGAAGGTTTTTACATCCCCATCGTCCCAGTTTGCGGCGCCTGTTTCTCGGGCGACGATTACGCCATCCTGGTTGAGTATAAAGGTCGCGGGGAAACCGCCTGGCTGCAGGTCTTGAGCGACAGGCTGGCTCGCCAGATAAATGGGAACACTGAGTCTGTTTTCCTTCAAGAAGCGGTCAACGCGGGCTTTATCGTCCGTGGTCACGAGCAGAAAGATTGTCCCTTTGTCCTTGAGGGAGTTGTACAGGCGTTCGATTCCAGGCATTTGGTCCACGCAGGGAGCGCATGCGGCGCTCCAGAAATTCAAGAACACGATCTTGCCGTGTAATTCAGAAAGAGAAACGCGCTTGCCGTCCGGTGATTGAACTTGCCAGCCGTCGTGAAGAGTGGAATCGCGCCCTGGCAGTTGGGGTTTCCGAAGGCGTTCCGAAGACTCGGGCATTCGGACCGTTCGTTTTGGCATGAACGGCCGAAGTACGGATGGTTGAGCGGCGGCACCTTCACTGGCTGCAAGAAAGTGACCCCGGATTTGCAGACCAAGAAGAGTCAACGCGACTCCCAAACCGGTACCTGTAAAGAAGATTATGCTTTTGCTGGACATGGTGAACCTCCAGTCCGTTGATTGCTACTGTATCAAGAATGACGTCTTCATTGGTCTATTCTTGTTCAGTTCGGGGTGCAATCAGATACAATCCGTTTCGGTCATCGGAGTCCCGCAAGGAGAAAAGTATGTTGCGCAGGCCTGCGGAGAATGAAGCGGAAGCAGTTTGCCGCAGGTATTGAGCGAATCGAAATGAACAAGGCGATGGATTTGCGAGAGAAGTTCAGGTCGTTGTACGGCGCCGAGGCCAGGGTTTACCGCGCGCCGGGCCGTGTGAATCTCATTGGAGAGCATACCGACTATAACGAGGGTTTTGTTCTGCCTGCGGCCATTGATTTTTCCTGTTGCGTGGCCATGGCCGCGCGAGAGGACCGCAAACTGGTGGTCTACTCGGAAAACTATGGCGAATCCGCCGAAGTCGATCTCGACTTCAACGCGCCCCGGCTGGCGCGCACGTGGACCGATTATCCCGCGAGTGTGGCGTGGTCACTGGAGCAGGCCGGGTATCGCTTGCGTGGCGCAAACATTTATTTGCGGGGAGATGTTCCGTTGGGAGCCGGCTTGAGTTCCTCCGCGGCCATCGAGGTGGCCGTGGGGTACGGATTACTGGATGTTTCGGGGCATGGCGTGGAGCGGACGCGCCTGGCTCTGCTGTGTCAAAAAGCCGAGAATGAATTTGTGGGTGCACGCTGCGGAATCATGGACCAGTTTGTCTCCTGTTATGGCCGCGAAGGACATGCGCTGCTGCTGGATTGCCGGTCGCTGGGCCAGAGGTTGATTCGAATTCCGGAGAACATTCGACTGGTGATTTGTAACACCATGGTCCGGCATGAATTGGGAGCGGGCGAATATAACGCGCGGCGGGCGCAATGCGAGGAAGGAGTGCGGCGGCTGGCCGAGGTTCTGCCGGGCATACGAGCGCTGCGGGACGTAACGCCGGGCCAGTTGGAGGAACACCGGGGCCGGCTGAGCGAAACAATCTACCGGCGCTGCCGACATGTGATCACTGAAAATGAGCGGGTGGACAGGATGGCCGTGGCCTTAGAAAGTGGCGATACAGTTGCGATGACGGAGTTGACCGCCGAATCGCACCGCAGCTTGCGGGAAGATTACGAAGTCAGTTGCGCGGAACTCGATCTCCTGGTGCAACTGGCGGCCGGGCGAAGAGGGGTTTATGGAGCGCGGATGACCGGCGGGGGATTCGGGGGATGCACGGTGAATCTGGTGAATGCGGCGGATGCGGCCGAGTTTCAGCAATCCGTTTCCGCGGGGTATTATGCCGCGACGGGCAAGCGGCCGGACATCTGGATCTGCGAATCGTCCGCGGGCGCGGAAGCGATCGAATCGTGAGCGAAGACATGAGCCTTTCGGATTTGCAGAGGAACCCGCACCGGCGCTTCAATCCGCTCACGGGCGAATGGGTGCTGGTGTCGCCGCAGCGCACGCAGCGTCCGTGGCTGGGCAAAGTGGACGATTCGTCGCAGCACGATCCGCCTGCTTACGATCCGGACTGTTATCTGTGCCCGGGCAATGCTCGTGCGGGCGGGATGCGCAACCCCGGATACGAGGGAACCTTCGTTTTCGAAAATGACTACCCGGCGCTTTTGCCGGAAGCGCCGCAGACCGGCGGGGAAGAATCGGGACTACTGGTCGCGCAGGCCGAAGGGGGTATCTGCCGGGTGGTCTGTTTTTCGCCTTCGCATGATCTGGCAATCGCACGGATGAAACCGGAAGAGATCCGTGCGGTTGTGGATGTTTGGACGGAACAGTATGAGTCGCTGGGCAGGATTCCCTGGATTCAACACGTGCAAATTTTTGAAAATCGAGGGGCGCTGGCAGGGGCCAGCAATCCGCACCCGCATTGCCAGATCTGGGCCAGCAGTTCGATTCCCAACCTGCCGGGCAAGGAACTGGCTTCGTTCCGCGAATACAGGAAACGCGGAAGTCTTGTTTGTTGTGCGACTACTTGAAATTGGAGTTGCGGCTGGAGGAAAGGGTGGTCTGCGAAAACGAGGCATTCGCCGTGGTGGCGCCTTACTGGGCGGTCTGGCCCTTCGAGACTTTGCTCTTGAGCAAGCGCCACGCGGGCGGGATGGACGAGTTCTCTCCGGCGGAGCGGGATTTGCTGGGCGATATACTCAGGCAGATCACGATTCGTTACGACAACCTCTTTCAGGTTCCGTTCCCTTACTCCATGGGATTTCATCAGCGGCCCACGGATGGGCAGGCCCATGAGGAGTGGCATTTCCATGGACACTATTACCCGCCGCTTCTGCGGTCCGCGACGGTGCAGAAATTCATGGTGGGCTATGAACTGCTGGCGACTCCGCAGCGGGATATCACGGCGGAGAGCGCGGTGGCGCGGCTGCGGGAAGCGCCGGGAATTCATTATCGGGACGCTAGACCCGCAGCAAGCAGGCCGTGAGAGACGAGCGGCTGGGGGAGAGCAGGGATTCAGACGGAAGGCTGGGATGCTTTAGCCGCCGGCCTGTGGGTGCGCAAGGCCAATCCCCAGCTGCATCAGCGCTTCATGATCGCGGCCTTCACCAGCGACCTGTTGCTCGTTCTCTACATCGAATTCTCGCGTCACGCCGTCGAAAAAGTGGTCTCTCATGTGCACCCCATGATCTGGTTCCACGCGGCGGTTTCTCTTTCCGTCCTGTGCTGCTACGTGGTGATGATTATGCTTGGCCGTCCCATGCTGGCCGGAAAATTCGAGACGCGCTCGCTGCACCGCGCTCTGGGCATGACGTTCGTCGTCCTGCGCAGCCTGAACTACGTGACCAGCTACATGCTGACGTAAGCGGCCGGCGGCCTTCGCGGCCCCGCAGCAAATTCACCTCGGAGCTTTTCGGGAATGGCGAAGGTTGTCTATGAAGGCCGCAAATATGCCTGCCACAAAGGCGAGACGATTCTCGACGCTCTCCTGCGGCAAGGCGTCAATCTTCCGTTTTCCTGCCGCAATGGCGCTTGCCTGGTCTGCCTGCAGCGCTGCGTAAAGGGCAAGCCCCCGCGCAGTTCGCAAAAGGCCATCCGCCCCAGCCTGCAGGAATCCGGCTATTTTCTCCCCTGCGTTTGCGTCCCGGCGGAAAACATGGAACTGGCCCCGCCGCGCGAAGCCGATCTCTTCAGCAGCGCCGTGGTCAAGAAAAAAGAACTGCTGGCCAAAGACGTCTGCCGGCTGCGCCTCGATCCTTCCACGCCGCTCTACTATCATGCCGGCCAGTTCATCAACGTAAAGCGCCCCGACGGCCTGATGCGCAGCTATTCGCTGGCCAGCGTGCCCATGGAATCTTCCTATCTCGAACTGCACGTCAAGCGCTCGCCCGGCGGCCAGCTCAGCAACTGGATCTTCGACGAACTATCCGTCGGCGATGAATTGGAATTTCACGGCCCGCACGGAAAGTGCTATTACGTGCACGGCTCTTCCGGCCAGAATCTCCTGCTCGTCGGAAACGGCACCGGCGCCGCTCCTCTGATGGGCATCGTCCGCGACGCCCTCTTTTCCCGCCACAAGGGAAAAATCCTGCTCTTTCACGGCAGCCGCACCGCCGAGGGCCTGTATCTGCACAAGCAGTTCCTGAAGCTGGCCCAGCGCCACTCCCATTTCCAGTATTTTCCCTGCGTCTCCGGCGACGACGTTCCCAAGGGATACCATCGAGGCCGCGCCCACAAAGTTGCCTTGGCCCGTTGCCCCTCGCTTCGCAACTGGCACGTCTATGCCGCGGGCCATCCCCAGATGGCCGCGGAAGTGGAAACCGCCGCTCTGCGCGCCGGCGCCACCCGTTCCGAAATCCACGCCGACCCTTACGAAATGCGCGATGCTTTCGAGCTTCCCTCCGCCGGCGCGCCCGCCGGGAAGAAGCAGGCGCCGGAAGTGGTCCATGCCGGCTCCAGCCAGGCCAAGAAGCACACCGCGCCTTCCGAGGCCGACCTGGAGATGTGGAAGGCTCTCGGAGAAGGCCAGCTGCTCAACGAGATTCTCACCGACTTCTACACGCGCGTCTTCGACGACCCCGTGCTGGCTCCGTATTTCCGCGGCATCACCAAGGACCGCCTCATCGGCCAGGTCTTTTCCTTCATGCGCGACGCGTTCTCCGGAGAAAAACAGTATTTCGGCGCCCGCCCGCGCACCGCCCATCACTGGATGGTCATCTCCGACGAAATCTTCGACCACCGCGAAAACCTCATGATGAAATGCCTGGTGAGCCACGGTCTGCCGAAAAAACTGATCACTCGCTGGCGCAAATTCGAGGAGACTTTTCGCGGCGATATCGTGAAGTCGGAACCCTGGAAACTGGTGGTCAATGGCGTCGAGGTGCCCCTCGACGGCTTCGGCGAGATCGAGGTCACCGTGGGCTCGATGTGCGACGGCTGCCAGCGCGCCATCAACGTTGGCGAAAAAGTTCGCTACCACCTTCGCCTGGGCATGACCTATTGCGTGGAATGTTCCTTCACCAATCCGGAGATTGTCCCGGCCGGCCAGACGTCCTCGGCGTAATTGGCTTTTCTGGCGTGTCTTCGTTACGTTCCAAACTGTTCGGTGCGCACATGGTCCTCGCGGACTCCCAGCGTCTCCAGCAACTGCTTCGCCTCGCGCACAAACGTACTGCGTCCCGCCACGAAGACCGCGTCCCGCTCCCCGGCCAGCAGCGGCTGCAAGTCCGCCGCGCGAAGAACTCCCCGGATATGATAATCGCGCCCCAATTCCTCGCCGGCGAGCGGCTCGCTGAACGCGAAGCGCACCTTCAATCGTTCCTCCGCATCGCCGGCAATGGCCAGCAGTTCTCCGCGCAGCGGCTGCGTCCGCCCGTTGCGCACGGCATGCACCACGCAGGCGGGAATTTTCCCCGGCGTCCCTTTCCAGTGCTGCAGCATGCTGATGATGGAAGCGATTCCAATCCCCTCGGCGATGAACAGCAAACCGGTACAGTCGTCGCTGACTTCATCCAGCGTAAACGTGCCCCGCGGCGCGGCCACCCGGACCTTGTCCCCCGGTCCCAGATTGCGGTAGAGCCTCGAAGAAACCAGCCCCTCCGGCAGCGCCGGGTCCGGCGCGGCCTTCATCTGCACGGTGATGCGGTAAGCCGAAAGGTCCCACGGGTTGCTGGAAATGGCGTAGGCGCGCCGCGCATCGTCCTCGACCGGCGAGGGGCGCAGCGCCAGCGTCAGGTACTGCCCCGCGCGGAAAGGCGCCAGCGGCCGCCCGAACGGGCAGCGCAGTTGGAACGAAGCCACTCCTTCGCAATCATCGATTCGCCGCTCCATTCCAGTTCCCGCAGTCCCAGCCAGCCTTCCGCCGTCTTCGCTCTTTGCAGCTTCTCCGTCAAAATCACCCGCCACGGCTCGATCAGATGTTTGCTGTGCAGCAAGAACTCCAGCCCCTCCACGTCCCAGTAATCAATCAGCGCGATGCGCACGAAATCATCCAGCGTCGGCGAGCCGCTATCCTGCTCCAGCACTTCCACGTCGTCCCCCGCGCTCACTTCGCCTTCTTCCAGCACTCGCAGGTAGTAGCCCACCCGGCGGCTGCGCAAAAATGTTCCTGCAAACCTCAAACCCATGCGCGCGTTCAATTTGCGGCAGGGAATTCGCGGCTGCGTCACCTGCAGGACCGCCGTGCCGCAGCGCAGAACGTCGCCCAGGCGCACGTGCGACTCCAGCAATCCCGTCGCCGTCAGATTTTCTCCAAATTGTCCGTAAGGAAACGGTTCGCGCCCGAGTTGCCGCTCCCACACCGCATAGTGCTCGTACGGATAGATGTGTATGGCGTGGTTGGCCGCTCCGAAGCGCCGCGGCTCGATGCGCACGTCGCCCGCCAGTCCGTTCCGCCCGATGCGCTGCGGCCCCGGCGCCGGCCGCTTGTCGATCCCCGTCTCCACGCTCCTGCCGGACACCTCGATGCTTCGCGGCACGGCGATATTGACCGACAGTATCTGCATGGAACCTTGCTCTTCCTCCGCACGGGCGCCGCGGAATCCCCGTGCTATTCTTCGCTGGCGCTGCTAATTCAGGATACCACCGCTCAGGAACGGTCGTTCCGTACCGCTCCCGCTCAGGACGGAAAATGAAAAAACTGCTTGAAGCCGCGCTGGCCGGCGAACCATGGTCCCTCAGCGGCCTGGTCTTCGGCCTCGATGACGTCCTCGACGAAGAAGGCCGCCCGCTGCACGAGCGCCGCGCTCCCAGCGCCACCAAAACCGGCGTCCCCATGGAGTTGCAGGCTTGCCCCTATCACGACGAACGCCGCGGCCTGCCCATGAACGTTTCCGCGCTCGAGCAGCTCCTCCGCTATTTTCCCGCTGCCGCCGCCAATGTCGTCGCCTTTCGCGGCATGACCGGAAAAATCGACCGCCCCTGGGAAGGCATGCTTCTCTCTCTCCTGGACCTGCTCTCCTCCCCCACGCTGCAGTTGCTGCAAGCGCGCGATCCGGACTGCCGCGTCTCCGGACTTGGCGCGGCGGGCTATAAACTGGCCGCCGGCTATTTCGACGCTCTCCGCCGCATCCTGGACCTCGATGCCCGCGGGAAGACGGTTCCTGCCACCGCCGCCGGCTTCCTCGATTTCGTCCGTGATCATCGCCTCCTGATTGGCCCCAGCGAAGCCTGCGCCGGTCCCTGGGAGCACATCACCGCGCTCTCCCGCCTGTTCCTCGACGCCGCGCCTGCGCCGGTGCCTCCGGACACGCTGCGCGTCGAAGTGGCCCGCACGCTGGCCGCGCAAGTGCGCCTGGGAATTGCCTGGAAGCTCGTGGATGAAGCTGCGGAGTGGTCTCTGATCGCCGCGCCCGGCGCCGAAAATCTGCTGCGCCCGCGCAATCACGTCGTCGAGCAGCGCCTCGCCGACCGCAGAGCCGTGCGCGCCGCCGCACAGCCCGCCAATCCCGCGCAAATCGTCTCCGCTCTTCCGGAACTTCCCGCTGCGCTCGGAGGCTCTTCCTTGAAAAAAGCGCTCGAAGCCTGGGCGGCCAAGGGAGCCGCCGGCGATGCCGTGGTCAGCACCATCGATGAACTGCTGGCCAATGGCGAAGGCGGATTTGAAATCCCCGGTCCGGATGAAAGAGCCGCCTGCGCGCGCCGCGTCGCCGATTTCCTCGTTCTCTACCGTTGCTTCGTCGCCGCGCAATGGCGCCTGGAATGCTCCCTCCGCGAACGTCTCGGTTTTTCACAAGACGCCGGAGTGAAGTTCAGTTCGGCGGTTCTGCCGTTATCACACAGCCTGTCCTGGGTGGAAACCATTTCCGGCCATAAGGTGAATTGCGCCCCCGCGGCGTTTCCCGAAATCACCCTGCACCATCACCGCCGCACGGTCGTGCTCATCTCCGCGGGCCAGTGAGAATTCCGGATGCCAGCGCGCCCATTCACCCGGAAATAATTGGGGAGACAAAACCCTTTTCAAGGGCTTTGCTTCTTCAGTGAACGGCAGTTGGTTTGCCAGGCGTCGCATGGTTCTGCGCGAGAGGAACCCAGGGCGTGGCCATGGCCCGCTCGTACTCTTCCTGGGTGATTTCGTCGTTGCTCAGGAGCTTCTTGAGGACCACCGCGCGGTTGCGCATCGCCGTGTCCAGGTCGAGAAAAGGCTGACGCCGCCGCGGGTTGGGGAGCAGCCCCGCGAGCATGGCCGAATCGGCCCAGCTCAGAGCGGAAGCGGGCTTGCCGAAATAGAAGCGCGCGGCGGCTTCCGCTCCGGTCACTCCTTCTCCCCAGTCCGCGATGTTCAGATAGATTTCCAGAATCTGTTCCTTGGTGAGAATGTTCTCCAGCCGCCAGGCCAGCACCGTCTCGCGCAGCTTGCGGCGTATGGTCTTCTCCTGCGAGAGGAAAAGATTCTTGGCCACCTGCTGGGTAATCGTGCTGGCCCCGCTGGCATATTTCCCGGCGCGCAGGTCCATGACGATGGCCTTGGGAATTTCCCGGAAGGCGATGCCGTGATGGTCGTCGAATCCGGGGTCTTCCCAGAGCACCACGGTGGTTCGCAACTGGGTGGAGATGGTCCACAGGGGAGTCCAGGAAGGGACCGCCCGCGCGGAATAGCGGTCCAGCAGTTCCGTGCGCAGTTCCTCTCCCGCGGGCAGGCCGCGGAAGATCCACAGCCACCCGCCGCCCGCCAGCACAATGAGAAGTCCAGCGGCGGTAGCCAGCCGCATCTTGAAGCTACTCCTCTTCTTCATTGTAGCGGTTGCGTTTCTTCCTGTGCCATTCCGACCAGAAATAGGAGTAGCCTTTGCGGCCCTGCATCATGTATTCGATGGCCCCGGGCCCGAATTTCATGATCATGCTGAGCGCCCCGCCCAGCCCGGGGCTAGGCATGTCCGACGTTACTATTTTCGCGCTGACGATCGCCAGATAGCGGTTGCCCTGGATCAGCTTGCCCTTCGGGTGCGGACCGCAGACGCGGATCGGCCGGATGAAGAAAGTGGATACTCCCTCCTCATCGGTTCTCGTGCGGAATCCCCCCGCGGTATTGGTGATCATGGGTTTGCTGCCTTCCAGCATCACGTCGGTGGCGGCTTCAAAATCGGGAGCCAGGTACGGCTCGAAGTCCCACCACAGTTCCACGCCCTTCACCGCTCCATTCAGCGGCATCTTCTTTCCCGCCAGCCACCCGCACTTCAGCACTTCGTCGGAAACTCCCTGGCTATCAAAGGTGACTTTGGCCTCGATCCCCGCGAGAAAGTTGGGCATCTCCGGGTTGATCATATGAATGTGATACGGGCTGGGGGTCACCTTGATGTTGATTCCGTATAGGATGAGCAGATCCCCGGCGGCCTGCACGACGCCCGTGGCCTTTCCGGCCGCCCCGGCAACATGTTCCAGGGCCTCCGCGCCCATTTGCTTCGCGGCTTCTTCGCCCACGTCCACGCCAATGTCCACGGCGCGTCCCCATCCTTCCTTGGTTCCGTCGCCCACAATGTCCTCGCAGCCCGCGGCGTGGACCACCGGCAAGCTCAGCCAGGGGAGGGAAAAGGAATGGTTGGCGGCGGATTTGCCCGGACCGTTCTGATGGCCAACTGCATAATCCAGGGCCAGCAGCCAGGTCTGGATGGGGTCGAGATACAGCTTGTCATGCGGCTTGGTCTTGATCTCGTCGAGCGTGTAGGGAAGGATCTGGTGCCGCGCCAGTCCATCCACCAGCAGGATCAGGAAACTCATGGGGTCGTCGGGCTTGGCGGCCGCCTCGCGATAACGCCGCTGAATGACCTCGGCGAGTACGGGCTCCAGCTTCTCCGGCGCGGGCATCTCCAGCAGCCCCTTGCCAAAGACAAGACTCTGGCTGGAGAAAGACGCGATATTGCGCGTGAAGAAGGCGTGCGCCAGGATCTTCCACTGGAAATCGTAGAGGAAGAAATCCTTGTCGTTGCGCTCGGACCCCGCCAGGATTCTCTGCCCATCGGCCCGGTAAACGCCCAGATGGATCGCGCGGAAGACGTCCAGCAGCCGCTGCTGCACTTCCTCCTCGCTGCGCGCTTTGTAGAGCTGATTGGCCAGCAGGTAGGGGGGATTCGTTTTCAGGGTGTGCGAGAGGTAGGGATTGACCTCCCGGACGGGCTCGCCCAGATCGGGATAGACTTTTTCCCGGGTCAACGCCCAGTAGGAACCGCCCGCGATGCCCGCGATCAGCAGCGGGGTGAGGATCAGCGCCGAGGCGAACTTCAGCATGGTCATCGAAGGCATGGACTTGCTCAGGGCCAGCGAGGCGTCGAGAGCCTCCTGCGTGGCGGTTTGCCGCTGCGCGATGGCCAGGGCGGCGCTCATGGGTTCGCCGATTGCCGGGTCCGCCGATTTCGCCGCGAAGAGAGCCGCGCCCAGCTGGGTGAATCGCTCCGCGCGGTTTTTCTCGATGTTCCCGGTTTCCTTGCGCACGCTCTGCATCCGCGCGGCCACCGCCTTCAACTGCTCGTCCAGCGGAGCAATCGCGGCGGAGCGTTCCTTCTCGATGCGCGCCAATTCGGCGGCGTAGCCCTGGCTCTCCTGCGTCAGCCGCTGCGTCTCCGCCGCGGCCGCGGGAAGCCCCGCCTGCGCCGCGGAGATCTGCCCCGGCAACTGCTCCTGCTCGGCGAGAATCTGCGTGCGCTTGCCGGCCTGCTGGGCATCGGGCGCGGCGCCCGGCTTGTCCAGCGCGGCCAGTTCCGCGCCAATCGCGGCTCGGCGCGCTTCCAGCCGCTGCACGGTCTGCTCGATCCCCGTCTGTTTGGCGCGCGCGGCGCTCAGGGAATCGTCCACCGGGCGCTTCTTGTCCTCGACGGCTTTGCGCTGCGCCTCAAATTTCGCGCTTTCCGCGCCCCGCTGCTCCGTCAGCCGCTGCTCCTCCGCCTGCAAGTTCTTGCTGGCGCTGTCCAGCGCGCCCGCGTCGCGGTCCATCTGCGTGAGCTGCTGCCGCAGTTCGGTAAACGCCGAAAGGTCCACCTGCTGCTTCCAGGCCTGCTCGCCCAGGTTCCTCTGGGCCTGCGTCATCTCCTCCTGCTGTTTGCGCAACTGGCCCTTCCAGCGCCGGCGCTCCAGCTTTCTCTTTAGTTCGCTCCAGCCATTACGGATAAAGGCCAAGGCCATGGACGGTTCTCCTGATGATTGGGGTCCAACAATGGATTGAGTTTACAGACAAAAGGCAGTCAGAAATAGCCGGGAAATTTTCTCCTGTGCTCTGGACCATGATTCCCTAACAGGTTGCTGAAAAACCCCATTCCTGTCATTCCGAGGAGCCACAGGCGACGAGGAATCTGCTTTTCTCTTGGCTTTTCTGTAATCGGCAGACCACTCGCCGTGTCCGAGGTGACCGCAAGAAGACTTTTTCAGCAACCTGCTAAAGAAGCACGTATCCCCGCCGCGGGAAGCCCCGCGGCGCCGGGGACTACAGGTGGAAGAACCGGAAAAGCAGGAAAATCCCGGAGCCGAAGAAGGCCGCACCGGGAATCGTCAGCACCCAGGCCCACACAATCTGCCGCGTGACGCCCCAGCGCACCGCCGTCAGCCGGTGCGAAGCTCCCACCCCGACGATCGCTCCGGTGATCGTGTGCGTTGTGCTCACCGGAATTCCGAAATGCGCCGTGCCCAGTAGCGTCAGCGCTCCCGATGCTTCCGCGGCGAATCCCCCGAATGGATTGAGTTTGGTGATGCGCTGGCCCATGGTCTTGATGACCCGCCATCCTCCGGCCATCGTGCCTCCGGCCATCGCCAGATAACAGCAGAACAGCACCCAATTCGGCACGTCGTACGTTTTCATCATCCCGCCAGCCACCAATGCCGTGGTGATGATGCCCATGCCCTTCTGGGCGTCATTGGCGCCGTGTCCCAGGCTGTATCCCGCGGCAGAGAGGAGTTGCAACCGGCGGAACCATCGGTCCACCTTCTGCGGCCGATGGTTCCGGACGGCCCAACTGGTGGCGATGCTGACAACCAGGCTGACCAGCAAGCCGATGATCGGCGCGAGAAAAATGAAAATGATCGGCTTGGTCCAGCCGCTCAGGATCAGCGCGCGGAACCCGGCATAGGCCACGGCGGCCCCGCCGTAACTGCCCATGAGCGCGTGCGAGGAGCTGGTCGGCAGACCCAAAGTCAGCGTGATCAGGTTCCAGATGATGGCGCCGAGCAGCCCCGCCAGCAGCACGTGCTCATTCACCATTTCGATGTGCACCATGCCTTTGCCGATGGTCTTGGCCACGGCGGTGCCAAACAGGAAAGCGGCCACGAAATTCCAGAAGGCCGCCCAGGCCACCGCGCGGAACGGAGTGAGCACTCGCGTCGAGACGATGGTGGCGATGGAGTTGGCCGCGTCGTGCCAGCCGTTGGAAAACTCGAAAGCCAGCGTCAGAACAATAATGACGCCGACCAGCCCCAGACTGCCCAAGCTGGCGAAGTTACCCATGGCAGGTTGCCTCGCGGGCGAAGATCGGTTCCAAACGATGGCGCAGGTTTGTTTTCATGGGCGGCGGCGTCCGGTCAGGCATTCTTCAGCGTGATGGTCTCGATCACGTTGGCCACGTCCTCGCACTTGTCCACCGCGGTCTCGATGACCTCGAAAATCTCTTTCCACTTGATGATCTGCACGGGATCTTTTTCTTCGTCGAAGAGCTGCGCGATCAGCGTGCGGCACAGCCGGTCGCTTTCGTTCTCCAGGCGGTTGATCTCGATGCAATGCTGCAGCACGTGGTCGGGCTTGTTCAGCGCGTGAATCGCCGCGCTCACTCCATGGGTCGTGTCCTGCAGAATCTTGGCCAGTTCGATCGTGCCCGTGCGCACCACATCCACGCGATAGAGCACGAACCGGCTGGCCCCGGCGTCAATCAGGTCCAGCACGTCATCCAGCTTCGAGCACAGCTCGTGAATGTCCTCGCGGTCAAACGGCGTCACGAACGATTGGTTCAGCTTGGTGAAAATCTGGTGCGTGATTTCGTCCCCGGCATGCTCGATGGCCTTGATGCTGGAGGCCTGTTCCGGCACCCCCGTATAGCGCGTCAGCATTTCGACCAGTGCGGACGACCCCGCTTGGATATTGGCCGCCTGCCTGACAAACAGGTCGTAAAAATCCTCTTCGCGCGGCAGCAATCGGCGCAGGAAACCTGGCATGTGTGTGGACCTCTCTTCGTGAACCCACCTGGAATCGCCAAAACTATAGCCGAGCGCGGCCCGCGAGACAAGCGGGAGGGGGAGACGGCAATATCCCTCAAAGTTACGCCACCTCCTGGCACTGACCTTGAATTTCGCAGGGCCCGTAAGCTCATTCATCTTGGCTTTGGCTCCAGTCGGTATCCTATTCGACATCTGTTTCGGATCACCGGCAGCTCGGAAGTATGATAGGTCTAGGAGCAGGAGTCGTGACCAGGCGTCAACACAAGGTTCAAACGCATCCCGGCCGAGCCGCGGTCCGGATATTTGCCGTCAACGACCGCTTGAACCAGATCCTGATCGAAACTCTTGACCCTGCCGCCTGGAAAGCCAAGCCGCCCGGCAAAACCCGTACCATCGCGGCCATCTTCACGCACATGCACAATGTCCGCACCAAATGGGTCCGGCTTACCGCTCCGCACCTCAAGGTTCCACGACAGCTCCACCGGGCGCGCTGCACCCCGCGGCAGGCCCGCGCGGGATTGGCCGAAAGCGCCGCTCGCTGCGCGGAGATGCTCGCGGAAGCGCTCGCTGGTTCTGGAGGCCGCGTCAGGAAGTTTCGCAGAGACGCCTGGGCGAAGCCTTGGCCGATTGGCCTGGAAATGCTGTGTTACATGCTTGTTCACGAAGCCCACCATCGCGGGCAGGTGTGTCTGCTCGCGCATCAACTGGGATTCCCGTTGCCGAACAAGGTGGCGTACGGGATCTGGAATTGGGAAAAGCTATGGAAAGAGTGCGGGGCGCCTGGCGGCCCCGGCTGCGATTCTTAGCGGAATCGCTGAAGGGCGCTGGTTTTGAACTCTACGTGTCCGGTAAGCGCGGATAACCGGAAAAGTGCTAGTACCCACTTCGAGGATTGGGGCGTAGACATCGAACGGTTTTCTGAAGTAAAGTCGGGGAAATGGACGACTCCAAAGCGACCCTTCTGGTGATCGTATTCCTCAGCTTGTTAGCGGTTTTCGTGACAGTGGCTTCAATTCTCATCCTCAGTGGAGGAAAGGTCTACCATAAGATTCCAAAGAAGTCGCGGCCCCGAAGGTGGATTATTGCTATCTTTTTCTCATATTTTGTTGTGTTTTGCGTAGGGTTCCCCGTTTGGTTCTTCTACCCTCGCTCAATTGTCTCGCACGTCTTGAGGTCCATTTTTCTGGCTTTCACCGCTTTCGTCGGAGTTTTGTATGTTCTCGGGAAAGTGGGGGCCATCCTTTTGCCTATCATTGCTCTGGTTGTATGGATAATGGACGCTTACAAAGGCAGAGGCGAAGCAAGAAGACGTTAAGAATCACAAAGGCCAAGTCCCGGTAAGTCGTGCGGCATCTCCCGTTCCGTGAACGAAGGCTGAGGCTACTTCAGGGTGTGTAGTTGTTCACCTCGACAAGCGGAGGTGGGGCAGAATGACCGAGCAGGGAAGTGCCCCCCCAGCCAAAAAAAAGGCGCCCCGGTAAAGGGGCGCCTTTTTCGGTTTATGCAGCTTTGGACTAGTACATCCCGCCCATGCCGCCGGGGCCGGGTGCGCCGCCAGCAGCAGCCCTCTTGTCGTCTTCCTTCAGCTCGGCCACCAGCGCTTCGGTGGTCAGCATCAGGCCGGCGATCGAGGCCGCGTTCTGCAGAGCCAGACGGGTGACCTTGGCCGGGTCGATGACCCCCATCTTGACCATGTCGCCGTAGTCGCCGGATTCCGCGTTGAATCCGTAGTTCTCGTCCTTGGATTCGCGGATTTTCCCGATGACCACCGCGCCTTCATAACCGCCGTTGAGGGCGATCTGACGGGCCGGTTCTTCCAAAGCGCGCTTGACGATGTTCACGCCCACCGCTTCATCGCCTTCGAGCTTCATCTTCTCGAGTGCGTTGATGCAGCGCAGCAGCGCCGTGCCTCCGCCGGGAACAATGCCTTCCTCGACGGCCGCGCGGGTGGCGTGCATGGCATCCTCGACGCGGGCCTTCTTTTCCTTCAGTTCGGTTTCCGTCGCCGCGCCCACCTTGATGACGGCCACTCCGCCGACCAGTTTCGCGAGCCGTTCCTGCAGCTTCTCGCGGTCGTAGTCGGACGTGGTGTCTTCAACCTGTGCGCGGATCTGACGAACGCGGCCTTCGATCTCGGAGGACTTGCCCCCGCCTTCGACGATGGTGCAGTTGTCCTTGTCGATGGTGATCTTCTTGGCCCGGCCCAGATCCTCGATCTTCACGTTCTCGAGCTTGATCCCCAGGTCTTCGGTGACGGCTTTGCCGCCGGTCAGCGTGGCGATGTCCTCGAGCATGGCCTTGCGGCGGTCGCCGAAGCCAGGGGCCTTGACGGCGGCGCACTGCAACGTCCCGCGCAGCTTGTTCACCACCAGCGTCGCGAGAGCTTCGCCCTCGACATCTTCCGCCACGATCAGCAGCGGCTTGCCCATCTTGGCAATCCCTTCGAGAAGCGGCAGCATGTCCTTCATGTTGCTGATTTTCTTCTCGTGGATCAGGATACGGCAATCCTCCAGGACGCATTCCATGCGCTCCGGGTCGGTGACGAAGTAGGGCGAGAGATAGCCGCGGTCGAACTGCATTCCTTCCACGACTTCCAGCGTGGTCTCCATGGTCTTGGATTCCTCGACCGTGATGACCCCGTCCTTGCCGACCTTCTTCATCGCTTCGGCGATGATTCCGCCGATCTGCTTGTCGTTATTCGCGGAAATCGTGCCCACCTGGGCGATCATGTCGCCCTTCACGTCCCGGTGCAGCTTCTTGATTTCCTCGACGGCTACTTCGACCGCCCGTTCGATCCCGCGCTTCAGGGCTGTCGGGCTCGAGCCGGCCGCTACCGTCTTCACGCCTTCGCGGAAGATGGCCTGCGCCAGCACGGTGGCCGTGGTGGTTCCGTCTCCGGCGACGTCGGAGGTCTTGGAAGCGACCTCGCGAACCATCTGTGCTCCCATGTTTTCCAGGGCATCAGGCAGCTCGATTTCCTTCGCCACGGTCACGCCGTCCTTGGTGATGATCGGCGCGCCGAACTTCTTTTCGATCACCGCGTTGCGGCCCTTGGGGCCCAGGGTGATCTTGACCGCATCCGCGAGGATGTTCACTCCGCGCAGAATGGCCTGACGGGAATTCTCTCCAGTTACAATTTGTTTCGCCATGCTTCTATATCCTCTCTCTGGTGACCGATTGGGTGGTCTACCTGAAATTCAATTGGAACTGCGTGGGAATACTGGGGTTGGTTGGGAAAAACTACTTCTTGGCGGCCTTGGCCGCGCCGCTCAGCTTGGCCAGGATCTCTTCTTCGCGAAGGATCAGGTACTCTTCGCCTTCGAGTTTGATTTCCGTGCCTCCGTACTTGCCGAACAGGACGCGATCGCCCGGCTTCACATCCAGCGGGATCAATTCGCCCTTCTCGCGACGGCCGGGGCCGGCTGCGATTACTTCGCCTTCCTGGGGCTTTTCCTTCGCGCTGTCCGGGATGATGATGCCTCCCTTGACGCTTTCCTTCTCTTCAATGCGCTTCACGATAACGCGATCGTGGAGCGGGGTTAGGTTGACTGCCATCTTGCTCATTCCTCCATGACTGATTTCAAACCCAGATACCGGCGTTCAAGTGCGCTTAGCACTCCTCGCCGTAGAGTGCTAATATAGTCAAATCCTCCTTCCAAGTCAAGTTTTTACCCGCTAGTCGATTTCTCCCTGTGGATTTCGTATAAAATATAAAGCTATTATTATGTGCAATATAGATGGTGCAAGATTTTCCTTGCACTCGGCCTCTCCTTTGCTGTACTACTCTCTTTCGACCCGGCAACGCTGTTCGTTTTTCGACGGAAAGCAGGCTGATGGACGCACTCTTCTACGTCCGGCTGATGGGCGACACCGCGGGCACGCTGCTGCAGCTTTTCTGGCTGGCCGTGATCCTGGCCCACCGGCGTCGCCGCAATCTTGAACGCGTCCTGTTCTTCCTCTGCTTCTCCCTGTTCCTCTACTATTCGGGCTCGCTTCTGGTGGTCAACGCTCAGCTCCATTACCTGGTCGCTCCGCCCGCCCTGAAGACCTTTGCCACGCTCATGATTGGCGCGGCCCTGTGCCTTCTGCCTCCCCTGCTGGTGCAGATCCACGTCGAGTACGCGCGCATCCACGGCAGCCTGGGCAGCAGGAGCCTCCGCCAGGCCATCCTCGCGGCGGCTTACGCTCCGCTGCTCTATTTCGGTTTGGTCGTCTATCCGCGCCTGGTGGCCGCGGAGCGGATGGACTTTCTCTTCCCGGCGAGATCCTTCGGCCCCGGCTACGGCCTGTGGCTCGCGGCGTCCATGGTTTTTGCCGCAGCCTGGCAGATCCGCTTTGCAAGACAGTCCCTGCGCGCCGAGCGTTTCTTCCACGCCGCCTTTGCCGCTCTGCTGGTCTTCGCGGGACTCCTCGCGCTTTACCTGCACTTCTCGGGCGACCCGGCAAATCCGGTGCTGAGCGCCAGCCTCGCCCTGCTCCCCATCCTGCCGCTCTCTGTTCTCGCCTATCAGGTTCATAAGTTCCGTTTCTTGCAGATTGGCGGCCAGAAGAACCTGCTCTATGCCGTTTCCGCGGTGTTCCTGGCCATCCTCTATCTCAGCCTGGTGCGCCGCGTAGGCCTCTGGATGGAGCCGGTGCTGCCGCCGGAGGCCACCTCGGCCATCCTCCTCTTCGCCCTGCTCATCTTCGTCGAGCCGCTGCAACGCCTGCTCTCCGGCCGCTTGCGGGCCACGCTGCACGAGCAAGTGGACCTCTTGCAGCGCACCAGCTCGGAAATTCAGGAAGTCGCCCGCCAGGGCTCCCTGTTCGCCCTGACCCGCTTCGTCGAGCAGCGCGTCAAGGAAGTCTTCGGCCTGGCCCACGTCCGCCTCGAACTCGGTCCTCCCCCCTCGCCGCACGCCACGGGCGATTTCGGCTCCTTCGCCCAGCGCTCCTTCTCCCTGCGCCGCGGCGCCGACCTCATCGGCACTCTCTACGCCGCACCCTACGGTGCCCTGCTCTCCGGAGAAACTCTCGCCGCCCTCGATTTCCTCTGCGAACAACTCCCCGGCTCTCTCGAACTCTGCCGCCTCATCGAAGAAAAAGTTCAGTTGGAAAGGGAACTGGCCGAACGCGAGCGCCTGGCCCTGCTCGGCCAGATGGCCGCCAGCATTTCCCACAATCTGAAAAATCCCCTCGGCTCCATCAAGACCATTCTCCAGGTGCAGTTGGAAGGCCCCGAGCTTCCCGAACGCCTGCGCGGCGAAACCCGCCTCATCCTCGATGAAGTCAGCCGCCTTTCCGCCAAGCTCAATCAGCTCCTGCAGTTCAGCCGCCCGGCTGTGCGCGCCGACCAATCCGCGGCTCTCTGCGACGCCCGCGCGGTGGGCGAGGAAGCCGCGGGCATCCTGCGCCACGAAGCCGCCAGCCGCGGCATTCGCCTGGAAACCGATTGGCCGGACTCGCCCCTGCCCGTGGCCGCCAGCCGCGAGGCCCTGCGGGACATTCTCGCCAACCTGCTCGTAAACGCCCTCGAAGCCGTCCCGGCCAACGGGCGCGTCCATCTGCGCATTTCGCGCGAAGAAGGAAGCGCCCTGCTGACGATTGAAGACGACGGCCCCGGCATTTCTCCGGAAATCAGCGCCCGCATCACTCAGCCCTTTTTTACCACCAAGGCGCAGGGTACCGGCCTGGGCCTGGCCATCGTCTCGCGCCGCGTGGCCGAATGCGGCGGGCGCCTCGATTGGCAAAGCCCCGTGAAGGACGGGCGGGGAACTCGCTTCCAGGTGACCCTGCCGCTGGCCTCGGAAGAAGCGCGCAAAGAAAAGGGGGAGTCTTGAATCTGAAAACGATTCTGATCGTGGACGACGAACCGGCGGCCCGTTACGGCCTGCGCCGCGCTCTGGAGGCAACTTACCGCATCGCCGAAGCCGAAACCGTCGCGGCCGCGCGCGCCGCTCTCCCCCAGGAGAAGCCCGACCTCATCCTGCTCGACGTGATCCTCCCCGACGAGGACGGCCTTTCTTTTCTTCGCTGGCTGCGCGAGCAGGGCAGCGCGCTGCCCGTGCTAATGGTCTCCGCTCTGGATACCGCCAAGCCCGCCATCGAGGCCCTGCGCCTGGGCGCCGCCGATTATCTCGTCAAGGGCTTCGAGCTTGAGGAACTCCGCCAGCGCGTCGCCCATCTGCTCAAGTTCTCTTCGCTCGAGCAGGAAAACGCCCGCCTGCGCCGCCAGGTGGCCGCCGACGGCCAGTTCGGCGCCATGATCGGCCGCGCCGAAGAGATGCGCCGCGCCTTTGAACTCGCCGACCGCGTGGCGGCCACCGACGCCACCGTGCTGATTCTGGGCGAGAGCGGCACCGGCAAGGACCTGCTCGCGCAGGAAATCCATAACCGCTCCGCGCGCGCGGAGAAACCCTTCGTGGCCGTGAATTGCGCCGCCCTGCCCGAAACGCTCATCGAATCGGAACTCTTCGGCCACGAGCGCGGCGCCTTCACCGGCGCGGCCCAGCAGAAAAAAGGCCGCTTCGAGCAGGCCGATGGCGGCACGCTCTTTCTCGACGAAATCGGCGACATGGGCGCCGTCACCCAAGCCAAAGTCCTGCGCGCCATCGAGAACCGCACCATCGAGCGCCTCGGCGGCACGCAGACCATTCCCGTGGACGTGCGCCTGATCAGCGCCACGCACCGCGACCTCCCCGCCGAAATCCGCGCCGGCCGTTTCCGCGAGGACCTCTTCTACCGCCTGCGCGTCGTCAGCGTCGATCTCCCTCCCCTGCGTTCCCATAAGGACGACGTCCCGCTGCTGGCCGAAGCGTTTCTCAATCTGCACGGCGAACGCATGGGCCGCAGCGCCCGCCTTTCGAAAGAGGCCCTCGCCGCTCTCGGAAACTACTCCTGGCCCGGCAACGTGCGCGAGCTGAAGAACGCCATCGAGCGCAGTCTGGTGCTCTGCCGCGGCGAGCTGATTGGCCCCGACGATCTCTCCGCCGAAATCCTCTCCGGCGAACGCCTCACCGGAAAACCGGGAGCGGCCGGAGAGGAAGCGTGGTTTGCGGAAACGGATTTCCGGGAAGCGCGCAGGAAGTTTGAGATTGCCTTTCTGATGCAGCAGCTCGCCTCCCGAAAATGGAACGTCTCCCGCACCGCCGCGGCCATCGGCCTGCACCGCCAAAGCCTTCAGGAAAAACTGCGCGAGCTGGGCATTCGCCGCCCCGGCCTCGAAGGTGCGGAAACCGCGGAAGCCGAAGGGGAAGCAGGAAATGATGAGTAGCACCGGCGCATTGGCCGGCTACGTCCAGGCCGGCGGGGCCAGCTCCCGCTTCGGCAGCGACAAGGCCCTGGCCGAACTCGGTGGAAGACCCATGCTCCTGCGCATGACCGCGCTCGTCGCCTCCGTGACCGGCAGCGCCAGCGTCGTGGCTCCCGCGGGGCGCTATGAGGGGCTGGGCGTAAACGTTGTGCCGGATCGCTGGCCGGGCGC
>Ga0315281_10002532_pt1 | contig 27063 bp, 23 predicted proteins | sample YL17G07_0_MG_FD_204540 | JGI IMG/M metagenome (GOLD analysis project Ga0315281, IMG submission 204540) | Sediment microbial communities from Yellowstone Lake, YNP, Wyoming, USA - YL17G07_0 | ecosystem: Environmental > Aquatic > Freshwater > Lake > Sediment | place: USA: Wyoming | collected...
TGGCTGGATCGACACGCCCTTCAACGACCCTGCGTGGGAGGGGCTGGGCGGCAAGGAGGCCGCCGAAGCAGAAGAGACCGCGTTGATACCGCTAGGTCGCCAGGGTCGCCCGGACGAGGTCGCGGCAGCGGCGGCTTTCCTCCTGTCCGACGACGCGAGCTACGTCACCGGTGTCGCGTGGGAGATCGACGGCGGCAGCATGGCCTAGGGCTGACCCGACCGGAGCACCGGTACGTATCTGCTGGTGCAGTAACTCTCTTCCAGGCCGAGGTCCGCAAACCACGTTCAGAGCGGTCGGCGACTTGCGATGGCGGGGGACGACGGGCTGTGGGGTACAAGGATTGGGACTCCGCGCCTGTTCCCCCCGGAATCGCGGTTTCTGCACCCCACACGGTCGCGTCACCGGGGGTGCTCCCGAGGCCTAGGTTCCGGTGTTGCCGTCAAGGGACCGAATGGCACCGTAGAGATCCGGCCGCCGATCGCGGAAGAGTCCCCACCCGTCCCGGTCTTCGCGCACGGCGTCGAGGTCGAACCGCGCGACCAGGATGTCGTCCTCGCCTCGAGGCGCCTCAGCCACCTTCTCACCTGTGTGATCGGCGATGAACGACGAGCCGTAGAAGTCGATGGCCGCGTCCTCGCCGCACTCGGTCTCGCGCCCATGGCGGTTGGACGCCACGACTGGCAGCACGTTCGCGGCCGCATGCCCCTGCATGACCCGCTGCCAGGCGCCCGACGAATCCAGGTTCGGGTCGCCGGGCTCCGATCCGATCGCGGTTGGGTAAAGCAGGATCTCCGCTCCCCGAAGGGCCATGACCCTCGCGGCTTCGGGGAACCATTGGTCCCAGCAGATACCGACCCCGATCACGCCAGCACGCGTGTTCCAGACGCGGAATCCGGTGTCTCCCGGACTGAAGTAGAACTTCTCCGTGTAGCCGGGCCCGTCGGGGATGTGCGACTTGCGGTAGACGCCGAGGGTCTCTCCGTCCGCATCGATGACGGCCACGGAGTTGAAGTGGGTCTTGCCGGAACTCTCGAAGAAGCTGACCGGCAGGACGACACCGAGTTCCGCGGCGAGCGAACTCATGCGCTCGACCGAAGGATGGCCCGAAGTCGGGTACGCGCGTTGGAAGTGCTCGGCGGATTGGGTCTTAGGGAAGTACGGACCGTCGAACAGCTCCGGGAGCAACACGAGCATGGCTCCCCTGGCCGCCGCGTCACGGACCGCCGCCTCGGCCCGGTCGAGGTTCTCGACCCGGCTTTCGCCGCAGGACATCTGCACCGCCGCCACCGCAAGTTCTCGCATCCGGCCAGGATAGTCGGTCGACTAGGATTCCTCCCGGCGGACCCGAGAGGTCTTCCACCATCGAGGAGGGACCATGACCGACAAGCAGACCCCGGCCGAAGCCGGGTTCACCATGCCGGCCGAGTGGTCGGAGCACGCGGCAACGTTGATGGCGTGGCCCCTGCACCGGCCCTACTGGGAAGGCCGCGTCGAAGAGGCAAGGCGCGAATACGCCGGGATCGCTCGAACCGTCGCCGAGTTCGAACCGGTGATCATGGTCTGCAACCCGGGCGACGAGGGCGGGATGCGCAACCTCTGCGGTTCGGGGGTCGAGCCTCTCGCTGTCCCGATCGACGATTCGTGGATGCGCGACTCGGGCCCGATCTTCCTGCGCAACCAAGCAGGCCGTGTCGCCGCCGTGAAGTTCCGCTTCAACGCATGGGGAGAGCGCCAACCTCGGTACGCCGACGACGACGCGATGCCGTACGCCGTGGCGAAGCATCTCGGGGTGCCGATCTTCACAGCGCCGTTCGTGCTCGAGGGCGGGGCCATCCTCACCGACGGCGATGGCACGCTTCTCACCACCGAGATGTGTCTGCTCAACCCCAACCGGAACCCGGACATGACAAGGGAAGAGGTCGAGCAAGGCCTGCGCGACTACTTGGGCGTCGAGACCATCGTGTGGCTGCCCTACGGGATGGCCGGCGACACGGGTCCGGTGGCCACCGACGGTCACGTCGACGGCGTCGCGCACTTCGTGACACCCGGGAAGGTTCTCCTCCTGGTGCCCAACGACCCTGACGATGAGGACCACGAGTACGGTAGAGCGAACCTCGAGCGCCTGGCGAACGCGCGCGATGCGCGAGGACGCTCCATCGAAGCGGTCCATCTCGTAGGAGCCGACGGCGCGAACGCCTACGCGAACTGCTACGTGGGCAACGGTTTCGTGATCGCGCCAACCGTCGGCTGCGACAAGGATGAGGAAGGCATCGCGCAACTCCGGGCAGCCTTCCCCGACCGAGAGGTGCTCGGGCTGCCGGCCGCGACCATCGCGTTCGGCGGCGGCGGCCCGCACTGCATCACGCAACAGGTCCCTGCGGGCGATCCCGCGTGATGCCAGTCGTCGCGCGCAGGAACCTCGCAAGCCGCCTCTAGCAGCAGAATGCGCAGGCGTGACTCCAGCACCGAGACGCTCATCCACCCCAACGTTCGCAAGTGTCATTGTGAGACTCGCCTAGCGGCTTTCAACCAGGAGTCGTGCGAGCATCGGGTCGACGGGAAGGAGCATGACCCGCAGTGACATTGGCCCGCGAAAGCGGTGCCCTGCTCTGGATCTGTCTGCTCCTACCCGCCGGCACCGGCTCGGGCCCATCGCGAGTTGGCCTGATCAGAAGCCTGTCCGCCTTTCGGCGTGACCCATCACAGTCTTGCCACGCGGTGTCCTTTGTCCCGAGCCGGCCACCGAGCCGGGGCAAACCCCGGAAAGGAGCGTGCCATGGGCATGCTGGCACATCAGGTCGACCACGTCATCGGCGTGGACACCCACCGTGACTCGCTGACTGCCGCGGTGACGGACACCACGGGAGCAGTTCTGGCTCAAACGACGCTGCTCGCCGACGCTTTCGGCTACCGGCGGCTGCTCGCCTTCGCGAAGCTGAACGCACCCGGCAAGAGGGTGTGGGCGATCGAAGGCACCGGCAGCTTCGGTTCGGGGTTTTGCACCTACCTGCTTGAAAAGGGCGAGTGGGTCGTAGAGATCGACCGGCCCGCACGGCCGGCTACCCGAAACGGTGCGAAGTCAGATGAGCTGGATGCCGCCAGGGCCGCGAGGGAAGCCCTTTCCCGCGAACACCTCGCCCAACCACGCCGACGTGGTGATCGCGAGGCACTACGAGTGCTCCTGGCTACCCGCCAAAGCGCCATCGGTGCACGCACGCAGGCGATCAACCTGCTCAAGGGCATCTTGGTCTCTGCCCCCGAGTCGCTTCGCAACTCGTTTCGCAACGTCTCAACCGATCAGCAGCTCGTCCGCTGTTCGAGGCTGCGGTTGTCCGCGAACCGAACGGAAGAGCACCGCTGCACCGCGCTCACCCTTCGGGCAGCGGCCAGGCGTGCACTCGCCTTGGAGGCGGAAGCCACCGACCTTGAAGCAGAGATCGAGCGGATCGTCTTGAAGGTGGCACCGAGGCTCCTTGAAGAACCCGGGGTCGGAACGGTCAGTGCGGCACAGATCCTGTGTTCCTGGTCACACCCCGGACGCCTGCGCTCAGAGGCGGCATTCGCCGCGATCGCCGGGGTCGCCCCGCTACCGGCGTCTTCGGGCAACACCGTGCGGTACCGCCTCAACCGCGGAGGTGATCGACAGCTGAACCGGGCGCTGCACACCGCTGTGCTATCTCGGCTCTCGCATCACGAAGAGACCATGGCTTACGCCGCCCGACGCACCGCTGAAGGAAGGACTCCAAGGGAGATCAAGCGCTGTCTGAAGAGGCATCTGGCTCGGCGGTTGTTCAAGCTACTGGAGTCCACAGTCGCCGCTTGACAGGACATAGAAGCATCCAGAAGGGGCAATGAGATACCCCGTTCGCCGGTCGCTCTCTCCTATTCGCGTTCGTGCCTGTTGCCCTTGCCACGAGTGAACATGACCACTCCGACTATCGCTATCACGAGGCCGACCACGATCCATATCCAGAGGGGGATGCCGCTAGAAGACGAAGCTGAGGTCGAAGCGACGACAGGTCGGATGCTCCGCGCGGAGTCGTTGTTGAAGCCGAAGAAGATGTCGCCCCGGGGCTGAGGTGACTTCACGTAGCCGGTGAACATGTCGTTGCGGTATGCCTGGAGATCACCCGGGTACGTGAGTACGATATCGGGAGACTGCTCGTAGAGCATCTGCTGCATCTGCGTCACCAGCTCTTGCCGCTTCGCGACATCGGTCGCCGACGCCTGTTGCGCGAATAGGGACTCGTAGGCGGGATCGCTCCAACAACCGTCCGACCACCACCCGCACTGCGCCTCCGTGAAGGCTGACAGGACGGCGGTTGGGTCGGGGTCCGTCGCCCATCCCCACACGTACATGTCGAAGTTCTGGTTGTACCACAGTTCTATAGCCTTGCTCTGGTTCACGGTCTTTACCGAAGTCCTGATCCCCACGTCATTCATCCAGCCGCCGATGAGCTTGGCTTCCCCGACCGACTCCCCGTAGTCGGTGATCCCGAGGAGCTGCAGAGACCACGGGTCACCGCTCGGGGTCTCGCGGAAGCCGTCGCCGTTCGTGTCCTTGTAGCCGGCCTGGTCCAGAAGCGACTTGGCCTTCTCAGGGTCATGGTCGATGGTCTCGCTGGACGTCGGTTGCCACGCCCACTGCGCGAACACGGGGGGAACGACCGAAGCGCCTACCGTGGCGTATCCGAGGTACACGCGGTCCACCAAGGCCTGCTTGTCGATCGCGTAGTGGACTGCCTGACGAACGTTGAGGTCCTGCAGTGAGGGATCCGCGGAGCCCTTGAAGTTGAACGCCAGGTCATCCCAGGCCGTACCGGGTGCGACGTTCGTCGTGATGTTCGGGTCATCCTGCAGCGTGTTGAAGATGCTCGGGGAAAGCCCCTCTGCTGCAGCGACCTCACCGTTCTTCAGACCAAGCGCCAGCGCCTCCTGGTTGTCGTAGACGCGGAAGACGATCTGGTCCACATGCGGGGCACCGTTCCAATAGGCGGGATTGGCATCCAGCGACCAGTACTGTCCTGATTGCCAGTCGGCGAGGTGGAAAGGACCCGAGCTGACCATCGGGAAGTTCTTGAACTCCTTGAGGGTCGTACGCGACGGGGAATGCTCCTTCCATATGTGCTCGGGCACGATGAAGATGTTGGGAGGTGCCAGTGGCGAGGTCGAAGGCGTCTTCATCTTCCAGACGAACGTGGTGTCGTTCGGCGCCGAGAAGGAGATGGGGTCGCCCAGGTAGGGCGTGAACGCCCCGATCTGGTTCTTCCAGATGACGTTGTAGGTGAATGCGATGTCGTGGGCCGTGAGGGGCACGCCGTCCGACCAAGCAACGTCGCTGCGGATGTCGAATGTCCAGGTCAAGCCATCGGCGCTGACGTCCGGGGGGTAGGAAGCCAGACCGCTCGTCGCCTCTAGCGTCTGCGGGCTGAAGTTGAAGAGGAAGTCGTAGTCCAACACGAAGGTCTCCCACTCCGAATCCCCGGCGGTCCCGAACGGGTTCGCGGAGATCATGTCTTTGGTCGTACCGATGATCAGCGTGGTCTTCAGCGTGGTCTTCTCAGACGGCGAAGGAGAAGGGGTGGCCTCTTGGGCGGCTGCCCCCCCCGCAACCCCGAGCACTACCGCGAGTGTTAGCACCACGGCCATCAACCTGCGTCCGTACATCCCTTCCCCCTTCATGATCTGAGCTCGGCATCTGCTTCAGCGAGGATGCGCGCGAGTTCTGCGGAATCGCCCTGGCCCAGTGGCTCCGGCACGTAGTGTTCGAGTATGTCGATAGCCCGCTCGCGGGCGACCTCGACCGCGTCGCGATAGCCACCATCGTCGCTGGGCTGCTCAGAAAGGCCTCGGACGAAGCCTTCCTTCATGTGCTTGCGCGTGTGCGCCTGCCCGAGGAAGTGACCGCCGGGACCCACAGCGTCGATCACGTCCAAGGCAAGGTCCTCGTCCTCGATGGGGATCTCCATCACCGAGTAGCGCGCGTGGTGGTACAGCTCGTCATCGAGGATCAGTGATTCAGCGCTCCAGAGCATGTCGTAGTTCGTGAGCCCCAGGCCAACCACCAGCTCCGATCCACTCCAGGCGGACATGTGAAGCGACGCGCTGGCCTCCGCCGCCGCCGTCCACGTCCCCGGCAGCTCGCCGTCGGTGCCTCCGGTGGCCTGCATCGAAGGCAGACCGAGACGATGGACCAGCTCGACGTCGAGCGACGCGCCACGATCGTCGAGCTGGCTCGCCAAGGCGCCGGTGCGCGGGTCAGCGCAGATCGTGACGGGGTAGCCGACCACAGGCGTCCCGGGGAAGGCGAGCTGGATCAGCGTGACGAGCGACAGCATCTCGGCTACGGACTGAACCACGGCGCCAGCGACGGTTGCCGGTCCGGTTGTTCCGTAGGCGACCCCGGAGCCCAGGACCAGCGGCATCCCCGCCTCGGCGAAGACCAGTGCGGCATCGACCCCCTCGCCATCTATGGTCAGGGGCGCGATCGTGAAGGTGAGGTCGCTGAGCGGCGAACGACGACGTAGTTCCTCCGTACCACCCGCGATCACGGTGGCCATCTCCACCGCGTAGCGGGCTTGCCGCTCGCCCTGACCCATCATCTGGACGTGCTTGACGGTGTTGTTCCAGGCGGCGTCGATCTCGTGCAGTTGGGCAGTCTCCCCGCAGTCGCCCGCGCCGACGATGGGCCACCAGAACCCGATCGATGAGACGTAGTCGAGCATGCGGGTGGCATCCGCGAGGTCTTCCTTCGTCGAGGCGCGACGCACGCCGGTGCGCCAGTCGATCACCTCGGTAGCGCAGCCGTCGGCCGTCATGTAGGTGTTGCCGGATGCCAGATCGATGTCGCAGGAACCATCGCGCGAGCCGAGCATGAATGTGCGCGGAGCGGTGGCAAGCGCATCGCGAACCAGCTTCTCCGGCAGCCGCACGACGCGGCGTTCTTCGTCAACAGGAACCCCGTGCTGTCGGAAGATCCCGAGGGCGCGGTCGGAGAGCACCTGAACACCGGTGCGTTCGAGCACTTGCATCGCGCCGTCGATGAGGCGGTCGAGGTAGGCATCCTCATGGGCCTGCGCCTTGCGGGCCGGTCGCCAGGGCTCGATCGGCAGGCGGTGAAGGGCGGGCGTCTCATCCATGGGGTCTTCCACTTCCGGTGGCTCGAGATGGGCGACGGTCTTGGCGCGAACGCTGGTATATGTAAGATATATCAGCGCCAGTGTCAAGGGCGACGCCCTGAGTCTCATCAGGAAAGGCGAAACAGGTGACAGCGAAGTCCACTCGACCCATGCCGGCAAGGAGCCCCTCCTTCCTCTTCTTCGACGATCCTCCGGTCACGCTGGCGGACCAGGCCTATCGCGCCCTGCTCGAAGACATCCTCACCTTGAGGCTGGAACCGGGCCAGGTTCTGGCCGAGGATGAGTTGCGCCAACGGCTCGGCCTCGGCCGCACCCCCATCCGCGAGGCCCTCCAGCGCCTCGACGCCGAGCGCCTCGTGGTGACCATGCCGCGCAGAGGGACCTTGGTCAGCGAGATCAACGTACGCGATCTGACGGAGGTCTACGAGATCCGCATGCCTCTCGAGGGACTGGCGGCGCGACTTGCGGCCGAGCGTTTCGCCGAGGGCGATATCCCGGCGGAGATAGCCACCGACCTCGCCGCCATCTCAGAGACCGACGATCTCCTGGCCTTACTCGCGATCGATATCCGCCTTCACAAGAAGGTTCATCGGATGGCCCGCAACGAACTGCTCGAAGACAACCTGGAGCAACTGACGAACCTCTTGATCCGGGGGTTCCTGCTGGCGGCGAGGCGGCAACTTCCCGCAGCCCTCGTCGAGGAGATGGCCGCCACCATGGCCGACTTCCACGATCTCTTCGCCGCTATCGCCGCACACGACGGGGTCACTGCGGAACAGATCGCCGTCGCCCACGCCGGATTCTCGGAACACACGCTGCGAAGCGGGGTCTGAGGACGTGGTCGTCGTGATGGAACGGGTGGACGATGAGGAAGACCTATGACCAGCGTGCTCGCTTCCACGCGTGCCGGCGGCATCCGCGGTGTCCAGGAAGGCGACGTCTTGATTTTCCGCGGCATCCCCTTCGCGCGACCCCCCGTGGGCCGGTTGCGGTTCCGACCGCCTGAACCTCCCGAACCCTGGTCAGGGGTTCGCGACTGCCTGGGATTCGGACCGCAGTGTCCGCAACTTCCCGACGGCGCGGACACGGGCAATGAGGAGTTCATCTCCGAGGATTCGCTCACGCTCAACGTATGGACCCCTGCGACCGACGGTGCCCGGCGACCGGTGATGGTGTGGCTGCACGGAGGATCGCTCATCGTCTGGGGAGCTCGCGACCCCGACGCCAACGGTATGTCACTTGCAGCGCGCGAAGACGTCGTGGTGGTCACGGTCCAATACCGCCTCGGTGTCTTCGGCTTCCTGCATCTTGCGGAGATCGCGGGGCCCGGGTACGAACAGAGCGGCAACCTCGGCTTCCTCGATGAGGTCGCGGCGCTCGAGTGGGTCCGCGACAACATGGAGGCTTTCGGCGGCGACCCGGACAACGTCACGATCTTCGGGAACTCGAGCGGCGCGGATTCGGTGTCCACGCTCATGTGCATGCCGCAGGCCCGCGGGCTGTTCCACCGGGGCATCATCCAGAGCGGCTGCCCCACCCTCGCTGCGCAGCCCGATCGTGCTAGCGATGTGGCCCGCAAGGTGATGGAACTGGCGGGAGCCTCGACGGTTGAGGACCTCCGGGCGATGTCGATGGAGGCTCTGCTCGAGGTGCAGAACCGTCTCTTCGAGAGCTACCCGGCCGACTTCGCCTTCGTCCCTGTAGTGGACGGCGTCACGCTCTCACATACTCCGCTGGAGACATTCGCCGCCGGCAACCATGCTCGCATCCCCGTGATGATCGGCTCCGCCCTAGACGAGATGCGTCTCTTCTCCGCCATGTGGGGATACCGGTTGCAGGACGTCGACCCGGAGGCGATCCGCGAGCTCTGGCGCGATCTTCTCGACGACGCTGCATGGGCGGGGATCGAGCGTGCTTATCTGGCCGGACGCACGGGGGAGGAACGGGAAGACGCCTTGTTCCGACTGCTCGGCGACGTCGTGCTGCGGGCGCCGCTGCTGCGTCTCGCTGAACACGCGGCCGAGCTTCAGCCGACCTTCGTCTACCTCTTCTCGTATCGCGCGACCGCCGACGGGTTCAAGGCCGCGCACATGACCGAGATCCCCTTCATCTTCGGAACGCTCGAGACCCCGTACGCGATCCGGCGGCTCGGCGAGGACCCGCGCAGGTTCGCGTTCGGTGACGTCGTCCAGCACACGTGGGGCGAGTTCGCGAGGACCGGTGACCCCAACAACGAGAAGCTTCCGGCCTGGCCCGCCTACGCCCTGCAGGGTCGTCCCACGATGGTTTTCGACATCGAGAGTCGTGTCGAAGACGACCCGCTGTCAGAGGAGCGGAAGGCCTGGGACCAGGTAGCGTTCGACGGCTTCTCCCCGACTCTCGACGAGATCGCGACACTCGATCTCGCACCCGGATGAAGGAGCGACGATGACACCTACGTACGACGTGGGGATCGTGGGAGCGGGCATCCACGGCGCCTCGGCGGCCTTCCATCTCGCATCGATGGGGGCTTCGGTCGCCATCGTCGAGAAGACGACACCCGCCGGAGGCCCCACCGGGGTCTCGAGTGCAGTCTGCCGCGCCTACTACACGAATCGTTTCCTGGCCGAGTGCGCTCGAAACTCGATCGCGATGTTCGAGAACTTCGAGGCACTGGTCGGGGCCGACGCGGGCCACCGGCGGACCGGCATCTACTTCCTGCATCCGCCGGAGGATGTCGAGGAGGCGCGCGGATCAGCGCAGCGGCTCGGCGAACTCGGCATCGACATCGACCTGCTTGACGGAGACGGGCTGGCCGCCGAACTTCCGGGGTTCGACCTCGACGGCGTCGCGCTGGCCGCCTTCGAGCGGAATGCCGGCTATGCCGACCCGCACGCCGCGACGAACGGTATCTTCGCGAAGGCCGTCGAGCTCGGCGTGGCCCCGCTGCTCGGGCGAACGGTGGTCACGATCGAGTCCGGGCCCACGATGGTTCTCGACGATGGAGAACACATCCAGTGCGGTCGAGTGCTGATAGCGGCAGGCCCGTGGACGAAACCTCTCGCCGCGATGGTCGGCGCGGATCTGCCCCTCACGGTGGAGCGGCACATCGTCGCGTCGTTCCGGTGGGCTGGCGTCGAACCAGTCCCCGCGTACGGCGACATCGCGGCCGGGTACTACCTGCGCCCGGAGGGGGAGGATCTGTTCATCGCGGGCCCCCTACTCCCCGAGCCCGAGGTCGACCCCGACCATTTCCAAACTCAGATCCGACCCGAGGAAACCGAAAGCCTCGCCGAGAAGATCATGCGTCGCGTCCCGCGCCTCGAGGGGGTCGCGGTACAGGGCGGATGGGCGAGCCTGTACGACGTGAGCCCCGATTGGCAGCCCGTCATCGGAGAGATAGCCCCAGACGTCTTCGTGGACGCGGGCACGAGCGGGCACGGGTTCAAGCTGGCCCCTGAACTGGGAAGGCACGTCGCGGCGATGGTGCTCGGCGACGAGACCGACCCAGGTCTACTCGAGTTCCGTCCCGACAGGTTCGCCACGGGCCACGCGCTCTCCGCCGGGTACGGCGACGCTCGCATCCTCGGTTGACCGATCGCCTGGACTGCGGTTGTGTCCAGTCGGCCAGTGACTCAGGGCCCATCGACGTGACGGCGTGCAAGAAAAGGGGGAGCCGCGCCCCCAGCGAAGGCACTCTCATCCACCCCACCGTTCCGAGATGTAGTCAGAGGAGTCCGTCAACTTGCGCTGGCGTCCGGTGATCGGGATGCTCAGGGTGATGGGTTCCCCGGAGGACTAGCGTTGTTGGCGGAGGGGGTCGATCGTTCGTGTCCCTGGGGGTGCGCGGCCTCCTGGCGAAGGGGGAACTTCGATGAGGACTCGTATCGGAGCGAGCATGTTGTCGCTGGTACTCGCGGTCGGGTTCCTGGTCGCGATCCCGGCAGGTTTCGCCGCGGCGGCTACGACCGTGTTGAACGCGACCGACACGGGAGACTGGAGCAGCGAAGGACAGCACACCAAGGCAGACTCCGACTACGAGGTTGGCAACACACCCCTGTGGAACAACTACTTCACGTTCGACCTCGGAAGCGTGCCTCCCTGCCCGGGCACCATCACGGCAGCGAGGCTGAGTGCGCCCAATCGCTCCGGCTATGGAGTGGTGAGCACCTACACCCTCTATGACGTGTCTACCTCCGCCGCGGACCTGGACACCGACGCCCCTGCAGGCAGCCTCACAGGCAAAGCGGTCCACGCGGACCTTGAGTCAGGCATCGTCTTCGGCTCCGTGCTACCGGCGACCATGAGCGAGACCCCCATCGACGTTCAGTTCAACGCTTCGGGGATCGCTGCGCTGAACGCGGCGCGTGGAGGGAAGTTCTCCGTCGGTGGTGACCTAACGGATGGTGGTCCGGGGAACTACATGTTCGCCCACACCTCGGCCCAGGTCGTATCCCTGACCCTTACGATCGACCCGACCCCCGTCTACCGGCCCGATGCACAGATAAAGGGTGGCCTCGCGAGCGCCTACCTCGGGGATACCATCCACAACCAGAGCGGTTCCGGACAGACCTTCGTACGACAGGCGCGGCCCGGCTTCGGTGATCAGTTCAACGTCAAGGTCCAAAACGACAGCAACTGCTTCACCGATAGCTTCACGGTCCACGGCGCGGGCAGTTCCACCAAGTTCAAGGTCACCTACTGGTCTGGGGCAACAAGCGTCACCCCTGCCGTGGTCGCCGGGACTTTCCAGACAGCTTCTCTTACCCCTGGTGGCTCGCAGGTCCTCACGGTCTTCATCTACGCGAGGCCGGGGACGAAGTCGGGAACATGGATGAACGATCGCGTCTCCGTCACCTCTGATGCGGACCCAGCTATCTCTGACGTGGTCGTTGCCAGGTTGGTGGTCAACAAGAAGGCGGGGGACTTCAACAGCCAACTTCCCATCCCCTGATCTCTAGCCTGCACCGCTTGGGGACCGGGGAGGGCAGTTCCCTTCTGGTGAGGGCCACGGTGGTCGGGATGCTGCGGGCTATGGGTTCCCCCGAGGACTAGCGTTGGGGCGGTAGAGGGTCTTGTTCGCATCCCCTTGGGGGTGCGCGGCCTCTAGGCGAAGGGGGAACACCTGTGAGAACTCGCATCGGAACGAGCATGTTGTCGCTGGTAGTCGCGGTCGGGTTCCTGGTCGCGATCCCGGCAGGTCCCGCCTCAGCGGCGACCACCGTGTTGAACGCGACAGACACGGGTTGGTGGAGCGACACGGGAGAGCATGGTGCCTTCAACTCGAACTACATCGTTGGGAACTATGGCTACGACTACGGGGACCACAACGACTACTTCACGTTCGACCTCACAACCGCGGTTCCTTGCGGCGCCATAACCGGTGCGACGCTGAGCGCCCCCAATCCCCTCGGGTCCGGCTCCCCGCGCCCCTACACCCTCTATGACGTGTCTACCCCCGCTGCGGCCTTGGATACCACCGATACCGGCAGCCCCGCCGGGATAGCGATCTTCAACGACCTGGGTAGTGGCACCGTCTTCGGCTCCGTGACACCGACGACCGTGAACGACACCCCCATCGTCGTTCCCTTCAGCCCCGCTGGCGTCGCTGCTCTGAACGCCGCGCGGGGAGGAACGTTCTCCGTCGGCGGTGACCTCACGGATGCAGTTCTCAACGACTTCTTGTTGGGCAACTCCGGGGACGACACCGTGTCCCTCACCCTCACCACCGAGGACCCTTTCCAGCCCGATGCACAGATAAGGGGCGGCCTGGCCAGTGCCTACCTCGGAGGCGGTATCTACAACCAGGACGGACTCGGACAGACCTTCGGGCGGAAGGCGAAGCCCGGCTTCGGAGACCAGTTCAACGTCAAGATCGAGAACGACGGCGGCTGTTCCGACACTTTCTTGGTGCAGGGCGCGGGGAACTACAACAAGTTCAAGGTCACCTACTGGTCCGGTCCCCTCAATGTCACACCGAGCGTAGTTAGTGGGACCTTCCAGACTGGCCCTCTGGACCCTGGCTCGTCGGAGTTGCTCAGGGTCTTCATCTACACCGTCCGGGGGGTGAGGATAGGGACCTCGATGACGGACCTCATCTCCGTCACCTCGAACGGAGACCCTTCTGTTTCTGACGTCGTTGGGGCCACGCTGCGGGTCAGCAAGACGGCAGGGGACTTCAACAGCCAACTTCCCGTCCCCTGATCTTCGGTCTGCACCACAGCCCAAGACCGGAGAGGGCAGTTCCGCGGCGGTCAAGGCGGAGGACTCTCATCCAGGCCAACGTTCGGGAATGTCGCATGAGCAGCCGCTGGCCGGCTTCAACCAGGATCCAGACAGCCGAAGACCCGTTGCGCTCGGTGATGTCCCGCCGTGCTAGCCTGCTGCGGGCCTGACGCGGAGGCATCGGATGCACGAGAACACTAGGGGTGTCGCGAGCGAGACGACGGGACATAGAATCCTGGAGAAGGCAAGGAACCTGGGAGCATCCGCCGCTGGGATCGCGAGTGTAGAGGACCTGCGTCGAGTCGCTTCCTATCGCTTCTTCCGCGACGACCTCTACTACGAGGACCTCCCGAGCGTGCGGTGGCCCGAGGAACACCGGTCGGTTCTGGTGTGGGCCCTTCCGCACCCGTCGTCCCAACCCGCCTTGGACTGGTGGAACATGGAAGTGGCCGAGTCGTCGGGGAATCTGGTGTTGCTCGACCAGTCCAGGCAACTCCGGCTGTGGATGGATGAGGAACTGGGCATCACCTGTTGGGCATCTCCATACCACCCCAAGGGAGAAGGCTTCGCGTTTCTCAAGGACGCGGCAGCTCTCGCGGGCCTGGGAGTGATCGGCAAGCACAACCTGCTGATCACGCCGGAGTCGGGAACCCGGGTCCGACTCCGGGCGATCTTCATGGACGCCGACCTGCCGGCCACGGGCCCCATCACGGACTTCGATCCTTGTGACGGCTGTCCCATGCCCTGTCACCGGGCGTGTCCTGAGAACGCGTTCGAGGGAGGCCGCTACGAGCGGGTGGGTTGCCAGGTGGAGATGGACCGGAACGAAGCCGCCGCCGAAGTGATCGAGGGTGCGGTCATGGGCATGGACGAAGCGGCGGAGACGACGAAGTACTGCCGCAATTGTGAACTCGCGTGCCCCGCTGCCGTCGCGGGCCAGCCAACGGCTGGGGTGTCGCTGTCACCCGGGTAGGCCAAATGTTCCGCCCTGCGCCAGCGGCGCGTCCGGCGAGAGGCCCCTCACCCACGCCAGCGTCGCGTGATGTCACCAGAGCGGCCCCCGAACTTGCGCTGGCGGTCGGGGGCGGGGGATGCTGAGGATGATGAGCAGTCCAGCGCGACGATGGGCACGGAGTTCATCAGGGCGTCGGCTGAGAAGTTGTACGTCCATGCGTCTCTGGCAGTGCTTGCGACTCGGTGATCAGGGCTCGGAACTACACCACTTCATGGGACACGACTCTCGTCCCCTCGATACTCACAAAGGGCAATCATCCCCGCGTATTGGAGTGCCCACAGCTCAGGGTCCAGCTCGGTCGGATGCGTTGAGAGCTTCGCGATTACCGTGCGCGAAGGGTGGTGGATCAGCAGTTCCTGCCCACTCATCCCCGCCGCCTCGTAGATACCCTTCTCGGCGTCCGATACCCACCAGCAGTCCTTGTAGAAGGCGTCTGGACTGTCGGCGTCGTACTCGGGAGCGTTCGCATAGGCGTCGATGAGTTCCTGATCACGTACGCGCAGCCTTGCAAGCCACTCGGCGGGTACGACCCGCTGTCCGCCGATCTCACCACCTTGAAGACACATGAGGCCGAACCGAGCGAAGTCGCGCAGGGTCGTGCAGAAGCCGCCCTCAGCGAGCGGGAACCCGCTCGCGTCAACCACCAAGTCCGCATCCTGCTCAGCGCCCATCCGCGACCAGATCTCACGAGAGAAGAGCTCGGGGAAGGATGCCCCTGCGGCGCGCTCCAACATCCATCCGAGAACGCAGGTCATGAGTGAGCAGTAGTGGAAAGGCCCTCCATGCGCGTGCGTATTCCCGATGGTACGGATCCAGGTCTCCGTATCTTCGGGGATGTCGTTCCGCTCGTGGGAGCGGTAATCGGAGACATCCGTCGCCGTGTACTCGTCCACATCGTAATCCCAGGCCGTTCCGGCGCGCATGTCCAGAAGGTGCTGGAGCGTGCACCCGTCCCAGGAAGTTCCGACCAGCTCCGGCAGGTGCTCAGTGACGAGGGATCCGGTGTGGAGTGATCCGTGCCCGACCAGCACGCCGCAGAGGATGGAGGTGAACGACTTGGACGCCGACATGAGCAGGTGCGTGTCCGAGGGAGACATCCCATCCTGGTAGAGCTCGCTGAGCACCTTCCCGTCCCTGACCACGAGCAAGCCATCGGTGAAGGTCTCTTCGAGCCATCGGTCGAAACCGATCCTCCGCCCGCCATAGGCAAAGGAGAAGTCCGAAAGGTCGTGCGCGGCCGGCGGGAGATCACTGACGGGTCCGAACCCCCGTCCGACTCGAGCTGTGCGGGTCAGCTCGCGAACGTGGCGGAACCCCCAGCGGTTGAATGGGCCGTTGATCCAGTTTGACGTCGTGGTTAGGCCGCGTTGCATCCCGGCTTCCTCCAAGGCGTTCGTCGGTCCGGGCGGTCGGTCCGCCCGTCGGTTCTGCATTCTGTCTTGGCCGGCCACCACTCGCAAGCTTTCGGTGGCCTTCGCCTGCTCATCTCCTGAACCGCGGCGCTTCAAGCGCCTAGTGGCTCGCGAGAGCACACCAGAGGAACCGGTCAAATTGTGCCCGCCCGCCCCCAGTGACAGCAGCCTCACCCAGGCCAGCGATCCTCCTATCGTTGTCAAACGGCAGAATCGACGCCGTTCACGCTACAGCGGAAGCATCACTCTTTCCGGCAACGAGGACCGCGTACACCTCTCTGGCGACGTAACGCTTGAGGCATCGGATGATCTCCCGCTTGGTCTTGCCCTCCGCCATTCTTCTCGCGACGTAGTCCATGGTCGGTTGATGTTTGCGGGAGATGCGCACCATCACGATCCTCCACAGCGCCTGGTTCGCCTCGCGGTTGCCACCACGGTTCAGCCGGTGACGCATCGTCTTGCCGGAGGACGCCTCCATCGGAGAGACACCGCAGAGAGCAGAGAACGCGGCTTCCGAACGGAGCCGTTCGGGGTTGTCTCCAGCGGCCACCAGCAGTGCGCCGGCGGTGTCGGTGCCAACCCCGTAGAGCTCCTTCAGTTCAGCAGCAGCCCTGGTCGTAAGGCGCTCGAGCTCTGCCTGAAGCGATGAGCACTCGGCCTCCAGCGCCTCGTGTCGGCGGGCGAGAAAGCGAAGAGCCATGCGGGTTGCACCGAGAGGATCTGATGCCTCACTGACGCGGAACCTCGCACATGTTCTGACCAGTCTCGTGGCAGACAGGCCCTTAAGGCTCTGACGCAGATCTTCTGGATAGGTGATGAGGATGGCCTGCATCGCGTTGATCGCCTGCGTACGGGCCTTGATCGCGGTTCGCCTGGCGATGCGTAAGACCCTGATCATCTCGACCACGTCGTCCGCGGCCTTGGGTCTTGTCGCCGCCTCTCCCGAGAGCACAGCCCTGGCAGCGGCTTCGGCATCTGCGGGATCGGACTTGCCGTTTCGCCTCCGGGTCTGGCGGTTGGGGCGGTTCACCTCGATCACGCGCTGGCCAACAGATGCGAGGTGACGAGAAAGTCCCGCACCGTAGGAGCCGGTCCCTTCCACTCCGAAGCTCGCGACCTCTCCGTAGCCCTTGGCCCAGCAGAGCAATTCCCTGTAGCCGCTTGGACTCGCCGGGATCACGAGCTCCCCGAGGTGTCGTCCCATCTCGTCCTTGGCGATCGCGACGTGGGCATCCTTGTGGGTGTCTACGCCGACGATCACCGACTGTGCCATGCTTCTAGCAGGCATCGCTCTCCTTTCGAGCTGCGGGCCGGGGACCGATCGGGCGAGCGGACAGGACTGCGACGAGGCTCCAGCCAACCTCCTATTAGGTCACTGCCCGTCCGGTCGGTCTCTTCATCAAGACGGTGCCCGCGGACCCGGATCGACGAATCGTTGGCAAGGCACGAAGCCGGTCCGTAAACGGGTCAGACCCGGGCCGCGGACACCGGAGTCATCGTCGCAGTCCGTTAGGAACGTCAGAGGGGTCTCGGTTCAGAACTGACTTCCGCCTTCCTATAGCCCTAGGTATCGATTCCGCAAGCCGCCCGGGCGGGATATTGCGGTGTCCCTTTGCGAGAACGCGAAGAGCCCTCCCACCTAGGGCCGCATCATGCCCAGGTCGCAAGTGTCGCTATGCTTCGCAAATGAGCGGTGGGCGGAAGCTCCTGGTTCTGGCGGCGGCGCTGATGGCACTCGTGGCCTGCTCTGGAAGGAAGGTTTCCGTCCCTCCAACTCCCGTCTCCGCGTGCATCAACCTGGGGTCGTGGCGATCGACGCTTGCCGAGGCCTTGGCCCGCACCGACGACGCCAACAACGCATTCCGGCTCGGCGATACCGCATCCGAGCAGCGCAGCACGGCGCTCGCCGCATCTGCCTGGGACAAGCTCGCCCAGATGGGGGATGCTGACACCCAGACCGCAGAGGCTGTCACCAAGCTGCGGGACCTCTATCTAGCCGCCACGACCGATCCGGGAAGCGCGGCACCTCCCGCCCACGCGGAGGCGATGATGCAGCGCTTCGAGACCTACGTCTCCTTCCTCGAAGAAAACTCCGAAGGACTCAACTTCTGCAGGTAGGCCTTCGCGGAAGGGCTCCGATCTGCGTCAATCTCCGAGGATGCACTCTCCGGTCCCCTCCCGGTGCACGTAGTTGGGAGGACACGGCTCGGCGGCCATCAGGGTGACCGGGATCGAGACAACGTTCGTGGGCTTGCCGTTCTTGGCGCTCGTCTCGAAGACCTCGATCGTTCCCTGCTGCTCCCGGATCGAGTAGAACGCCACGCGCTTGCTGTAGTCACCACGACAGCCGGTCCCACAGGTAGCCGTGGTGAAGTCGGAGACGATGACCTTGCCTCGGGCGTCGAGGACGCGGATCGACACGGTTCCCTCGAACACGTTGGCAGTTCCCGATACCGTCACAGGACTGGAGATCAGCTCTCCCTCCGACGGAGAGCCAACCGTTATCGCCGCCGAGCTGCTGGGCATCGGGGTTGACGAGGCCTCCGTAGCCACGGCGTTGGGTGCCTTCACTGCAGTGGGCGACTGGCTCGTGGTCTGTTGGCCGCCGCACGCAGACATCACCAGCAGACCAAGGCATCCGACGAACGCTAGATGCTTCATCCGTCCCTCCTCTACCCAGAACGCTCTCTCACACCGTCAGTCACCGAGGATGCACTCCCCAGTTCCCTCCCGGAGGACGTACCCTGGCGGGCACGGCCTCGACGGCGGGGCCGATGCCGGCTTCACGACGGTTACCTTGGCGCACGCCGAAGCAGGAGAGTCCGAGTATCCGTCCTCCGCCACGGCCATGACCCTTAGGCAGTGCGTGCCGTACGAGACCGTCACATCTGCCTGACGTCTTCCCGGACCGAGCTTCTCCCCAACGAGGCGGCTGTTGTCGAGGATCTTGAAATAGCGGACGCCCTCGGTCGCTGCCACCCACTCGACACGAACCACCTTGCCGAAGGTAACAGTTGCTCGGACCGATTCGGGCTTGCCAAGCCTCAACGGCTTGTCAGAGGAAGGGGGCTCGGAAACGCGGGGTGAAGGGACTGGAGAGTGCGGCGCAGCCGTGGAGCCGGCGGCCGTCGACGGGGCCGCGTTCACGGATCCCGTGCGCGCTGCGATCCCGAGTGCGAACGCGGCAGCGGCGAGAACGACAAGTGCCGCGACCACCGTCTTCTGAGCGCCGGTCAAGATCCGAACCTCCTTCAACGCGCGAGCCCGATGACCGTCGTCGCGGCCGTCGCCGCGATGCCCAGCCCAACGAGCAGGTGCTGCAACCAGGTCGGGACGCCGAAGCGCTTCTCGATGGCTTTCGCACGCTCACCACAACCGCATCCCACGACCTACCCCCTTGCCTCAATCACGGAAGTCGAGCCCTGCCTAGGTCCGCATGTTCCGGACATACTCGACCCACTTCTTCAGTGGGTTCTCCTTCCCATGGTGCCTGTCCCCGATCCCCAGGCCGAACTCCACGCCCCCGCCTAGGCCCTGTTCCTCCTCATCCCACTCTCGCAGTTCCTTCAAGCAGTTCTCCGCCGCCCTGCCAATCTCCTCTGCCTCTTCCGCCGCCCTCTTTGCGTCGACCGACAGCCGCTCGGCCTCTTCCGCCGCCCAATCCGCGTCCTGTTCGTCGGCGCCCGTCTTGGAGCTGTTGGCCTTCTCGCGAGCCCTCCTAGCTCTTTCCGCTGCGCGTGTTGCTTCGCCTTCTGCCTGCAGGCGGGCGTAGTTCGATTCCCAGGCTCTCTCGCGCAGATACCCGCATGGATTCCTCTCCCATCCCTTGTCCCATCCCTTGCGGAGGCCGGTGGGAGGTTGTGCCCCGGTGGGAGGTTGTGCCCCGGGAGGTTGTGCCCCTCCCGCGCCGCCCGGTGGCTGGGTTCCCGTCCCCGTCGGTGGTTGGGTCCCCCCGCCGCCGGAGCCGCCGCCGGAGCCGTTACCCGAGCCGTTACCCGAGCCGTTACCCGAGCCGTTACCCGAGCCGTTACCTTCACACTTGTCGGCCTTGTCGCACGCTGCTGCTGCTGCTGCAACTGCAGCAGCAGCAGCAGCATCGGCCGCCTTTGCCGCCTCACTCTTGGCCTTCGCATCCGCACACGCCTTGTCCTTCGCCTCCTTGGCGTCAGCTGCCGCCTCGGCCTTCGAAGGCGAACCCTTGGGGCAGTACCAGCGGCAGACAACCATCGTGCGGCCACCGTAGGCTCCTTGCGCCGCGACAACGGATTGCGTCGTTGTAGGCTCGAACTGAACCACGTTGTTGGGTTGCCCGGGGGGACTAGCCGAGTACCCCTTGTTCCCAGCCGTGAACTCATTTGCCCACGCCTTGCCCTCTACGAAGTGGTCTTCGGAGAATGACTTGCATTCCTCCTTCACCGCGCCTTCGCAGGGGGCAGCCTGCGGGTTCTCCAGCGCCTTCTCGGCTTCCTCCAGGACCCCTTGGAGATCGAAGCACTTGTCGGCAGCGGAACCCGCTTCGTCGTTAGCCTTGGCTGCGGCATCTGCTGCCGCTGCGGCGGCAGCTCGCAGGCGATCGCAATCCTGGCGCAGCTTCTTGCAGCCCCCCGACCCCCCCCAGGGCCACCTCCAGAACCGACTCCAGATGCCGGCAAGCAACGCCGCAAACACCAACAGCACGGAGCCGATCGTCCACCAGACCCAGGGAGACCCGCCGCCAGTCGCTGCCGCGGGCACGACCGGACCGGTTGTCTCCTGCGGAGCAGGTGTCGACGAGCTTGGCGGAACGGGCTTGTCCACCGGCGGCGGCTCGAAGCCATAGACCGCCACAGAACCGCAATCGGAGGTGGTGACCTCCAGGGAGAAGTCCTTCTTGGTCGGTTCAGGGGTGATCGGTCCGGTCACGGAACATCCGCCTGCGCTGCAGTCCTTCTGTTCGTTCGTTGCCGTTGCCTTGAAGACGGTCTTGTTGCCGATGGAGCCGGTGAACGTGATGGGAAGCAGGAGGCCGAAGTCGACCTTGTTGCTCGCCAGCACGATCTCGGTGCGTTGATCTAGCGGCCACTGCTGGCCGCGTATCTGGGAGTTGTGGTCCGTCGTGTCCAAGAACTCGATGTGGAAGTTGGAGGAACGGCAGTCCTTCTTGGTGGGTCCTATGGGGACAACCGGAACGGTCACCGGTGGGACGTAGCCGCCTCCGGTGGGCTTGGAGGGCACGGTTGGCTCGGTCGGCTTACTCGTGTCCGGCGGGGGGTAGCCGTTCGAGACGGCAGCGATCCCGCTTGCCCCGACCAGGAAGAGCCCGAGCATCACCGCCACGGCGGCACTTCTCGCGGCGCCTCGCAGGGATCGCCTCGCGCAGCCTCCTGCGGACCGATGGGAGGGCCGCCTGCCGTTCACCACGCCGCTCGAGCGGATGGCCACCAGAATCCCCCCTTGCTTCATGCGACCCGAGGCTACCCTAGGGCCGGGACACTAGGTCGATTCTCGGTTGTATACGCCTCTCCCGCTGAGGATGCAAGTCGAGGCCGATGCCTCAAGGGATGGGGGCTGCTCGCCGAGGATGCACTCGCCGGTCCCCCGAACGCAGCCCGGCTGGCAAGGATTGGACGGCGGTACCGGCTCAGGCCTCACGGCGGCCGGCACCACGTTGCGTTTCGGCCCGGAGGGCTATAGACCCAGGCACACATTGACGCTGGTCAGACGGGGATGGGATAGTTGGCGGCACATGACAGAGGAAGAGGTTCAGGAGTCCGAAGAGACGCCAGTGAGCGAAACGGCCACCGAGCCGTTGGAAGCCGTCCCAGAAGCCCCCTCTGAAGTCGTGGCCCCAGAAGTGCCCGAGATTCACGACGGCGCCTCCCCCGAGGCCGACGCGGGGGCTCCCGCGCTCGCTCCCGCTGGAGTCGTCGAAGTCGATGCCGTCATCGACGGTGTGGTCCAGCGGATCACCCCTTACGGCGCCTTCATCCAACTCCCCGGCGGCAAGCTCGGCTTGATCCACATCTCGGAGGTGGACCGCAACTACGTCAAGGACGTGCACGACCACCTGCGGGAGGGCGACACGATCCAGGCGAAGATCCTTGCGATCAAAGAGGATGGCAAGATCGACCTGTCCATCAAGGCTCTCCAGGACCCGCAGCCGCGCATGGAGCGTCGGCGCGGCAACGATCCCGGCTTCGAGCAGATGCTCCGCAAGTTCCTGCGTTCGAGCGAGGAGCGCCAGGTCGACGTCAAGCGCTCCGTCATGCACAAGCGCAAGTAGGCTCTTCCCGTGGGCGAAGGTCCCCGCGGCGACTTCGAGATCCTTGCCGGGCAACTCGGCCGCATCCCAGCCGTCCGTTTCGATGTGATCGTGCGCTGTCACGGCGGCCATCCGCTGGTCATCCGCAATCATCCCTTCGACGCCGACGGAAACCCATTCCCCAACCTGTATTGGCTGACATGTCCCGACGCCTCGAAAGCCGTCGCCAGGCTCGAGTCGGACGGGGCGATCGGGGAGTTCAACCGCCGTCTCGACGCGGACCCCGACTTCGCGCTCTCGGTCGAACGTGCGCATGCGGAGTACGCGCGTGAACGCGCCCGGAACTTCTCCGAGACCGAAGCCTGGGGCGGTGTCGGCGGGACCCGCAAAGGGGTCAAGTGTCTGCACGCCCACTACGCGAACCATCTGGCAGGGGGCGACGACCTCGTCGGCTCCTGGGTGGCGTCGCGGATCGGATCGATCCACAGCGAGACCCTCGCTGGACGTGCAGCCGTCATAGACCAGGGCACCAATTCGATCCGGCTCTTGGTGGTAGAGCAGGGCGAGGATGGCTCTCCGCAGGAACTCGCGCGCGACATGATCATCACTCGATTGGGCCAGGACGTGGACAGGACCGGTAGGCTGGACGAGCAAGCATTGACGCGAACGGCCGACGTGCTGCAGCGCTACTGTCGGCGAGCCCGGGCTCTTCACACGACAAGGATCTGCATGTCCGCGACGAGCGCGGTGCGCGATGCCTCGAACCGCAACGAACTCGCTGAGATGGTCCTTGGCGAGACGGGCGAAGCCCTGCGGGTCATCTCTGGCGAAAGGGAAGCCGAACTCTCGTTCCTAGGATCGGCATCGGAGTTCGATGTTCCTGGGCCCTTGCTGGTGCTCGACATCGGGGGTGGCTCGACCGAGTTCGTGGTTGGTGATGTTGTCCCGCGCCAAAGCCTGTCGGTCCAGATGGGGAGCGTTCGTTTGACAGAACGGTTCATCGACCACGACCCAGCGACTGCCCGGGAGCTGGAAGCTGTTCGAGGAGAGGTCGCGCGGGTTCTCGACGACGTCGATGGCCTGCTTCCCATCGGGACTGCGCGGACGATGATCGCGGTTGCCGGCACAGCGACGACGGTGCAGGCCTTGTCTCTCGGCCTGCAGCGCTACGATGCCGACCGGATCCACCGTTCGACCCTCGTGCGCGAAGACGTCGAAGGGGTTCGGCGCAGGCTGGGGAGGATGACCATCGCCGAGAAGGGGGCATTGCCCGTCATGGCGCCCGGCCGCGGCGACGTTATCGTCGCGGGTGTCGAGATCTTGGCTGCGGTGATGCGCAGGTGGGACTTCCGCGAGGCGTTCGTCTCGGAGCACGACATCCTGGACGGCCTGGCTGCCGAGCTCCTCTCGAGCAGGTAGTCTCTACGCCGTGCCGAAGAACGCGAGAGACAAGGAGCTGGCCCGAGCCGCCCTCAAACGCGAGGAGGGGAAGCGGGCCGCCAGGCGGAAGAAGAGCCTCACCAACGCGGTCATCGCGATAGTGACGATAGGAGTGGTCGTCATCGGGGCTTACCTTCTTGTGGGAAGGCGCGGAGGGGCGACCGGGTCGAGTGCCGCTGCGTCTCCGAGCGCATCGACGGCGCCATCGCCGACCAAGTCATCCGACAAGCCTTCGGGTGCGCCGCCGATGACCATCGATGCGAAGAAGACCTACACCGCCGCTCTGGATACCTCGTTCGGGACCATCAACATCTTGCTGTCGCCGGAGACCGCCCCTGTCACCGTGAACAACTTCGTGTATCTGGCCGACAAGCACAAGTATGACGGTGTCCTGTTCCACAGGGTGGTGAGCGGTTTCATGATCCAGGGCGGCGATGTGACCTGTAGGACCCCCAGCGCGACGTGCGGCCAAGGCGGACCTGGCTACGAGTTCGCTGACGAGCTCACAGGCGATGAGAAGTACACGCCAGGGGTTGTCGCGATGGCCAACGCGGGTCCGGACACGAACGGCAGCCAGTTCTTCATCGTGACGGGCCCCCAGGCCGCACAACTGCCCCCCAGCTACACGATATTCGGCAAGGTTGCGGATGCCGCGAGCTTGAAGGTGGCCGAGAAGATCCAGGATCAGCCTGTCGATGGCGAGACGCCCAAGACGCCTATCGTGATCAACAGCGTGAAGATCGCGACCAGCGGAGGGCCGCTGACCTAGGGGACCTAGAGTCGCACCACGTTCGGACCGTTGTGGTCGGTGGTGATACCCCGGGTGTCGAAGACGAGTGGCGCGACCCTCGTCAACATCCTGTAGTCGACGTGCTCATGCGCCGTGAGTATCAGGACCGCATCCTTGGTCGCGATGTTCTCCTCGCTGACGTCCTCGGACTTGAGAGTCCCTCCGGCCAGTTCGAGTTCCGGCACGAAGGGGTCGTAGTACGAGACTTCAGCCCCCTTCAGATCGAGCCTCTCGATGACAGCCAAGGCTGGTGATTCACGCTGGTCGTTCACCCCGGCCTTGTAGGTCACACCGATGGCCAGGATCTTGGTGCCGCGTATCGGTTTGCCGAGGTCGTTCAGGGCCTCGCCCAGTCGCGTCACGACGTAGCCGGGCATCCGGTTGTTGACCTCGTTGGCGTGCTCGATGAAGCCGATGCGGTAGCCGAGTTGCTGGCCGGCCCGCCATGAGAGATACGAGGGGTCTATCGAGATGCAGTGGCCGCCGACGCCGGGTCCGGGCCAGAACGGCATATAGCCGAACGGTTTGGTGCTTGCGGCTTGGAGGGATTCCCAGATATCCACACCGAGGTCTCGCGCCAGGATCGCTAGCTCGTTCACCAGGGCGATGTTGACCTGCCGGAACGTGTTCTCGATCAGCTTGGCCATCTCAGCTTCGCGGGGCGACGAGGTCGAAACGACCTCGCGAACGAAGTGGGAGTAGAACGCTGCGGCCAGTTCGTGGCAGCGCGGGGTCAGACCCGAGACGATCTTCGGCGTGTTCTCGAGCTTGTGCACGGTCTGGCCGGGGTCGATCCTCTCGGGGGAGTAGCCGAGCCCGAATCCGACACCGGCTGTGTACCCCGAGGTCTCGAGGACCGGAAGCAGGACTTCCTCGGTCGTGCCCGGGTAGGTCGTGGACTCGAGAACCACCAGCGTGCCGGGCTTCATGAATCTGGCTACCTCGCGTCCGGCCGTTTGGACCAGCGTGAGGTCGGGCGCGTGGTCGGTCAGTGGGGTTGGGACGCAGATGATCACGACGTCGGCCTCGGCGATGACCGACTGCTCGGACGTGAACCGGACCTCGGGCCCGAGGGATGCTATGGCCGAGTCCATGATGTCCGTCACGTGCGATCGCCCCGAGCTCAGTCCGCTGGCGCGTTCGGGGTCGGCGTCCAGGCCGATGACGGGGAATCCAGCGTCGGCCACGGCAAGGAGCAGCGGAAGCCCCACGTAGCCGAGGCCCAGGACGCACACCGTGGCCTCTCGGCTGCGGATGCGCTCGGCCAAGGCCTCCAGTGGATCGGTGCTCAGATCCTGGCCGCTGGGGACTTCGATACTCATCTTGCCGGGGTCCATTTCTGCTTGTAGGGCCTATGAGGATGGGTGCTGGATGCCCGGTCGTCAAGTCTAGGGGCAGGTTGTTTCCGGCGCCCACAGGCTGTGCCGGGACACCTCGAGGGCCTAGTATCAGACAAGCCCGGGTGTCGGAACTGGTAGACGACGGCGCCTTAAAAGCGCCTGCTCCGAAAGGTGCGTGAGGGTTCGAGTCCCTCCCCGGGCACGCACGAGAGCGCGTGTTCTCGTTGGGCTAGCGTGCCGGGGGTCATCTACGACCCGTGGGCTAGAGCACCGCAGATCGCGGTCCGGGTTCCTAGCCGACGCAAACGCCGAACGATCTAGACCCGACACGGTTCTCGGGCAGGAAGCAACAGGAAGTGAGAGGGCCGTAAGGGTCGGTTGGACACAGGTGCTCGTGAAAGGGCCTCCCAAGGCTCTTGTGGATACCGCAGAATTTCACCCCGTTGGAGCGGACGCAATGGTGTAAGTTCCTCGGCCCCCAGCGGTGGGTTTGCCCATTCACGACAGTTGCCCCATGAGCCGCTGTCGGCAGCGAGAACAGCGCGACCATCATGGCTGCTAGGAGCGTACGGATGACTCGGTTCTTCATGGCTGCCTCCCCAGGTTCCACGCACTTGAATCGGCGGCGAGCGCCGCGACTCTGGGGAAGTCTAACCTTCCGGGGAGACTGGGCGCAAGCGCGCCGTCTCTCACCTTCCCGTGCGCCGTAGCTCCGAGTGGGGGGCCTCGCCGGGGGAGGTCGGCCACCCGGCTCCGAGGGTATCGTAGGTCTCAGGACCAAAGTCCGGTTGCCTGCCAGGGCTCCCCTCGGGGACACTCCTCACTAGAAGGTGAAGAGGCCAGCCGGTAGCCGGTAGCACGGGGGCTTGCACTGGAGCTGGCCCAACGATGGGGAAGGAGCAAGATGCGGAAGGTTGCATTGATCTTGATGGTGGTGGCGGTGTTCGCTGCTGTCCTCTTGCCGGCGACCGCCCAGGCGTTGCTGCAGCCAAGACTGACGGTGGCCGCCCACGACGGATACGCGCAGATGGTCAACGGAGGAGGCGCTTGCAGGCAATCCATAGGATGCGGAACGGCGGAGTACCACTTCGTGGCCACGCTGAAGAACGGCTGGAAGCGGACGATAAGAGTTACCTGTAACTTCAGGATCCGCGCGAACACGGTCATCGACTTTCCCCCCGCGTCCGGCGGGGCTCTGACCGACACGGTTCCGATCTTCGGCAACGTGGGCCTGTCGACGAAGGTCAAGCCTGGAGTCACCGACATCAAGCTGGTCGCAACCAACCCCGACTGGATCTGGGGCACAGTGAGTCGCTGGAGCATCGTGAAGCAGGGCTGCTACAAGGGCCCGAACAAGGACTTCCCGAGCTACTACCTCTAGACGGCGGGGTTCCTCCAGCTACACGCAAGCGAGTCATGCAGAAGACCGGTCCAACCGGACCGGTCTTCTGCAAGACTCCGAACTCGCCAACTGATCAGCC
>Ga0315281_10002533_pt1 | contig 27054 bp, 24 predicted proteins | sample YL17G07_0_MG_FD_204540 | JGI IMG/M metagenome (GOLD analysis project Ga0315281, IMG submission 204540) | Sediment microbial communities from Yellowstone Lake, YNP, Wyoming, USA - YL17G07_0 | ecosystem: Environmental > Aquatic > Freshwater > Lake > Sediment | place: USA: Wyoming | collected...
TCCCCTAGCTCGCCGACGAGCGGCTCGCCCTGCGCGTCGAACGCGTCGGTCGCGACGCCGAGGAGGCGTCCCGAGATCTCGCCCTCGTAGACCGGAAGGAGCGGCGAGCCTCCCACGATCCCGCTGCAGACGTCGGTGCCGCCGCTGCCGTTGATCAGCAGCACGTCGGGCCCGAGCTGGTCGTAGACGTAGCGGTAGCCCTCGGCCGGGAGCGGTGACCCGGCCGTGCCGAACACGCGGATCGAGCCGAGGTCGTACTCGCGCCCGGGCTTCAGGCCTGCCTTGCGGCACGCCATCAGGAAGGCCGGGCTCACGCCCATGAAGGTCGGGCGCGTCTCCTCCGCCAGCCGCCACTGCCAGCCGGGGTCCGGCCACATCGGATCGCCGTCGAGCATCACGATCGACGACCGCACGAGCAGCGCCGCGACGAGCGCGTTCCACAGCATCCAGGAGGTCGTGCTGAACCAGAGCAGGCGGCCGCCCGGCTTCAGGTCCCAGCTGAAGGAGTGCGCTTTGAGGTTCTCGAGCAAGATGCCGCCGTGCCCGTGGACGATGGCCTTCGGCCGGCCTGTCGTCCCCGACGAGAACAGCACGAACAGCGGGTGGTCGAAGGCGACCGGCAGGAACTCGAGCGGCCCGGGCTCGGCGAGCAAGTCGTCCCAGGAGGTCGCGTCCGGCACCGTGTGCTCGCCGTAGGGGACGTGCACGACGTGGCGCAGCGTGGGGAGGGCGGCGCGGATCGTCGCGACCTCTTCCCGGCGGTCGATCGAGCGGTCGCGGAAGCCGTACCCGCCGACCGTCAGCAGCACCGCCGGCTCGAGTTGCGCGAGGCGGTCGACGACGCTGCGGGCGCCGAGCTCGGGCGCGCAGCTTGCCCAGACCGCCCCGAGGCTCGCCGTCGCCGCGAACGCCACCAGCGTCTCGGGGATGTTCGGCAGGTAGGCGACGACGCGCTCGCCCGGGCCGACGCCGAGCCGCACGAGGCCGGCGCGCGCGCGCGCCACCTGGTCGCGGAAGGTCGCGAAGGTGAGCTCGGCCGGGTCGCGCGTCTGGGAGTGGGAGACGATCGCGACCCGCTCCGCGTCGTCGTCCGAGCCGATGAGGTGCTCGGCGAAGTTCAGCCGCGCGCCCGGGAACCAGGTGGCGCCCGGCATCGCGTCGGAGGCGAGGACCGTGCTGTACGGGGCGTGTGTCTTCACCTCGAAGAACTCCCAGATCGACGACCAGAACCCGGCCAGGTCGTCGACCGACCAGCGCTGGAGCTCGTCGTAGTCCGGGAACGCGAGCCCGCGCTTGCGCTCGAGCCAGGCGAGGTAGCGCCCGATCTCGGTCGTCTCCCGAACGTCCGGCGGCGGCGTCCACAGGACGCCGGGGTCGCCGCCGGGCAGCGCCATCAGGCGGGCCCCGGCCTGTACCCCATGCCAAGGGAGATGGCGCTCGCCGTCCGCGTGACCGCGGGGCCGTAGCGCCCGATCAGCTCGTCCATCGACGCCATCGTGCGGTGGACGGCAAGGTTGAGCGCAGCGAGCACCTCGCCCGAGCTCGAGTGGATCGGGGCGGCGATCGACCGCAGCCCGTAGGCGAGCTCCTCGTCGTTCACGGCGATGCCCGACGCAAAGATCTTGCCCAGCTCTTCCCGGAACGCCTTGGGATCGGTGATCGTGTTCGGCCCGCGCTGCGCGAAGTCGATCTGCTCCATGATCTGCTCGAGGCGCTCCTCGGGGACGAAGGCGAGGATCGCCTTTCCCATCGCCGTGCAGTAGGCCGGTAGTCGCGCGCCCACGTGGAGGTTGAGGTCGATCTCCCGCTGGCCCGGCCCGGTCGTACGGCAGCGCTCGATGTAGACCACGTCGGCCCCGTCCAGGATCGCCAGGCTGACCGTGCGCTGCGTCTCGTCGCTGAGCTCCCGCAGGTGCGGAGCCGCGATTTCGCGCAGGTCCATCGAGTTGATCGCGGAGAACCCGAGGTCGAGCACTCTCGAGCCGAGCCGGTAGCGCCTGGAATCGGAATCCTGATGCAGGTAGCCGAGCCGGGCGAGCGTCGCGATGTAGCGGTGCGCGGTGCTCCGGCTCAGCTTGAGCTCGCGCGAGAGCTCGCTGACGCCGATCAGCGGGCGGTCGGAGTTGAACGAGGAGAGGATCGCGAGGCCACGCTCCAGCGACTGCGACGTGCCCGTGCTTCCCTCCGAGGACGGCATGCCCGAATCCTAGCGTCTCGTTCCATCAATTGGAACACCGTCTTGACAAACGGGCAGAGCCCTGGAAGAGTCCAAGCCGTTCGCTGGCGACGCCAGCAGACGTGAGCGTGACCGGGATCGGGGCCGGGATCGCAGTCTTGCACAGAGACGGGCGGGCTCGTACACCCGAGGGGTTCTGTCTAGAGGAGGAGTTGCTCGCAGCGATGAGTTCCCAAAGCCTAGAGGGCTTGTTGCAGAGCGCCGGGAATCCGGTGAAGCTGGCCCGTAACTCGCAGATCGGGCCCTACGTGTACCCGAATGTCCCGAGCGAGTTCTCGAACTGGCGGGATGAGCAACACGCCTGGCGGGAGACCTGCTGTCTCTTCAACCAGTCGCACCACATGACGGACCTGTACATCAAGGGCCCCGATGCGCTCAAGCTGCTCTCTGCGCTCGCCGTCAACACCTTCGCGAACTTCGGGGTCAACAAGGCCAAGCAGTTCGTCGCGTGTAACTACGACGGCTATGTCATTGGTGACGCGATCCTCTTCTACCTCGACAAGGATCTGCTCAGCCTCGTCGGGCGCCCCTCAGCTCACAACTGGGTGCAGTATCACGCCGAGACGGGCGGGTATGACGTATCGCTGGAACGGGACGAGCGCTCCGCCGTGAACCCGGGCAACCGAAAGCTGTACCGGTACCAGGTTCAGGGCCCCAATGCTCTCAAGGTGCTCGAGAAGACGAGCGGGCCCCTGCCCGAGATCAAGTTCTTCAACATGGGTGAGATCACGATTGCGGGCCGGAAGGTGCGTGCCCTCCATCACGGAATGTCCGGTGTGCCCGGACTGGAGCTGTTCGGCCCCTGGGACGAAGGCGCCGAAGTCAAGGCCGCCATCGTCGAGGCCGGCGAGGAGTTCGGCCTTCGGCAAGTGGGCTCGAGAGTGTACGCCACGAACACGCTCGAATCGGGTTGGATTCCGTGCCCGCTGCCCGCGATCTTCACCGGCGAAGAGATGAAGGCATATCGGGAGTGGTTGCCCGCAACTGGGTATGAGGGCACCGGCTCGCTCGGGGGCAGCTTCTACTCCGACGACATCTCGGACTACTACCTGACGCCGTACGACCTCGGCTACGGATCGATCGTCAAGTTCGACCACGATTTCATCGGACGGGAGGCCCTCGAGAAGCTGGCCGCCAGCCCGAAGCGAACGAAGGTCACCCTCGCCTGGAACACCGACGATGTCACCCGCGCGATGGGAACCATGTTCCAGAAGGAAGGCAGGGCCAAGTACATCGATCTGCCCCTGTCCAACTACTCGACCTGGCCGAACGACAAGGTGTTGAAGGACGGCAAGCTGGTCGGGGTATCGACGTTCTCCGGCTACAGCTCCAACGAGAGCTCGATGCTCTCGCTCGCAATGGTCGACGTGCAGCAGAGCGAGCCCGGTACCGAGGTCACGCTCGTCTGGGGCGAAGAAGGAGGCGGGTCGGCGAAGCCGGTGGTCGAGCGGCACGTGCAGACCGAGATCCGCGCGATCGTTTCGCCCGCCCCGTACGCCGAGGTCGTGCGTACCTCGTATCGGCCGCGGTAAGCCGGTGGACGTCGAGCTGCTCGGCCTGTACTGGACGGTCTCCGGGCCGGTCGAGGTGCACGGCGGGCGGGAGTGGAGCCTCTTCGACTGGGCCGACCGCTGCGCCGAAGCGCGCAAGGTCGGGTTCAGCGGGCTCGGGATCTGGCACGCTGACCTCCAGCACGTGCTCGAGACCCGGAGCCTGCGGGAGCTGAAGGAGATCTTCGACGGCAACGGGCTGCGTCACCTCGAGCTGGAGTTCCTCATGGACTGGTTCCTCGACGAGGACGACGAGCGCCGCAAGGCCTCCGACACGGTTCGCGAGCTGCTCTTCGAGGCGGCGGGCGAGCTGGACGCCCACCACGTCAAGGTCGGCAACATCTTCGGCACGCCGGCCGAGCTCTCGCAGCTCACCGAGCGCTTCGGCGAGCTCTGCGCCGACGCGGCCACCCGCACCGACGCGAAGATCGTCTACGAGTTCATGCCCTTCGACGTGAACGTCAGAAGCGTCGACGCCGCGCTCCAGGTCGTCGGTGGCGCGGGCGCCGACAACGGCGGCATCGCGATCGACACCTGGCACATGTCCAAGCTGGGGATCAAGCCCGACGACCTGCGCCGCATCCCGATCGCGTACCTGTCGTGGGTCGAGCTGAGCGACGGCCGGCTTGAGGACATGGACGACCTCGTCGACGAGACCGTCAACCACCGGAACCTGCCCGGCGAGGGCGAGCTCGACCTACGCGCCTACGTCGAGGCCTGCCAGGACCACGGCTACTCCGGGCCCTGGGGCGTCGAGGTGCTCTCCGAGGAGCTGCGCAACCAGCCGCTGGACGTGATCTTCCGGCGGGCCTACGAGACGACCGTCGCCCAATTCGGACACGAGAGGAGCTCTACGTGAGCACACCGAAGGGAGTCAAGAAGCTCGACCGCGACCGGCTGGTCTGGATGTACGAGCAGATGCTGCGGATCCGGGAGTTCGAGGAGCGGGTCAAGCGTACGTTCATCGAGCATCCTGGCGTGATGCGCGGGCACACGCACCTTGCCGACGGCGCCGAGGCCTCGATCGTCGGCTCGATGGCGACGCTCGGGCCCGACGACCAGTTCTTCGCCACGTACCGCTGCCACGGCTACCCGCTCGTTCGCGGCACCGATCCGAAGGCGATGATGGCGGAGATCTACGGCCGCAAGGACGGTCTCTGCAAGGGGCTCGGCGGCTCGATGCACCTGACCGACGTCTCGAACGGCTTCCTCGGCACGTCGGGAATCGTCGCTGCCGGGATCCCGCATGCGGCGGGCGCGGCATGGGCGGCGCAGATCCGCAAGCAGGGCCAGGTCGTCCTCTGCTTCTTCGGCGACGGCGCGTCCAAGCAGGGCGTGTTCGCGGAGACGCTGAACATCGCCTCGCTGTGGAAGCTCCCAATCGTGTTCGTGATGGAGAACAACGGCTACAACGTCCACACGCGCACCGAGCAGGAGGACGCGAACCGCGCCAACGGCGAGGACCTTTCCGTGAAGGCGAAGGCCTTCAGCATGCCCGGCGTGACGATCGACGGCCGCGACCCGATCGCCGTGTACGACACCGTCGGCGCGGCGGTCGCGCGGGCACGCGCGGGCGAGGGGCCGACGCTGATCGAGTCCCAGATGTACCGGCTGTCGGCCCACGGCAACATCATCGCCCCACCGGGTGTGCCGCTCCACTTCCCCGAGCACGAGGCGATCGAGAAGTTCGGCGCGCCCGAGGAGTACGAGGCCGCGTTGAAGGGCGATCCGGTGCCTGCGTTCCGCGGTCGGCTCGTCGGCGACGGCACGCTCACGGCCGAGGAGGCCGACAAGCTCGCGGCCGATGTCCGCGATGAGATGCAGGCCGCGGTGACCTTCGGTCTCGAAAGCCCCTTCCCGGCCGTCGAATCAGCCCTCGAGTACACCTACGCCTAGGAGACGATGCAGCTATGGCACATGAACTGCCCTTCATCGCCGCCATCAACGAGGCGATCATGCTCGAGATGCACCGGGACGAGACCGTCCTCTACTTCGGCCAGAACATGGCCACGACCGAGAACGAGCCGTACGTCGACGCGTTCGGCAAGGACCGCGTCCGCGTCACCCCGATCTCCGAGACGGCTGAGATCGGCATGGCCATCGGTGCCGCGCTCGCCGGCTTCCGGCCCGTGGTCGAGCTCTACATGGCCGAGTTCATGCTCGTCGCGATGGACCAGGTCGTCAACGAGGGCAATCGCTTCCGCGCGATGAGCGGCGGCCAGGTGAAGGTGCCGCTAGTCCTGAAGGCGGGCTACGGCTTCACGGCCGGCTGGGCGGGCCAGCACACCGGCACGATCAACGCGCTCTTCATGGGCGTGCCCGGCCTGAAGGTCGTGGTGCCGTCGACGGCTGCTGACGCCAAGGGCCTGATGGCGACCGCGATCCGCGACGACAACCCGGTCGTCTACCTCCACAACTACCTCCTCACTCTCGAGCACGGAGACGTGCCCGACGGCGAGTACCTGGTCCCGTTCGGCCAGGCAGCGATCCGGCGTGCTGGCGGCGACGTGACGATCGTCGCGACGGGTTGGACCGTGGATCGTGCGCTCGGCGCCGCCGAGCGGCTCGCCGAGGCGGGCATCCAGGCCGAGGTGATCGACCCGCGCACGCTCGCGCCGCTCGACATGCCGACGATCCTGGAGTCGGTCGCCAAGACCGGCCGGCTGGTGCTCGTCGACCAGGCAACCCGGCACGCTTCCGCCGCAACGGTGATCGCGGGTGAAGTGGCCGAGCACGGGTTCTCGTCGCTGAAGGCGCCGATCGTGCAGATCACGGCGCTCGACGCGACGGTTCCCTACAGCGAGCCGCTCGAAGCCTGGGTCATGCCCAACGAGGCAAAGATCGTCACCGCCGTGCAGCAGCTGGTCGGCACGGCGCCCGTGGCGTCCCACTAGGTGGCGGACGTGAGCGACGAGGCGCGCGGCCGCGGAGCGGACGCCTTTAGGGCTCTTCCTGTTCTCCGGCGCGGTGGGGATTCGCGGGAGCGGATCCCCACCTTGCGCAGCAACTAGCGTGCCGCCGCTCGGTGGTGAGCAGGCGCTGCGCCTGCTCGCGACGATGTGGCGGATCCGGCTGTTCGAGGAACAGGTTGGCGTGCTCAAGCGCGCCGACGAGGTCGACGGACTGGTCCACCTCAGCGTGGGGCAGGAGGGCGTCGCCGCGGCGGTGTGCTCGCAGCTGCGCGACGACGACGCCGTGTACTCGGGGCACCGGGCGCACGGGCACGCGATCGCGAAGGGCGCGTCGCTGGAGCGGATGCTGGCGGAGCTGATGGGACGCGACAGCGGGCTGTGCCGGGGGCTCGGCGGGTCGATGCACCTGGTCGACGTGGAGCACGGCTTCCTGGGGGCGACCGGCGTGGTCGGGGGCAACATCCCGATCGCCTTGGGGAGCGCGCTCGCGGCGCGGCTGCGGGGTGAGGACTCGGTCGTGGTCGTCTTCTTCGGCGACGGCGCCGTGCAGGCCGGATATTTCAACGAGACCGTGAACCTGGCGGCGCTCTGGAGGCTGCCGCTCATCTTCGTGTGCGAGAACAACGGCTTCGCGGAGTTCACGCCGCGCTCGGCGCACACGAACGTCGAGCGGGTGAGCGACGTGGTTGCGCCCTACGGGGTGGAGCGCGACACCGTGGACGGCAACGATGTCGTGGCGATGTGGGACGCGTTCGGGCGCCACCTCGCTGCGGCGCGCGCGGGCCGCGGCCCGTTCCTCCTCGAGTGCCTGACCCACCGCCTGAGCGGCCACTACGAGGGCGATCCGGGCAAGTACCGCGCGGCGCTCGCCGCCGCCGACTGGCAGGAGAAGGATCCGATCCTGCGGCTCCAGCGCCACGGGATCGCGCAGGGCTGGTTCGCCGAGGACTCGCTGCCGGCCATCGAGTCCGAAGCATCCGAGGCAGTGGAGCAGGCGGTGCGCTTCGCGCGCCAGAGCCCGTTCCCGGCGGTCGGCCTGATCGAAGCCATGGTCTACGCGGATGGCTGAGACCACGTACATCAAGGCGATCACCTCGACGCTGGCCGCCGCGATGCGTGCCGACGGGCGCGTGTTCGTGCTCGGGGAGGACGTCGCCGAGGGCGGCCCTTACACCGCGACCGCCGGCCTCGCCGAGGAGTTCGGGGTCGAGCGGGTGATCAACACGCCGATCAGCGAGGCTGCGATCACCGGCGTGGCGATCGGTGCGGCGCAGTCGGGCATGCGCCCGGTGCTCGAGATCATGTTCATCGACTTCATCACGCTGGCGCTCGACCAGCTCGTCAACGGGGCCGCCAAGGCGCACTTCATGTCCGGTGGCCAGCTGACGGTGCCGCTGGTGTTGCGCACCCAGGGCGGCGCCGGCTATCGCGGTGCGGCGCAGCACTCGCAGAGCCTGGAGAGCTGGCTCACGCACGTGCCGGGCCTCAAGGTTGTGATGCCGAGCCGCCCGATCGACGCCGCGGGACTGCTCGCCAGCGCGATCGCGGATCCCAACCCCGTCGTCTATATCGAGAACAAGACGCTGTACTTCCGCAAAGGGGACGTGCCCGAGCCGGCCGCGCCCGTGCCGATCGGTGAGGCCGCCACCCTCCGCGAGGGCAGCGACGTCACCGTCGTCGCCCTCTCGCGCCTGGTCCACGATGCGCTGGAGGCGGCGGACCGCCTCGCCGCCGAGGACGGCATCGAGGCCGAGGTCATCGACCCGCGCACGCTCGTTCCGCTCGACCTCGAGGCGATCGTGGAGTCCGTCAAGCGCACCGGCCGGCTCGTCGTCGCGCATGAGGCGGTCGAGCACGGCGGCTTCGGCGCCGAGATCGCGGCGCAGGTCCAGGGGGCAGCCTTCGACTTCCTCGACGCGCCGATCGGACGCGTCGGCGCGCCGTTCGCCCCGATCCCGTTCAGCGCGCCGCTCGAGGACGCCTACCTGCCGGGCGCCGACGAGGTCGTCGCGGCCGTGCGGGCGCTGTTCGCGTAGCGCGCCGTCATGGTTGATCTCCTTGTCCGCTATGTCGTAGTATCAGGCGGCCTGACAATGAAGGAGGCGCGGTGTACGACTACGTGATCGTCGGGGCGGGATCGGCGGGCTGCGTGCTCGCGGCGCGCCTCAGCGAGGACCCCGACGTCAAGGTCGCGGTGCTCGAGGCTGGGGGCGAGGACAGCCGGCCGGAGATCGCCATGCCGATCGCCTTCCCGATGCTGCTGAAGTCGAGCGTCGACTGGGATCTCTTCGGCGAGGAGGAGCCGGGGCTCGGCGGCCGGCGGCTCTACCTGCCGCGTGGCAAGGTGCTCGGCGGGTCGGGCTCGATCAACGCGATGATCTACGTTCGCGGCCACCGCGCCGACTACGACGGGTGGGCGGCCGGTGGCGCGACGGGTTGGAGCTACGACGAGGTGCTGCCGTACTTCAAGCGCTCGGAGGACAACGAGCGCGGCGAGGACGCCTACCACGGTGCCGGCGGGCCGATGCGCGTGTCCGACAGCCGCGCCATGAGCCCGCTGATCGAGACGATGATCGAGGCCAGCATGCTCGCGGGGCTCGAGCACAACCCCGACTTCAACGGCGCCGTCCAGGAGGGCGTCGGGCGCTTCCAGCTCACGCAGCGCGACGGGCGGCGCTGCTCGACCGCGGAAGCGTTCCTGCACCCGGCCGCAGGACGGCCGAACCTCGACGTCATCACCGACGCCATGGCTCTGCGGATCCTGTTCGACGGCTCGCGAGCCGTGGGCGTCGAAGTGGCCCGCGGCGGCTCGGTCGAGGAGATCCGCGCCGAACGCGAGGTGATCCTCTCGGCCGGCACGTACCAGTCGCCGGTGCTGCTGATGCTCTCGGGCATCGGCCCAGCCGAGGATCTCGAGCCCTATGGGATCGAGGTGCGCGAGAACCTGCCGGTGGGGCACAACCTCCAGGATCACCTGATGTGCCAGCTCAACTACGAAACGGACGAGCCATCGCTCTTCGGGACCTTTACGCCGGAGAACATCGAGCTGTACGAGAAGGAAGGGCGCGGGCCCCTGACGTCCAACATCCCGGAGGCGGCGGCATTCTTCCGCACGCGACCCGAGCTCGAGGCACCCGACATCGAGTTCCACTACGCGCCGTCGATGTTCTACGACCAGGGACTCACGGCGCCGCACGGCAGCGGCTACTGCTTCGGCCCCGTCGTGGTCAAGCCGGCAAGCCGCGGCTGGGTGAAGCTGCGCGCGCCGCTCCCGGACTCCAAGCCCCGCGTGCTGTGCAACTTCCTCACGACCGAGGAGGACCGTCAGAGCGTGACCGCGGGCGTCCGCAGGGCGCTCGAGATCGCCGAGCAGGAGCCCATGAAGAAGGTGATGCGCAGGCCGTTCAGCGCGCCTGCGGGCGACTCGGACGAGGAGATCATGGACTGGGTTCGGGGCGCGGCGCAGACCGTGTACCACCCGACGTCGACGTGCGCGATCGGGGCGGTCGTAGACCCGCAGCTGCGGGTCTACGGCGTCGACGGGCTGCGCGTCGCCGACGCGTCGGTGATGCCGACGATCACGCGGGCGAACACGAACGCCGCGGCGATCATGATCGGCGAGAAGGCGGCCGACCTGATCCGCACCGAAACCACCTGACAGAGGAGAACGTCTGATGAGCACGACCGAGCAGGCCGTCGAAAATCTCCTCAGCGAGCAGGACTGGACGGGGAAGATCTTCAGCGACGGCTGGATCGACGCGCCGGAGACGGTCGAGACGATCGAGCCCGCCACGGGCGAGGTGCTCGGAACAGCCGGCGTGGCGAACGCCGCCTCGGTCGCCGCGGCCGCGAAGTCTGCCGCGCGCGCTCAGCGCGCATGGGCCGCGCTGCCGATGACCGAGCGCGTGGCGATCGTGCGCCGGGCCGGGGAGCTGCTCGAGCTCCACCGAGCGGAGATCACCGGCTGGATGGTGCGCGAGTCCGGGGCGATCCCGCCCAAGGTGGACCACGAGATCACCGCGTCGATCGGACAGCTGGAACAGGCCGCGGCGCTGACTGCGGATCAGCTCGAGCACGCGCTGGCGTCCCCGATTCCCGGACGGACCTCGATCGCGCGGCGAGCGCCGATCGGCGTGGTCGGCGTGATCACGCCCTGGAACTTCCCGATCGTGCTCGCGATGCGGTCGCTCGGACCCGCGCTCGTGCTCGGGAACGCCGTCGTGCTCAAGGGCGATCTGAACACGCCCGTCACCGGCGGCGTCGTCATCGCGCGCATCTTCGAGGAGGCAGGCCTGCCCTCGGGCGTCCTGCACGTGCTCCCCGGTGGCCCCGAGGTAGGGCAGGCGCTGGTCGAGGACCCGAACGTCCGCATGATCTCGTTCACCGGGTCGACCAAGACCGGCCGTATCGTCGGCGAGACCGCCGGCCGCGCGCTGAAGCGCGTCGTGCTCGAGCTCGGCGGCAACAGCCCGCTGATCGTGCTGGAGGACGCGGACATCGAGGCGGCGTCGTCGGCCGGTGCGTGGGGCTCGTTCCTGCACCAGGGCCAGATCTGCCTGGCGGTGAGCCGGCACCTCGTGCACGAGTCGATCGTCGAGGACTACCTGGCGGCGCTGGCCGCGCGGGCGGCTCACCTGCCCGTGGGAGACCCGGCGAGTGGCCAGGTGGCGCTCGGCCCGCTGATCAACGAGCGGCAGGCCGAGCGGGTGCAGCGGATCGTCGACGAGACGGTCAAGGCGGGCGCCACGGCGCTCGTCGGCGGAACCCGCGACGGCCTGTTCTTCCCCGCGACCGTGCTGCGCGACGTGCGACCGGGCATGGCGGCCTTCGACGAGGAGATCTTCGGCCCGGTCGCCGCGGTCACGACGTTCAAGACCGACGAGGAGGCCATCGAGCTGGCGAACGCGACGGAGTACGGCCTGTCGGCCGCCGTCCAGTCCGGGAGCCAGGCCAGGGCCGCCGCCGTCGCCGCACGCCTCGACGCCGGCATGGTGCACATCAACGACACGACGGTGAACGAGGAGCCTTCGGCACCGTTCGGAGGCTTCAAGTGCTCGAGCAACGGCGGTCACTTCGGCGGCGTGGGCCAGCTCGAGCTCTGGACCGAGTGGCAGTGGCTGACGTCGAGGGAGAAGGCCGAGCCGTTCCCGTTCTAGGAGCTCCTGACACAACGAAGCCTTCTCCGACATGGGATCGCCTCGCGATCCGGGAGCTCGTCGAGAACTGGGTCGTCTGGCGTGATGCCGGGGACTGGGAGCGGTTCCGCACGGTCTGGTTCGACGACGGCCGCATGCTGGCGACCTGGACTCAGGGAACGGCGGACGAGTTCATCGCCATGAGCAAGGCCGGCTGGGCGAGTGGCGTCAAGATCCTCCATTCTCTCGGCGGACAATCGATCGATATCGTCGGAACTCGCGCGGTCTCCCAGGCGAAGATGAAGATCTCGCAGCGAGCGATCGTCGACGGCGTCGAGGTCGACGTGGTCTGCACGGGACGCTTCTACGACTTCCTCGAGCAGCGGGATGGCCGCTGGGGGCTCGTGCTGCGCCAGCCGATCTACGAGAGCGACAGGATGGACGCGGTGGATCCGGAAGCACGGCTCGATCTCGAGCGGGGCCTGCTGGAGCAGTTCCCAGAGGGCTACCGGCATCTCGCCTATCTGCAGACCCGGATCGGCTACGCCGTCAAACGCGACATGCCCGGACTGCAGGGGCCTGAAGTCGAGGCGCTCTATCGCAGCGGCGCCGCCTGGCTGAACGGCGCACCGCTCGACCGCTGACGAAGTGCCGCGGTGCGGCCTCGCCTCACTGCGCTGTCACTCGCGGATCGCCTGCGGCACCTGGAGGACCGATGCTCTCGGCGGCGGCGCGGACGAGCTCGGCCGATGCGCGCAGCGCATCGAGATCGCGGGGCGCGAGCTCCCACTCGTGGATCTGCTCGGCCCCGCCGCGGCCGATCGTGACCGGCACCGTCACCGCGACGCCCTCGATGCCGTACTCGCCGTCGAGAACGACCGACGCGGGCCAGAGCTCGGCTGGGCCGTCGAGCTCGCTCGGGCCGTCGATCGCAGCGACCATACGCGCGACGCCGAGGCCTGACGTCCAGGTCGATGACCGTCCCGAGTCGAGTGCGACGTGCCGGACGTACCAGGTGCGGAAGTACTCCCCTGCCGCCGCCGCCTGCTCGGGGGTGGGCTGAACCTGCACGCCGTTCACGCTGACGCGATCGAACAGGGGAACGCTCGTGTCGCCGTGCTCGCCGAGGGCCCACGCCTCGACGCTCCCCGGCGGGACGCCGAGCGCGTGGGTGAGACCCGTTCTCAGCCGCAGGCTGTCGTTGATCGTGTAGCCGAGGATCCGGCGCCGGTCGAGGCCGGTTCGCTGCTGCAGACGTGTCACGAGCGGATCGACGGGGTTCGTGACGACGACGACCACGCCGGCCCACCCGCTGTCGAGCAGGTCGGCGAGCTCGTCGGCGATGAGCGCGTTTCCGGTCAGGTACTCGAGCCGGGACGTTCCGACCGTGAGCGGAGTCGCCGACAGGGAAACGACGACGTCGGCGTCCCGCACGTCGCTCACGTCACCGCCTCGCACGCTGCCGCCGGGGGACAGCTCGAGCGTCTGCTCGAAGTCCATGACGTGTGACGTGATCATCGCCGGCCGATTGTCGACGAGGACGATCTCGTGTGGGCGCTGCAGCCGCACGAGATTGAAGGCGGTGGCTGCGCCGACGCCCCCGGCTCCTCCGACGAGTGTCACCTTCACGACGGGCATCGTCCGGCTCGCGGAGGAAAAAGTCAAATCATTTGTGTAGGCTCCGCGCATGGCTGTCCGGTCGGTCCGCGACGCGACGTTCGACGTCTTCCGCGAGTACGGTCTCACCTCGCTCTTTGCGAATCCCGGGTCGACGGAGATCAGCCTGCTCGCCGACCTGCCGGACGACCTCCGCTTCGTGCTCGGGCTGCACGAGAGCTCGGTCGTGGGCATGGCGACCGGCTGGGCGATCGGGCGCGGCGAGCCCGCGCTCGCGATCCTGCACACGACCGCCGGCCTCGGGAACGCGGTCGGCGCCCTGGCCACTGCACGCGCCAATCGAGCCCCCCTCGTCGTTCTCGTCGGCCAGCAGGACCGGCGCCATCTCGCATCCGAGCCGTTTCTCGCGGGCAAGCTGCACGGCCTCGCAGGCGAGTACCCCGTCTGGGTCGACCAGCCCGTCCGCCCGCAGGACGTGCCCGGCGCGGTCGCACGCGCGTGTCATGAGGCGGTCACCGCACGCGGGCCTGCCCTCGTGATCGTGCCGATGGACGACTGGGCCGCCGACGCGGGCCCGGCAGCTGAGCGCGCCGCCGCACGCCGCGTCGTGCGGGCTCGAACGGCGGACAGCGACGCCGTGGCGGAGCTTGCCGAGCTCATCGCCGGCGCGGAGAACCCCGCGCTCGTCGTCGGGGCCGGCGCCGACGACCCAGACACCTGGAACGCGCTCGTCACCCTGGCCGAGCGTCTCGTGTGCCCGGTCTGGCAGGAGTCCTTCAGCGCCCGGGCAGGGTTCCCCCAGGACCACCCCCTCTTCGCCGGCCACCTGCCGGCCGACCGGACTCGCTTGCGGCAGACACTCGCGCCGCACGACGTCGTGCTCGCCGTCGGCGCTCCGGTGTTCCGGCAGTACCCCTACCATCCCGGGCCGTTCGTCGAGGCGGGGACGCGGGTCGCCATGGTCAGCCAGGACGCGGCCGAGGTGCACCGAAGCGCAGCCGACCTCGCGGTGCTCGCGCAGCCCGCGGCGGTGTGCGCCGAGCTCGCGCGGACCGTGCCTGCGCGCGAAGGAACGCCCCCAACGCCGTTCGTGCGTCCCGCGCCGCCGCCACGTCCTGCTCCAGGCGAGCCGCTCCGCGCCGGGCACGTCCTCGCCGCCATCGCCGAGCGCGTTCCGCGCGACGCGGTCGTCATCGAGGAAGCTCCGTCGAACCGATCCGAGCTGCTGGTGCGCCTGCCGGCGCGTGAGCCGCTCGGCTCCCTGAGCCCCGCCATGGGCGGGCTCGGATTCGCACTCCCCGCTGCGACCGGATTGCGAATGGCGCGGCCCGATCGGCCCGTCCTTGCGATCGTCGGCGACGGCTCCTCGCTCTACGGGGTCCAGGCGCTCTGGAGTGCGGCGCACTACGGCGTCGGCGCACTCTTCGTCATCCTCTCGAACGGCGGCTACGCGATCATGGACCGGCTCGCCGAGCAGCACGGCGGCGCGGCGCCGTGGCCGGGCTTCGGAGTCGACGTCGCCGGCCTCGCCCGAGCGCTCGGCTGCCCGGCGCGGACCGTAGGCGAGCACGACGAGCTGCTGCGAACGCTCGACGAGGTGCTGCCGGGCCTCGGCAGCCGCAGCGAGCCCCTCCTTCTGGAAGTCACCGTCGCCCCGGACGAGACCTTCGTCCCGTGACTCAGCGGTTCAAGTCGCAGCGCAGGGATGCGAGCGAGCAGGTCGCCTTCGAGATCCGGCGCTACGTCTCGGACCGCGACCTCCGCCCGGGCGAGCGCCTCGGGACGGAGCAGGAGCTCGCCGCCGAGTTCGGAGTCAGCCGCCCGACCCTCCGCGAGGGGCTGCGACTGCTCGCGGGCTCGCACCTGGTCCGGGCCGCGCAGGGACGGGGTGGCGGCATCTTCGTGGAGAGCACGCAGAACGAGGGGATGGGCCGTGCGGTCAGCGAGTCGATCGCGACGATGCTGGAGACCGACAGCGTCTCGCTGCACGAGCTACTCGACGCGCGCGTCCACCTCGAGGTGCCGCTCGCCGGTCTTGCCGCGCAGAACGCGACCGAGAAGACTGCGTCGGACCTCCGGGAGGCGATCGCCGAAGCCGAGGGGAACCATCCCGCCGCGGAGGCGTTCCGGATCGCGGATGCGCGCTTCCACCGGGTGATCGCGGCGACGGCGCGGAACGAGCTGCTGCGCGCGTTCACAAGCTGGACGCTCGACGTGCTTCAGCCGTCGCTGATCGACACGATCGGAGACTCGATCGACGGAGCTGCGATCCTGCGCCAGCACGGCGAGATCGAGCGTGCGATCAGGCTGCGCCAGCCTGCGGCCGCCCAGCGTGCGATGCGGCGGCATCTCGAATACCTGCGCGAGCTCGTCGACGCGCTCAACGAAGGAGAGGCATGAAAGCGGCACTCATGCGTGAGTATCACCGGCCGCTCGAGCTCGTCGAAGCGCCGGTGCCCGAGCCCTCGGGGCCGGCGGACGTGCTCGTCCGGATCGGCGGCGCCGGGGTCTGCGCCACCGACCTGCACGCGATCGAGGGGCTGATGGAGCCGGCCGGCGTCACGCTGCCGCGCGTCCTGGGCCACGAGAACGCGGGCTGGGTGGAGGAGATCGGCGCCGGCGTGACGACGGTCGCCAAAGGCGACGCCGTGCTCGTGTATCCGCCCTGGAGCTGCGGTCTCTGCGTCGCCTGCCGTCGCGGCAACGACATGCACTGCGTGCGCCACGAGTTCACGGGCCTGTCCGTCGACGGCGGCTTCGCCGACTACGTGCTCGTCTCGGAGCGCTCGCTCCTGCGGCTGCCCGACGGCGTCGAGCCGGTGGAGGTCGCGCCGCATGCCGACGCGGGGCTCACCGCCTACCACGCGGTGAGGCGGCTGGCGCCGCTGGCCGTGCCCGGCACGACCGCCGTCGTGATCGGGGTCGGCGGTGTCGGCCACATCGCGCTCCAGCTCCTTCGCGAGCTCGGGTCGAGCTCGACGATCGCCGTCGACACCGACCCCAGGCGCCGCCGGCTCGCCGCGGAGCTCGGCGCCGACGGCGTCCTCGAAGGCGAGGGCTCGGTCGACGCGGTCCGTGAGCTGACGGGCGGCCGCGGCGCCGACCTCGTCTTCGACTTCGTCGGCACGGATCAGACGCATGCCGACTCGGCGGCGATGCTCGCCCGCGGCGGCACCTATTCGGTGGTCGGCTACGGCGGCATGATCGCGATCCCCTCGGCGGCGCTCGTCGTGAGCGAGCACGCGGTGGTCGGCAACCTCGTCGGCACCTGGGTCGATCTCTGGGAGCTTCTGCAGCTCCACGCGGCCGGCAGGCTCGTCCTGAAGACGGAGGTGCACCCGCTGGATTCCGTCAACGAGGTGCTCGAGAAGCTCCGCGACGGCGAGGTCACCGGCCGCGCGGTGCTCGTGCCCGGATAGCGGCCTGATGGGAACGCGCGCCGGCAGTGCGCATCCGAAACTTGCGCCGGCTAGGAGCTCTCAGGCCCCGCGGTCGCGACCTGCTCGCGGAGGAGGTACGCGGAGTGGAGGAGCTCGGGATCGTCCTTCAGCTTTTGCGCCGGGCCGCTGTAGCGGATCCGACCGCCTTCGATCACGTAGGCGGTCTGCGCGAGCCCGAGCGCCACGTGCGCGAACTGCTCGATCAGGAGCACGCCGACGCCGTTCGCGGCGACAGCCTCCAGCGTCGGCACGAGGCGCTTGACCACGACCGGCGCGAGGCCGAGCGAGAGCTCGTCGACCAGCAGGGTCCGCGGCCGGGAGACGAGGGCCTGGGCGAGCACGACCATCTGCTGCTCGCCGCCCGAAAGCAGGCGCGCCGTCACGCGCCAGCGCTTCTCGAGCTCGGGGAAGAGCTCGAGCGCGTAGGCGATCCCGCTCTTCGCGTGCTCACGGCTGAGCGAATAGGTCGCGACGCGGAGGTTGTCCTCGACCGTGAGCGCCGGCAGTAGCCGCCGCCCCTCGGGAACGACCGCCACACCGGCCGCGCGCACCTGCTCGGGCCGCAGGCGCGTCAACTCGCGATCTCCGAGCAGGACCCGGCCGCCGCTCGGGCGCAGGATGCCCGCGACCGCGAGCACCAGCGACGACTTGCCCGCGCCGTTGGCGCCGAGGAGGGTCGTCACCTGCGCCGGTGGGATCTCCAGTGAGACGTCGCTGACCACGAAACGTCCTCCGCGAGCGACCGACAGATTCTCCAGGTGGAGACTGATCCCGGCGTCCGGGTCGCTCACAGCACCTCCTCCGTGCCCAGGTAGGCGCGAATCACGTGCTCGTTTCGCAGCACCTCTACCGTCGGCCCGGATGCGATCAGCTTGCCGAAGTCCAGCACCGCCGTGGTCTCGCAGCAGGCGGAGACCAGGCTCATGTCGTGGTCGACGAGGATGACGAGCGCCCCGAACTGCTCGGGGATCTTCTGGATCATCTGCCCGAGCTGGAACGTCTGCTCGTCGGGAAGCCCTGCGGCGGGCTCGTCGAGCAGCACGACGCGCGGGCTCCCGACCACGGCGCGGGCGACCTCCACGAGGCGCCGTTCGCGCGCGCCGAGCCCTCCGACCTTCGCCTTCGGCGGCGCCTCCAGGCCGACGAAGTCGATCGCGCCCAGCACGTCCGCTCTCCGGGACGCTCGCTTGGCGCCCGAGTGCTCGTGGATCATCGCCACGTTGTCGTAGACCGACAGCTTCTCGATCGCCATCTCCGTCTGGAACGTGCGCCGGAGCCCCCAGCGGGCGCGCCTGTAGTCCGCCATCCTGAGCAGGTTCTCGCCGAAGGCCGAGATCGAGCCGGCGGCAGGCCTGACGAAGCCGCTGAGGACGTTGAAGAACGTGGTCTTGCCGGCGCCGTTCGGGCCGATCAGGCCGCAGGTGCCGCCCGGGAAGACGACGCTCATCTCGTCGATGGGGGTCACCCCGGCAAAGCGGACGGTGAGGCTCTTGACCTCGATCACGTCGACCGCTTGCCGCCCCCGGCGACCTTGCGGACGCCCTTTACGACAAGGCGTCCCAGGTTCGCGAGGTCCTTCGGCAGCTGCTGCACGAGCCCGCCGGGGGCCGTCAGCAGCACCTGCAGCAGGCCGACGCCGAAGATGATGAGGAGGAAGTTCGGGCTGATCCCCCACTGCGCCTGGAAGATGAAAGGGACCAGCTGGAAGAAGGCGCCGGCGACGACAGCTCCCCACAGGCTGTAGATGCCGCCGATCATCACCGTCGCCAGCAGCGTGATCGAGTCCTGGGTCTGGATGCTCGTCGCAGTGGGTTGTCCGATCTGCGCCGCCAGCAGGCACCCGGCGACGCCGGTCATGAAGGACGCGAGAGCGAAGGCCCACATCTTGTAGACCGTGACGTTCACGCCCGCGGCGAGCGCGGCCGGCTCGCTCTCGCGAATCGACGCCCAGGCACGTCCGGGCTTGCTCGCTGTGTGCGCCAGCGCGAGCAGGAACATCAGCGCGCTGACAATGACTGCGTAGCGGTAGTACGCGGTGTCTCCCAGCGCGAGCGCCGGTCTCCGGACGGGCTCCAGGCCCGAGAGATCGACGAGCGCGGTCCGGCCCGTGAAGCCGCCGCCGCCGTTCGGGAAGTCGATCGCCTTGAAGACGATGGTCACCGCTCCGGCTGCCATCAACGTGATCAGCGCCAGGTAGAGACCGGACAACCGTAGCGCGGGCAATCCGATCAGCACGCCGACGACGCACGTGATCGCGCCGGTGACCAGGAGCAACACCGGAAACGGCAGCGCCGTCGCGTACGACAGCCGCGTCGCCACCCACGTGCCGATCGCGAGCAGTGCGATCTGACCGAGCGAGATCATTCCCACCCGCCCGTACAGGATCCCGAGCCCTGCTGCGACGACCGAATAGATCGCGACGCTCGTGAGCGTCGTCACCCAGTCCGAACCGAGAGTGCTCGGCACGACGAGCAGGACGACGCCAAGGAAGGCCGAGGCGATCCCGAGCTGTCGGAGCGTGCCGCCGTCGATGAACGACCAGCTGGCCCCCGCAGCCGGTCCGTTTCCAGTTCCCACCGAGCTCAAATCGGTCAGCCAGCCGTTCGCGAGATCGTGACGGTGCGGTGGCGACCCATCCAGAGCAGCGCCAGGATGGCGAGCACGAACGGTGTCGCAGCCCGAAATCGGGTGATCGACTCGTAGGGAGTGATCACGCCCTGCACGACTCCGATCGCGATTCCCCCCGCGAGGGTCAACCACAGGGACCTGAGCCGGCCGATCAACGCGGCGGCGAGGGACGAGATGACGAGGAAGGTCAGCGCGGAATAGTCGAGCGACGTGAGCAGGTCGGCGAGCAGGAGCCCGGCCGCACCGCACACGAGGCCCGAACCGAGCCAGGCCGAGGCCTCCACCCGCCGGACGGGAACGCCCAGCATCGCGGCGACCTCACGGTCGTCGGCCATCGCCCGCATGGCGGTGCCGAGGCTCGTGATCCGCAGGAAGATGGTCGTCCAGGCCGTGAGCACGACGGCGAACGCGAGTGCGATGACCTGCGTCCAGTTCACCGTCGCCCCGAAGAGCCCGAAGCGGTGGCTCGAGGTCGGAAGCGTCAGGAATCGCGCAAATGCGCCTCCGATCGGAGCGCGCCAGGCCATCAGCCCGAGCAGGATCAGAGCCAGGGCGAGCGTTCCCATCATCTTGACGAGCGGGTCGCGTGCCGCGAAGGCGGGGCCGAACACCAGGCCGTACAGCAGGCTGACGACCCCGCCGAACGCGATACACACGAGGAAGGCGACCCAGTCGGGCACCCCCGTGTGCTCGATCAGGTAGTAGGAGATCAGGGCGCCCGTGGCACCGACGGCGCCGAACGCGATGTTCAGCACGCCGGTTGTCTGATACAGGACCACGAGACCGACGCCGGACAGGGCGTACACCCCGCCCAGCGCCAGTCCCAGCACGATGTACGGCTTGAGAAAAGCCCAGTCCACGCCGAACACCGCGAACCCAACGACACTATGCATTGGGACCCTCGGGCACCCTGATCTCTCTCGTTCCTTTCCCTGTGACTACTTGCCGGTGTTCAGGTTGTACTTCTTCTCCCAGACGCGGGTCTGGGCGAGCTCGGCATCGACGGCCTGGATGTCGAAGCACTTCTCCTTCAGGACGACCTTGCCGTTCTTGTAGTCGACGGTGATGTCCGCGTTGCTCGGGATGTGGTAGGGCAGCGCGTCGCCGACGTACCACGGCTTGCAGAGCATGTCCGTCTTGACGTTCTTCAGGGCCCTGACCGCCTTGTTGTAGGACGCCGCGGTGATTGCGCCCTTGACGCTGAGCAGTGCCTGCGTCGCGAACATCGCGTCCATGAAGCCCATCTGGCCGAAGGCCTGCGGCGCGATGCTCGATGCATACTTCTGCAGGATTTCCAGCATGAGCCGGGTGTCTGGCCCCTGCGATGCGTCGAGCAGGCCGAACTCCGAGTTGACGAACAGCTTCCCGTCGAACTCGGAGAACTGCCCTGCCATGAAGGTATTGGCGATCGGTGTCGACGAGCCCCACTTCACCTTGTCGACGACGCCCTGCGCGATGGCCGCCTTCATGAGCGCCGGAGCCGTGTCGGGCGTGAAGTCGAGAATCACTCCGCCGCCGGGCCCGGCTTCCTGCACCAGGTTGGTGATGATCGAGTTCGCGTCCGTGACCGGGAGGCTGACCGGGATGCTCTTCCCCTTGATGCCCGCCTTCGCGGCGACCTTCAGCACGCCGCCGTCGGCGTACGCGGCGATCGTGTCGGGCGAGGCGACGATCAGCGACTTCGCTCCGGCGCGGACGAGAGCCTGGGCGGCGCCGATGTTGCTGTAGCGCGGCCCCATGTTCGACTCGACGAAGACGGGCGTGCCAAAGCACTCGGCCTGGACGCCTGCGCCGATCACGACGAAGCCCTTGGACTTGTAGTACTTCCAGTTGTTCCCGCACTCCGTGAAGCTCGTGTTGCCGACGACGCCGACGACCTTGTCACTCTCGATCAGCTTCTTCGCGAGCGCCCGCTGCTGCGCCGGGTTGAGCTGCTCGTCGTACAGCGTGTAGCTGATCGGGTGGCCCTTGATGCCGCCGTTGTCGTTGACGCACTTGAAGTACGCCGCGGCGACCTTGCCGATGGTCGTGAAGTCGACGCCCGGGATCAGCATGTCGATTCCACCGAGCTTGACCGGGGTACCGGTCGCCTTCTTGCCGGTGCCCATGCCGCAGACGGACTTCGTCGCGGACGCGGTGCCCGAGCCCACCGGTGGTGCGACTCCTGCACCGGTGGCCCACGCGGTCATCATCAGCGCCACAACGCCGCTGACCGCGAGCGCAACACCGATCTTGATCTTCGTCGCTCTCATCAGGTCTCTCCTCGATTCTCTAGCTTCCTAGGACTGAACCACGAGGCGATCAGCGCAGCGGACGCCGCCGCGCCCCTCCGATCAGGATCTCGTCAAGTGGGTCCTCCTTGCGTCGGATACGTCCGGAGGGACGAGCTCGTTCGCGCCGCTACCTGCGTTAGATCGCACAGCGATCTTCGGTACGGCTGGCGGCTGTACGGTCATGTCCCGCATACTAGACCACTGTCTTGACGAATGGAACACTCCGCCGGAAGGCAGTCCACCTTCGCGTCGTCGCCGGCCGGGACGGGCGACCACGGGCCGACGAACGAGGAGCCGGCGTTCCGCACCTGCCCGGCAGTATGCCTCGGCCTCACGGCAACCGCGTCCTGCGGGCCGGCGGCGGGGCGGGAATGCCGCTCGCGCGGCTGCGGTCCGGCCCCGAGTGTGTTTCATTGAACGGAACAGTGTCTTGACGAGCGGGACGCGGTCCTCGTACGCTGCCTTGACACGTGGACAGTGCAGCGCGACGCTGGCTGAGGAGCGGGCCAGACGAGAAACAGCCTGCGGCGCCGAGACCGGTAAGGCGGTCAAACCCGTCCTGCTCATGAGTTGACCCACTGTTCTTCGGAAGGAGCGAGATCATGACGCAATCGACAGAGACGGCGACCACCCTCCGCGAGGCGCTCAACTTCGTCGGCGGGGAGTGGGTTGCCTCGAGCAGCGGCGCCACCTTCGACGTGGCCGACCCGTTCACCGGCGAGACCGTCATTCGGGCGGCTGCGGGCACGCGCGACGACGCGCGACGGGCAATCGAGGCCGCCGCGGAGGCGTTCCCGGCGTGGGCTGCGACGCCTCCCGCGGTGCGCCAGGGGATCTTCCTGCGCGCGGCGGAGATCCTGGAGAGCAGGCGCGACGAGGTGGTCAACCTGCTCGCCAGGGAGACCGGCTCCACGTTCGGCTTCGGCATGTTCCAGATGTACTTCACGCCCGGCCTGCTGCGCCAGGCCGCAGGCTCCGCCTATGCGCCACTCGGAGAGGTGATCCCGTCCGACGTGCCGGGCGTGCTGGCGATGGGGTTGCGGCAGCCGGTGGGCGTCGTCGGCGCGATCGCGCCGTGGAACGCGGCGCTGATCCTCTCGCTCCGCTCGATCACGATGCCGCTCGCGCTCGGGAACACCGTGGTGCTGAAGCCGTCGGAGTGGTCGCCGGTCTCGGGCGGGACACTGTGGGGCGAGATCTTCGCCGAGGCGGGCCTCCCGGCCGGGGTGTTGAACATCGTCACGCATGCGCCCGGCGAGGCTGCCGGGGTCGGCGACGAGCTCGTCGAGCACCCCGCGGTGCGGCGGCTCAACTTCACGGGCTCGACGCAGACGGGCCGTCGTCTGGCGGAGGCATGCGGTCGCCAGCTGAAGCGCGTCCTCCTGGAGCTCGGCGGCTCGAACCCGCTGATCGTGCTGGGAGACGCCGATCTGCAGTACGCGGTCGACGCCGCCGCGTTCGGCTGCTTCCTGCACCAGGGGCAGATCTGCATGTCGGCGCGGCGGATCATCGTCGAGCGCTCGATCGCGGACGCGTTCACCAAGAAGCTCGTAGCGAAGACGGCGGGCCTCAAGGTCGGCGACCCGAAGGAGCACGACACGATCATCGGCCCGCTGATCAACCGCCAGGCGCTCTCGACGGTCGCGGCACGCGTGCAGGACGCCGTCGACCGGGGTGCGAAGGTGCTCGTCGGCGGCGAGACGGAGGGGCCCTGCTACCGGCCCACGCTCGTCACGGACGTGCCGGACGACGCTCCCTTCTCGTGTGAGGAGACGTTCGGCCCGGTCGCCTCACTCGAGGTCGTGGACGACGCCGACCAGGCCGTGGAGCGTGCGAACGCGACGGGCTATGGGCTCTCGGCCGGGATCATCACCGGCGACAACCAGCGTGGCTTCGAGCTGGCGCGCCGGATCGAGTCCGGCATCGTGCACGTGAACGACCAGACGGTCGGGGACGAGCCACAGATGCCGTTCGGCGGCGTCAAGGACTCGGGTTGGGGCCGCTTCGGAGGCAGCGCAGCGGTCGAGGAGTTCACGGAGCTGCGTTGGGTGACCGTCCAGGCCGGCACGCGGCACTTCCCGTTCTGAGGCGGCCGGCGATCCTGGCGAGGAGAAGGATGTGACGGCGAGCATGGTGATCACGGCGGAGGAGGCGGTCGTCCACATCAGGTCGGGCGACACCGTGATGGTGGGCGGCTTCGGCCTGGTCGGAGCGCCCTTGACCCTGATCGACGCGCTCGTCGACCACTCCGACGCGACGGACCTGACGATCGTGTCCAACAACATCGGCGAGCCGGGCCGTGGGCTCGGGAAGCTGCTGCGGCAGGGACGTATCCGCCGGGGGATCTCGTCCTACTTCACGTCGAACCCCGAGGCCGTCGCAGCTGTCAACGCCGGCGAGCTCGAGGCCACGCTGGTTCCCCAGGGCACGTTCGCGGAGGCGATCCGGGCGGGGGGCGCCGGCATCGGCGGCTTCTACACCCCGGTCGGTGCCGGCACCCTGCTCGCCGAGGGCAAGGAGGAGCGTCTGATCGGCGGCGTGCGCTACGTGTTGGAGGAGCCGATCCGCGCGGACGTCGCGCTCGTCTACGCCGCCCGCGCGGACCTGCTCGGAAACCTCTGGTACCGGCGGACGGCCCGGAACTTCAATCCGCTGATGGCGACGGCGGCGACGATCACGATCGCCGAAGCCGGCGAGGTCGTGCCAGTGGGTGCGCTCGAGCCCGAGTCGGTCGTGACGCCGCATCTGTACGTCGACCACCTGGTGGAGAGGGCATGAGAGGCGACGCCAAGTCCCGGATCGCCGAGCGGGCTGCCCGGGAGCTTCAGCCCGGCGAGATCGTCAACCTCGGGATCGGCATCCCGAACTTGATCCCGGACTTCCTCCGTGCCGACTCGCGGGTCGTGCTGCACACCGAGAACGGCCTGCTCGGCGTCGGCCCACGCCCGGGCGAGGACGAGCTCGACCCGGACCTGATCGACGCAGCGAAGCAGCTGATCACAGCGCTGCCGGGAGCGTCCTACTTCGACAGCGCGGCGAGCTTCGCGATGATCCGCGGTGGCCACGTCGACGTCGCCGTGCTCGGCGCGCTCGAGGTGAGCGCGCAAGGCGACATCGCCAACTGGGCCGTTCCGGGCAAGGACGTGCTCGGCGTCGGCGGCGCCATGGACCTCGTCGTCGGAGCCCGCCGGGTGATCGTCACGATGACCGCCACGTCGTCCCGCGGCGAGCCGAAGGTCGTCGCGGAGTGCGCCTACCCGTTGACGGCCGCCGCCGTCGTCGACGTGATCATCACCGAGCTGTCGGTCTTCCGCTTCCGGGGCGGCGAGCTACACCTGACCGAGCTGCTCGACGGTGCGACCGTCGATGACGTCGCCGCCGTTACGACCGCCCCCTTCGTCGTCAGCCTGGAGGAAAGTCATGCCCGCTGAGCAGAGTCCCTTCGCCGAGGTGGTCGACGTCGACCGCGTCGGTGTCGACCCACCCTACGACTACCCCGACTACGTCGGGACGCGCCTGCGGGCTCCGAAGGAGCCGCTCGTGATCATCCCCTCCACGCTGACTGAGCTGACCGGGCCCGCGTACGGCGAGTCGGCGATCGGCCCGCTCGACCACGACCTCACCCACCAGCACGCGGGCGAGCCGCTCGGCGAGCGGATCATCGTCGGTGGCCGCGTGCTCGGTCAGGACGGCAAGCCGCTGCGCGGGCAGCTCGTGGAGATCTGGCAGGCGAACGCCGCCGGCCGCTACCTGCACGGCGTCGACACGCACGACGCGCCGCTCGACCCGAACTTCTCCGGGGCGGGCCGCTGCCTCTCCGACGACGACGGCTGGTACCGCTTCACGACCGTCAAGCCCGGCTCCTACCCGTGGAAGAACCACCAGAACGCGTGGCGGCCGAACCACATCCACTTCTCGCTCTTCGGCCGCGCCTTCACGGACCGGCTCGTCACCCAGATGTACTTCCCCGGCGACCCGCTCTTCCCGTTCGACCCGATCTTCAACTCGATCCGTGACGAGAAGGCGCGCGAGCGTCTGATCAGCCGCTTCGACCTCGAGCTGACCGAGCCGGAGTGGGCGCTCGGCTACCGCTTCGACATCGTGCTCGGCGGCCGCGACGCGACGCCCCTCGAGGAGCCGCACCATGACTGAGACAGTCGGTCTCACTCCCGCACAGACGGCCGGGCCGTACCTCTCGATCGGCCTGCTGCGCGACCTCATCGTCCCCAACGTCGTCGATCCGGGCGACCCGCGCGCGTTGCGGCTGTACGGCACGCTGCTCGACGGTGCGGGTGACCCCGTGCCGGACGGCATGGTCGAGATCTGGCAGGCGAACGCCGCCGGCCGGTACGCGCACCCGGCGGACACGCGGGCCGAGCTCGACCTCGAGGACGGCTTTCTCGGCTTCGGCCGCTCCGGCACCGTGCCCGACGGCCGGTTCGAGTTCGTCACGGTCAAGCCCGGGCCGGTGCCGTGGCCCGGCGGAGGCATGCAGGCTCCCCACATCGAGGTCGGGGTGTTCGCACGCGGCCTCTTGAAGCACGCCGTGACGCGGCTCTACTTCCCGGACGAGACGGAGGCGAACGCCGCCGACCCCGTGCTTTCCCGCCTCGACGAGGCCGCTCGCGCGACGCTCGTCGCCGTCGCCGAGGACGGCGGGCTCCGCTTCGACATCCGGTTGCAGGGGCCGGGGCACACGACATTCTTCGTGGTGTGACCCCGTTCGCGTCCCTGTTCGTGCCCGCCGAGCTGCAGGCAGCGGTGTCGGGGCGCTCGTGGCTCGTCGCGATGCTCGACGCCGAGCGGGCGCTCGCGAACGCCGGCGCCCTCGCCGGCGTCGTTCCGGCGCACGAGGCGTCGGCGATCGCCGAGGCGTGCGCGGTCGACGGCTACGACTGGGAACAGCTCCTGCAGGAGGGACGGCGGGTCGGCAATCCAGCCGAGCCGCTGGTGCGGGCTCTCGTCGCGCGGGTGGGGGAGGAGACCGCCCGCTGGGCGCACCTGGGCGCGACGAGCCAGGACATCATGGACACCGCTGCCATGCTCGTCACCCGCCGGGCGCTCGGCCTCGTGCTCGACGAGCTCTCCCGCGTCACGCACGCGTGCGCGACGCTCGCCCGCTCCTACCGGGACACGGCGATGGCCGGTCGCACGCTGCTGCAGCAGGCGTTGCCGACGACGTTCGGGCTCAAGGCGGCCGGCTGGCTCGTCGCCGTGCTCGACGCCCGGGCACGGCTCGCGCAGCTGCGGGAAGTGAGCCTCG